>Ga0326727_10009212_pt1 | contig 24444 bp, 25 predicted proteins | sample MB2enrmetagenome_FD_207643 | JGI IMG/M metagenome (GOLD analysis project Ga0326727, IMG submission 207643) | Lab enriched peat soil microbial communities from McLean, Ithaca, NY, United States - MB29MY | ecosystem: Environmental > Terrestrial > Soil > Wetlands > Peat | place: USA: New York... | reverse complement strand
CCAGAATGCTCTGGTACCCGTGCAGCTCTCCTCCACGACGATGACGCCCCCTCGATCCTCTATGATCTTCGGCACCTTGATGTTTCCCCCTGCCATCGGGCACCCCGAAATCATGATCCTCGGCTTACGCGCGCCATCATTTGGCTTTCGCTCCGCTTCGTCGCACAGCTGACGGAGCATACTCCTGAACTCCTTGGGCGACAAGAAAAACTGTTTTTGAAGGACCGTCAAGACGTCGAGGCCCCGTATTGGCGGTGGATCTCTTCGCCTCAATTCGTACAGACTGTGGAGTAAGCTCCTTGTCTCGTTCGCTGATTTGATCTCTTGTCGCAAACGGTCGTCAGTGATGAGAGTGCCCGTCAGTTCCTCCATGACGTCTTTAAACTGCTCCAACTGCGCAGTATAGTACGCTATTCCTGCGGCGCTGTCCGGTTTCTGCGGGAGGTCCATGACGTACGTGGGAATATACTCGTTCAAGAGCTCATACATCTTCTTCTTCGCATCGCACGTCGCCTCCGCTACCACCATGTCGATGAGGTTGAAATGCGGACAGGCATCTCCCCCGCTGCACTCCGTGCTCACGACAGAACCGAAGGACGATTTCACCAATGGGCAGATATTTCTCGGCAGATACTCCTCCGCGAGTGAAACCGTCGCATTTCTTCCCCCGCATAAAATCACACGGTCGGCCCCCGCAGCATAAATGATCTCATCGGGAACGAAAAGACAAAAGGTCCCCACTATCTTTCTCCCTTCGTTCCGGCGAGCGGTTAGCTCGTCTATTCTTCTCTGATAAGCACCTTCAAAATCACGGAGACATTGGAGGGTGTGCGTCCTCGTGCTCCCTTGCATCATTGTTCTTACCGTCGACGTGTTTTTGAAGCATCACGTGAGATAGCTCGGACGTTTCAACTGTGCATCTAGAAGGTAACGATTGTATCGCTCTCTTTCACTATTTGATACAAATCTGCAAGCGTTGACATTGGACACGTTTCCGAACCTTCAGATTGGCGAATCTTGAGGCACGTGCCACAGGCAAATACGGCGCCGCCACCCTCAACGAAGAAGCGCATCTGCTCCGTCACCTTGAACGTGTCGGTATCAAGTGTTTCGCTCTCTACCCCCTTACCACTAAGGAAGGCCTTCACCTCGTCGCCCTCTCGCAAGGCGTAGTTTCCGAACCGGAAGGCGTTCCATACGGTTTCCGGGTCGTTTGAATAGACGATCAATCCTAGCTTCACGTTTTTCACTCCTTGTGTGCAGTAATACGGCAAACCCCCCTGTCCGTGCCCCTTTTTGACTGGATCGACGGCAGTCATCTCTTCGGGAAACGCGAAGAGCGTTTGACACGTTCGTATCGCGCTAAATCCTACCATTTGCAGCCACGCGATCACCTGGATTACTGAGTGAAAGTGGGCGTATCGATAGAACCGCTGATGCTTATGGCGTTCATAGGCCTTCCGATCTCGCCTGCGCTCGGACGGGTTTTTTAAGCATTCCGCTAGCTATATGATTCTGCATGTAAGATTAATCGCGGGTCGAATTGCTATTGGAGCACTCATAGGTTTTAAGTTTGCGTTAGTCAAATTACGTTTTTGAATCAGCTATGCGAGGCACAGATTGACGGAGGCGGAAAGTGGTTAAACTTATTGACGACAGGGATTACGAAATACTTCTTCACGACATAAGGTTGACCGAAGGTGTCAAATACATCGTGGAGAACGCAGAAGAGGTCTACTATGTAGAGCCAGGCTACAAGATCTTCGGTAAACGTCTTGTCGGCACCACCGCGATTCCTGTTGGCATCGCCCGCGATCGCATACTCTTAGTCTATATCACGCCGCCATATTATCGAGGGGACCTCTTGGCGCTCCCTTGGGATGAAGAGGAAGTCGTTAAGCTAAGACAGCTCAAAAAGAATCAAAAGAAGAGATAGCCCACAAAAGCATCCAAACCTCCTAAGCTGTGCTGGCTCTCGACATCGATATCGTGATTGGAATCTTCGATTCTCATCATACGGTCGATAAACGCATCGAGGTGCACCGCCTGCGAGTTCTGCAGCTAAGGCGTTTCAGACGAGCCTTTGGCAGGATAAGCAGCCAGGCTCTCTATTTTACGCAGAAGGCCTGATTTTAGCGCCCAATTTTGCCGCAAAACAAGCAATATGTCGCTAAGAAACAACGTATGGTCAAAGGCTAACCTCAGTCCTGCACTGAGGGAAATGCGGGCCTCAGTGCCGCCGGGGCTCCGCCAAGCCACGGCCCCCCTTTCGTTATGGCGGGAAGTAACTTACACCAGGTGAAAAATGGAATACGAGAGCGAAAGAAACGAACTAAAGAAGCGCATAGACGAGCTCGAGTGCTGCGCAAAGTTCAGAGCCTGCAGGGCCCGATGGCGGAGCGCATAGATGCCCTGGAAAAGAAAGAATGAAGGATTGACAGAGCGGGGCTGCACGTGCTTTTCCGCAGTTGTAGCAAAACTCAGCGTCTTCGACGTAACGGCACGGCAGGGCAGAACAGAACTTTTTCTTTGGTCGACGTGGGAGCGATCTCGAGTTTATTGCCGCAGTTATAACAGTAGCCTCTTGAACATAGTGGCAGCGCCTTGGCTAACTTGATGGCTCCCGTCGCTCGTGATACTGCTGACAGGCAGCCGGCGCGAACATTCTGAGAAAACACTCAGCGACTGTCCGATCATTTGCTCGCGTGGTCCGTTGTAGGTTTTCTTGTCGCAGCTGAATGACCCAGTCTCCACGGAAATGGATAAAAAAAACTCAGATCCGATCTTTTGTTGTGACCGCGCAAAGGTGGCAATTCTTGCCATTATCTCAAACCATATCTGCCATTCTGACGACGTCCCAACTACTCGACGGAGGGGTGCTGCCGATGAAGTGGTGCACGCTGAAGAAGAAGAAGTGCGTGACAGAGGTCGGATGTAATGAATACAGGACCAGTCTGTGTGAGTCGTTTTTGATGTGCGACTACGTGACGTTCAAAGTATGGAACACGAAGACAAAGCGCTGGGAGCTGTAACAGCGACGTGCGGTGCGACGAAGACGGCACTCGGCGGCTCAGGCGATGCTCTCAGAAAGCGGAGGTCGGACTTTCGCGGATTGCACGGCTCGGAATCGCGACATGCAGACAGTGGGTTATACCTTGCTTGTTGATGAGGTATACAATATCGCATCAATAGACGAGGAGTAACCCGTATGAGTTCAAGTTCGTGTGGGTGATCATTCCGTAAACATTCCCCTCGCAGGGAATTACCTCTATGGGCAAGCCAAGCTTCCTTACCGTAGCAAATACGTCGACTCCGACAGCTTCCATTGAGGTTCGGACTCTCTCGGCGTGTCTGCAAGCCCTCTTCAGTGAGAGGTCCACAACGCCCTCTGACTGCTCAGCTACGCACTCGTCGCAGTAAATACACGGGTACGCCGCAAAGGCCAGGGATTTGTAATACCCTTGGTAGAACGCGTGTTGTTCGAGTTCGTACACCGTGTCGCCGATCCAACGTATCAGCCCTTTAAGAAACAGATGCCAATCTTCAGGTATGTTCTTGGGGTCGATATCTTCCATTCCGGGTATTCCTTTGAAGTGCACGATATACGCTTTTGAATACTCTTTGAGGAGGTCTCTCGTCTCTGAAGGGCCTGGGACGTATGGGGGACAGCCGAGGTGCTTTGCGAAGCCCTTGCAACCAAACTTACAGCGCCATCTTACCCATTCGCTCACTACAATTTCACGCGGGTCAATCTCATAAATCTGGGCGTCGTTTTTCTTAGCTAACGCCTTAAGCTCATTTTCTAACGTTTTATCGTCCATATGCATCTCTCAAAGCCTTGCAAAAAAAATTCGCAGTTATAAGGTACGGTTATACTCTTAATAATATGTGCGCAGCCTTTCATTCTTTTTGCTATTTCAATAAACTGTTTCAGTTGCTGCGGTTCTGTGGCATGGGTAGATATGCGGTGGTTGCGATGAGCTTGCTCGGACAGGTGCAGCGTTCAAAAAAATGTCCCCGAATGCAAATTTCGGCCGCTCCTGGAAAGATCCTCTATTCTTTGTTCGCCGTTCGCGATTTCCAGTTTGCCGAAGGGCGCCAGCGTATCATTGCCAGCGATGTCTGCAGCGTATAGATCAGCCGAATGCTCGTCGTTATACGGGACAAAAGTCAGAGATCTCAGTGCTCTAGGTACGACACGAGTTGCTCCGGTTGCGCTTGACGTGGTATGCTTCATGAGCTACGACGGCCGTTACCTCTTCTTTGTCGAGCCGTTCCAAGGCCCGACAACAGATAAGCGGCGCATGACCGTCCCAAATCAATCCCTACTTGCGTGCGCCGGTGCAGTTGTTGCCGTTACATGACCGAACCAGCGACTGTCCATAGTGCGTCCATCATTTGCGCTAGCGCGGTACGCTAAGATGAGGGGAAATCTTGGATATGCGAAAGCTGCGTGTGTGTGAGTGTGCACTACAAACACGCGTACGGGCATGATAATCAACGATCTGCCCCTCGATCCGAGCGTAGTTTAATATTAAGAAACAGCGAATGAAGCAAGCAGCTCGATGCGGATGATTTGAAGAGGCACACAAATGAGAGACTACGACAATTTCTTCTTGCCGGCAACTGACCTAAAAGCGGCCAAAGAATTTTACAGCCGCGTGCTAGGACTTCCTGTGAAATTTGATCTCTCTAATGAAGGTATGATAGCATTTGCCGTCGGAAGTCAAGAACCTGCACTTATTTTGAAGGATGTGCACCAGTTTCCCGATGCCCGACCAACTATCTGGTTTGTAGTTGACGACGTTGAAGAAGAATACAAGCGCCTGAAGCAACGAGGTCTTAAGTTTTTCTCAGAGCCGTTTTCGATAGCAACTGGACGGGCAGTCGAGTTTGAAGATCCGTTTGGCAACAAATTGGGGATCACAGACTACTCAACTAACTTGTGAATGTGATAGGCTGTCCGGGAAGCTGAGCGGAATTTCGCCTGCGCGGGCTGACCTTCTGTACATTTCAAGCACTAGCTGCAGGCTTGTCGCTCTGTGGATCTTGAAATCGACATGGAGTTTTTAGGATGGTTGAGGCTGATCGTTGGCGCACATTCCTTGCTTAGTTCTTATCAGGCTCTCTTGAAACATATTTGGCCATCCCAGCTTGCAGCGCTGACGGAAGCCTGCCTTGGCCTTTGTGCCCTCCTTGCACTAGGCGTGTGCCGGACAGCTTGAGCATGGGGCTTATGGTGCCCGTCTGCTCATCGAGTGCTCCTGAATGCCACAAGTCGCTATAAAAGCACCGCCAGAGAAGCGCTTCGTCTCGCTCGCGCGGAAGCGCATTGGGGGGGTTCGCGCCTCGCTCCATCCACCACGATACCGCATTCTGAAAACGGTCTTTCCAACCCTCGATGAGGAGCGCGAGGTCTTCCGCAGACATCTCGCCCTGCGTGGCTATACTTTCCCACCAGAATGCGGCGATCACCCACTGAGGGAGGATCTTGCTGCGCTGCACGACGTACGACGTGAAGGTCTCGCACCCCTGCACGACGCTGTCTTTCACCATATTGGGACAAAGGCACGCAATGGCCCATTCCTCGGGGCGCAGTGCGTTGAGCAATATGGAAGCCCACACGGCGCTGTCGCCGGCTGGCGGCAAGTTCCACTTCCATTGCGAAAGATCCCGCAACAGGTCCGGACCATAAACACCTTTGAGCTTTGCGACCTCTCTTAAGTGCGACTCGGAGAGCGCACTTATCCGCACGTAAAAGGTCAATGGTGCGGGCAGCCTGCGCAAACTCAGTTTAGGGGCCATGCTGCTCTCTTCCTTGTGCGCAGCACACATTTGCACGGATATATATCAGTGCTAGACGTCTCGGTGCGGTACAAGATCGCAGCCCGTACACGGCGCGCACATCGTTCGCGCCACGTCAGCTCGCAGCTCGTGTTCGTCTAGCAGTTCGCGTTCCTTTCGCGCTAATCGCAAGAGCCTATCGGCATCGGGCCGTCGTATCCCCGCCTGTGAACGTAACGGGTGCTCAACTGCAGCCCTCAACATCGGGATCACGCCCATGTTAATCAGTTCTTCCATGCCGTTGATAATCGAGCCATCATCCTCGCCCAAGCCGACGAGGATATTTGAAAAGACTTTGTTTCTGCCGAAGACCGCTACGGCGTCTTTGAGGGCGTGCAGAATGAATTCGAGTGAAAGCCCTGGGCACATGGTCTGAAAGAGCTGAGGATCCATCGTTTCGACGTTGTACTTTATCTCGTCAGCTCCAGCATCCTTCAAAAGTCTCGTAGAAGTCGGTGTCGGATAAACAGATACTCCGATGGGCAGATCGTATTTTTCTTTCAGGGCGCTGACTATGGCTGCGATCCTCTCAACTTCGCTTTGTGCTGACTTCTCTACTCCAGACGTAAGTGCAATGGCTTTCAGTTTGCCGGCGAGCTTCGGATCAGCGAGAATTCGCTCAATCGCCGTTTCAACATCGTTGCGATCTTTTACAGAGCCCCCGAGGAGGGGCACGGGGCAGTACTGGCAATCGAAGATGCATACTTCGCTTACCGTGATATACGCTTGTTCGGGGCAGTGCGCTATAGCATCCTCAAGATATCCACGAACGATTTCTTGTTCGTGGTCGCGGATGACCACCTCATCTCCTTCAAGTGATGCCTTAAGCCGCGAATTATGTTTTATTCCTAGGCGCACGCGGTGACCGTCAAATCGCAGAAAGAACGATGTTAGCCCTGCGCCCGGCCCCGAAGCAGGAGTCGTAATGCGTCCGAGCACGCTCTCGTCAATGTCAACACCTCCCTCAGCAATAAGAAAGGCTTTAATTTCTGCGCTTTTGTCTGTTGTTTGTGCTTTCATGTGCTCCACAAACTGATCAATCCCGATCGCATGATCATGTGGTTTGCGCACGCTGCAATTAACGTTTCTATTGAGCGTCCCGTGGGCCCAGCTTGGCCCCGCCGCGTCGCCCGGCGCGCTCTCGACAGGCCGCCATGCTATCACCAGAACGAGGATCTTAAGCTGCTTTACCGGTGGTTCCCTTCATTGGAACCATGAAGATTCTCGTCTATTGCGCTACATATATGGTATGGTGAATTGCATTAGATATATGCTGAGTTCGTTACAAGAATTGTTGTGATCTGTAACGTTATATCGAAGTCAGGTCAACGTGCAGGCAGAAGTGAGAATGTAGACCTGACTGCCGCAGAAACGGCCCGTGGGCCACGATTCGCAAAAAAACATGAACTTGAAAGATCTGTGTGCTAATGTACGCTCGCACCAAAGCGCACTGATAGCCTTTTCTGGCGGCGTTGATAGCTCGGTCGTTGCCGCGCTTGCCAAACGGGTTTTTGGAGATGCAACAGTGGCCGTAACGGTAGATAACGGTGCGCTCCACCACGGCGAGCTCAAGCACGCTGCTGCGATCGCCAACGAGATCGGCATTCGTCACATAGTGATTACCCTCAATCCGTTGACTGTATCCGAAGTGAAACAGAACGATCCTGAACGATGTTACTACTGCAAAAAGTTGGTTTTTCGGACGTTGCGCGACTTGGCCGATGAACTCCATCTCAATGCGGTAATGGATGGTACCAACGCTTCTGATCTGACGGGCTACAGGCCAGGCCTGGAGGCGCTACGAGAACTTGAGGTTGTATCTCCTTTGATCGCGATCACCAAAGATGAGGTAAGAAACTTCGCGCGCAACCTCGGCTTGTCGAATGCGGATGCACCATCAGTCGCGTGTCTTCTCACTTCATTTCCCTACGGCACTACTATAACTCCAGAACGGATCGAGAGAGTGAGAAAAGCTGAACGTGCGTTAAAGGCCGCAGGAATCACGAAAGCTAAAGTTAGAGATCACAACGGCCTCGCTCGTATAGAAGTCGACATGGAAGAGGCCGAAAAAGTCATCACACACTCCTCCACACTAGCCGAGACGTTCGTGCAACTCGGGTTTATATATTTGACGTTAGATCTCGAGTGGTTCCGATCGGGTAGCATGGATGTTGCCGTGAGTTCGGTAAAACGGAAGTTTGCAGAGGCGCGTTAGGGCTTCGACGAACAACGATTGTACTTCCCGCTTGGACAACTTTTAAGCGATCACACCGCAAAAAAACCTGTTGGAAGTTGCCTTCTAGATTCCGAGTACGTCCGCTCGTGATTTCAGTTTTCGCATCAGTCAAAAAGAGCCCAGCTGCGATAATCTATAAAAAAGCTTCGAGTCCGGCTCCGCGAACCACGTACGACAGCGCAAAACTAGCCTAGTAGCTTGTCGAATTCGCAATCACATAATCCGTATGTCCTCAAGCCGCACGTGGATTCCCGCACGCTTGTTGAGGACCATGTTAACAACTGCGGTATGCGAGAGATTGATCATGCAGTATCCAGGCAAGAAGCGTTGCCTCTTCCCAATAACCGGTCCGTGGTGAATGACCTCTGCAATACCCTCGAACGCGTGCACGTTATAGGCTTGAACGTCGTGTGACTTTTCTTTTCGAGCAGCAAGCGGGCCCAGCGTATGACACTCAAGAACTCCCGTTATGGGATTAGCAGAGAGAACGCGCAGAGCGTGATACAACGGACATCCTGGACCGGCGGGACGACCAGTCACGAGGTCTCCTGCCGCAATGCCCCAGCGCTCCACCAAATCGGCGCGAAACGGAACGATGAATTTGCGCGCCGAGGGCTCGCCCGGCAAAGGACGGAGCACGAAATCGTACTCATTCCCGAGGACGTCAATCCCAGAGTAGCTCGGAGATTCCCTTCGCACGCCCTCTCCTGTCTCGTAGTAAGGACAATCTTTGTACGATTTTTCTCCAGCGCGGACGTGCACAAGAAATTGCTCGCACGTGGCTGTTCCGCAGGCCCCACAGTCTTTTCCGGCCGGCACCCAAGCCACGCTTAGTCACCCCGATAAATATTATCCGCCTCCTCGAGCGGCCGTATCACGCCAAAATGGTGCTGCCATCCGATTTCCTTCTTCCCGACACAGATGGTACAGACTCCGAGCGGAGGTGACCCGCGGAGGACGATTTGCGCGGCGTCGCGAAGATCAGGATATGCTGCGAGCGCCTTCATCAGATATCGCATACCCGTACCCTGTATCGCATTGGTTTCGATAATGTCGATTGAGGGGGCGACCTCCTTAATGTATTCGCGAAAGACTTCCTTCTCGGCCTGGGAAACGAGGTCAGTCTTCGTGACAACGGCCATATCGGCTTGAGCAATCATCGGCGCCATTTTCAGCGGTGAGTTGCTTCCCGATACTGCCGAAAGAACTGCGATGCCGAATGATTGGGTGGTGTACGGGGTGCATCTAAGACAGAGGCCCGCGCTCTCGATGATGAGAAGGCCCGATCCCAAGTTCTGCGCCCACGAAATAGCGTCTTGGAGCACCATAATGCCCGTGTGATCTGGGCATAGGTCACCGGAGTACACCTTTCGCGTCGGGATCCCAAATTCTTCTCTGAGCTCCTCGTCTTCAAATGCGCGAACGACGTCGATTTTGACGTACGCCGGATTGCTGCTCTCGTGAAATTCACGGATGATCTGCCGAACGACCGCAGTCTTCCCAACGCTGGCGGGTCCCGCGATTATGGCGAGTTTCACGCGGGTACCCCTATCTCCTCGTCTATTGCGTCTTCTTCACTGATTAGATCTCCAGACCTGATTCTCTCGCGGAGGTCCCAGAGAAGATCATCGATCTCAGAAACACGTGCAATCGTAGCCCTCTCTCGTTCGCGAGGTTCAAGCACCTTGACCACAGCTCCGTTGCTCATCACAACCCGGCGGTCTGTGCTCAGGGCGAGATAGGGGTCGTGCGTCACGAAGATGACCGTTTTCTTACACTCCTTTATGCACGAAATGACGCGTTCCTTGAAAATACCCGCGTTCTCTACCTCGTCGAGAAGTAAGATCGGAGTCCTTCCGATGAGAATTGCATCTGCGATAAGAAGCGCACGCGTCTGCCCCCCTGACAGAGCGGTCATACTCATAGCCGCGGTAATCTGCTCTCCCGTGAACTCATTTGCTAGCGCAATCGTATTTTCAATGAGGTCTTCTATGTGCGTTTGCTTGCGTGCTTCGATGTGCAGCTCCAGAAAACGCGACACGCCCAGATCTGCAATCACACGCGTGCTCTGAGTAATAAGTGCAATCGGTTTTTTCGATGGATCTCGAGCCATCTCATCAGAAGGAGGAACGCCATTTACGAGTATGCTGCGGCCCGTAACCGTATCCGCCTGCGCCAATACTTCTATATCGTTAATAAGTGCAGATTTTCCAGACCCAGTTGGCCCCACGATCGAGAGGGTATCTCCCGGGCGGATGATTATTTGGTCAAACCCCTCTCTTTCGCCAGTGCGGTTGGTTCCCGGCATCACGGTAATTTCACTTATCTGGTCGTGGCGCATAAAGAACTCTTGACCTGATGGGTACAAATAGTTTTTGAAAGAGGCAAAAAGCTATCCTCTAAGTAACAATAAAAAGTATAATTTAACCTATTAAGGAGAAAAAGTAATCAAAACTGGTATGCGAAACTAGCTTCGAAGCCAGTTTTAAGGCATTAGGAAGGAGGAATATGCTGGACAGGGACAAAAATCAAAGGAATTCGACTATCCTCTTCCAGATAATCGGCATTCGCGCCCTGCACGCGTTCGGCGGAAGAAAATCTGGTTTGCTCACGCCCTAAGACGTGGTAGTTTCGCTAACTATTGTCATGCTTCAGGTGCCATTGATTCGCTTGGCTTCACCCACGTTTTTCCCGGAAACTAGAGTGAGATCTGTTCTCTCTAAAATGCTCAAACCGGGCGATCCGCTGTTCAAAGCACCGGCGAGCCCTTTCTTCTTAAATCGGCTCGGGTAACTTGGTCTTGTTGCTCACGCTGCGATTTGATATCCAATCTTTTCTTGTGACTTGACGCAACAGTTTCTTAATTGCTCCCCTGATTAAGTGATTGTGACCAAAGGCGTAAATGTGAACAAGAACTCTTAGAAAATGCAACGAAGTAAAGCGGAGAGGGGTTTGATGAAGGAAGCTAAACATCTCTCACTAAGAATCGGGCATCTTCCCACGCTGTACCATACGTCGTTCCTCCTCATGGGTACAGCGTTTCTGAAGAATAATGGCGTTGAGGCTGAGTGGACACTTTTCCCCTCGGGTCCCGATCTTGTGAATGCCATGCGCGATGGACACCTCGACATCGGCTACGTCGGGCTTCCCCCGGCTATCATTGGCGTTGACAAAGGTATTGGGCTCATATGCATCGCTGGAGGGCACATTGAAGGAACTTTAATGGTCGGGGGACAAGGTGTAAGAACGGTTGATCAGTGCAGGAGCATGCCAGCGTTCCTTGGCCAGTTTTCGGGGACAGCCATAGGCTGTCCACCGCGGGGCTCGATTCACGATGTTATTGTCAACGAATTGCTGAAAGAGTACCATATCGAGGATGTCTATGTGAACAATTATGCTTGGGCGGATTTTCTTCCTGAAGCGATCGTGGAAGCTGAAATAGCAGCGGCTGCAGGCACGCCTGCCCTCGCCGTAGCAGCTCGGAGGTACTATGGGGCACACACGATAATGCCCCCCGCACGATTATGGCCCTTTAACCCAAGCTACGGTATTGTCGCAATGAGAGACGATTTAGTCCGTCACGAGGATGTTCTCCGGAGGTTTCTCGTCGCTCACGAGATGGCGTGTGAGATGATCAGACATCACCCGGGCAAATGCGCGCGCATCGTTGCTCGGACGACAGGGGTTGTGGATGCAGGCTTTGTGGCGGAAGCATATCAGATCTCTCCAAAGTATTGCGCTTCGCTGCCTCCGGAATACGTTTCATCGACGATGAAGTTCGTGAACGCGCTTGAAGCGCTCGGATATATCTCGAGGCGATCGAGGGAGACAGACATATTCGACGTATCGCTCATTAATCAGGTGCATACGGCGCCGCCACACTACGAGTGCGGGTTACGAGGGGCTTTGTAGTAAGCCCGGAAAATACGAAATGCGCAAATCGCAGTGGCATCCCCAGCACGTGGAGGAATCGTCCTTACCTGGCAACGTATCGAGCGTAGATGCTCTTGGCAGCCTCAGGGTCGCGCGTACCTTTGATTATTGCGCGGCCGTCACGAAAAAGGTTCATCTCGAAGCCGGTATGAGGGTCTTTAAACAGCAGAGTGTACTCGTTATGCTTAACGCGCCCGATCCGGTCGAGACTGCCGGCGAGTTCCGCCAATTTGATGGTGCCCTCTCGGGCTGGGGTAATCTGAACGGCATCGCGACCACAGAGTGTTGTGATTTTATCGCCCTTTTTGGCGTCCAAGAACTCAAACTGCGACTGGGCGCAGCATCGACAGGAGGGGTCCTTTGCAACGTTCATCTTTTGCAAAGTTTGCTCCCAGACGTCATATATGATAAGTTTTGTATCGGTCGCGTGTTTGCCCAATAAGATCTTAATGGCTTCCGTGGTGGCAATTGATGCGACGATCGTGGGTATGGTATTGAGCACCCCGGCCAGATCGCACGTTTGGAGAACTCCTTGGGGCGGAATGTTTGGGATGAGACACCGTAGGCAAGGAGTTGCGCGAGGGACAATCGGCATCACCATCCCATGAGTTCCGACCGCTCCGCAGTATACCCACGGGATCTCATGCTTGGTGCAGACATCATTGACCAAAAAGCGCGTCTCCATATTGTCGGTGCCGTCAACGATCAGATCCTGATGCCCGAGGATGTCTTCCGCATTGTTGAGGTTGAGATCCTTAATGATGTCGTGCACAATGATGTCTGAGTTTGCGCGCCGCACCTTCTCAGAAGCCACGAGCGCTTTAGGCAAGTCGAGGTCTCCCTCGTCAAACAAGGTCTGTCGCTGGAGGTTCGTCAGCTCGACGAAGTCCCGGTCAATGACAGTCAGCTCTCCGACGCCTGCCCGCGCCAATAAGTTAAGGACTGTTGAGCCTGTGGCTCCGCATCCCACTACCGAAACGCTGCTGTTCTGCAGTGCGGACTGGCCTTCAGTCCCGATCTCAGGGAGAATCAGTTGTCTTGAATAGCGCGCATACTCGTGCCTGGCATTCACTGCGGAGAAGTTAGCGTTGACGAGCTTATGGCAATCGTTAGGTGCCATTTTTGTCCCAAACGCAAGGATTAAGTCCAATGCCGTGCTGCGCGAGTTAAGTCGAGGTTGGTTACAGATGCATTGCTCGCGCGGCGTGGTCTGGTAGCCTGCATCGAACGGCAATCACGGGCTTGTGAGCTGCTTTCTTTATTGCGAGCGGTTGAGACCTTTGCTTGCTTGGTGCAGAGCCGTCTGTTCAACCCGCCCGCCTCATTCTCTGTGTGATTGAATTGCGGTCTACTTGAAGGCTATTGCTATGCTGAGGCTGAGCAGCATAAAAAACAATACTAAGATGCTTAAGAAACTGTACAGTAAGCTCCTTTTCGTCGCGAAACTCACGAGTGCCACACTCACCCATACCAACGGAGAAACTATTGTTAGGAGGACTCCCACGTGTTGCCCCCCTGAGCGGTACGTGATATCCACCTACCGTCGCCTACCCCCCGGATGAATAAATAAATACACTAAGCCGACACCCGGAATCGAACCGGGATGAGCCGCTCTGCAGGCGGCTGCGTAGCCATTCCGCCATATCGGCACAAGTCGATGCGCGTAGACACTCGATTGTAGTAACGCAACTGACTTAACCGCTAGGATCAGGACAAAATATGCCGACAGTTTGCGATTAGCCGAATGAGAATGCAGAAATGCGTCGCCCTCGGCCTCGTTTTGGGCCTCTTGATCGGGATTCTATCGGGGTATCGCACAGTGGCGCGGGGACGATGACGGGTCAGACGCCGTAGGAGCGCTCAATTGTGGTGGTAAAACTTGTTCGCTTTGGTTTAAACCTTCTGTGGATGGGTTTAAACCGTCACTTGTCGAAATAAGGAATGCAGTTTGGCCGTCTTGCGTGAGCTCAATGAGATGAGTTCTCTTCCCCTTAGGGGGGCATACGTCCTGGGCAGACGGAGCTGCGGGTACGTCCCGCCGTTTCCTGTCAGCTTACCTATTTTTGCATCGTCAACGTATTGTAGAGCGTCACTCCTGATTTCTCTCTTAGACATCGAACATGATTGACAATCTTATTGATTTGCACTGCTTTTAAAGTTCTCGAATTCGGCTAGATTCGCACTACCGCCTCGAATCCCCACACGCCCTTCAGGATCGGTTATGACACTTAATCCCCTTGCTTCCGTGCTTCGGCGTTGCGCCTTTGCTTTCCACTGGATCGTCTTCTTGCAATACGGGTATCACGAAATCTTCTACCCCACCACAGAATATGCCGCAGCGAGTCCGAATCATTTCAATCTGTGGGGGTGCAAGCCCTTCTACTTCAGTCGAAGCAGAGTCGTACCCAATCTGCTATCTGTTAAATAGTCCGACGCACGAGTGAGCTCTGAAATATTTGCAGTCCCTTGCAACTGTGAACAAACGAATATGAGCGCCTCGAACCCACTCAATTAACAACCTTTTAATACGATCCTCATTTTCTTACAGTGTTTGATGTTCAGGGGCCTTTAATGAGGATTGAAACATCTCAGATCGTGATTACGACCGAAGAGCGACTCGATGGTGACAAAGCGCGCGCCGTTCGGGGTTTTCGGCACGTTATCAAAAACGGTCCCTGCCTTCCACGGGCACGATGGAAGGGGGATCGTCTACCTGATCCCGATCCTGATATTAAATCTGATCGTGGCGGTCGGCAAGGTGGGCTTCGTTGTTGAGTATTTGAGCAAGGTCCGACCCCATCTTCTTGTACAATGAAAACTCCACCAAGCTTAAACGGGACGATCAATAACTTCAGAAACTTTCTGGTATCTGGAGGGGGAGTCACTCTCGCGCTTTTTATTCTGATTCACGGTTTTATTTTTGGGTTGTTATTTCACCTTTATTTGACCACGAACACAGATGTTGGCTTATATTTCGCGGACGCCTCAAAACTCGTAAGCGGTTTGTTGCCGTACCGCGATTTTACCTTCGAATATCCTCCATTGTCTCTGATCTTTTTTGGTTTACCCAGAATAATAACTTCTTCTGATGCGCTCTATACCAAGATTTTCCAGTTTGAAGTCCTGGTTTTCGATATTATCGGACTCGTTCTGATATTTGATATCGCCCGTCGGTTAAGAGAGGCCCCTTGGAAAGCACTGTCAATTTATACCCTGGGCGTGTTGGCAGTAGGGCCGATCATCATTCAAACGTATGACATCATCCCGGCCGTCATGACGCTCGCAGCTATCTATCTCTTCTGGCTTGGGAACCATAATGCCAGCTGGGCCGTGTTAGCCTTGGGTACATTGACTAAGATATACCCGATAGTGATTGCACCTATCTTTTTGCTCATCTATTTCAAAAACCGTCAACTCAAACAAATCCGCGATGGGGCGGTCACCTTTCTCGCAGTTTGCGTGATCACGATCCTGCCTTTTATTATTCTGGGATCTGGCAGCATCCTGAATTTGGTAAGCTATCATGTCCAGAGAGGAGTTCAGATAGAAAGCACGTATAGCGCAATTGTACTCGTTCTGGCTAAGTTGGGCTTCACCACAGTTACAGCAGAATACTCGTTCGGTTCGCTGAATATCGTAAACCCGACGGCCACGGTTCTTGCCAACCTCTCACCCTACATTATGGTGGTCAGTTTGCTGATAGTTTACTGGTTTATCTACCGACAGGTGAAACCGGGCAAAAGCCAATTTACCCGTCTTGGTGCTTATGCCTTACTGACACTAGCGACCACGATGGCCACCAGCAAAATCCTTTCGCCGCAGTATTTCGTTTGGCTAATACCCATTTTTCCGCTAATATGCGGCCGATGGCGCACACCGATTTTAGCGGCTTTTGTTCTCATTGGTGGGCTCACCTACGATATTTTTCCCTTGCATTACTCTGAGCTGCAGAATTTTCAAGCCACCGCGGTGGCTATCCTCGTGGCCCGCGATATCCTGTTAGTCCTGCTTGCAGTCTTGGCGGTGGTCTCCTTGAAGCGGATGAATGCTTCGAATGAGTCATCGGGGCCGCTTAACGCACGGCGTTGAAAGGCTTCTTTGGAGTAGCTGATAGGGGAAGCGGCGTTTATTTCGAGCATATCACCACCGCTGTTCCGTATGCCAAGATCTCGTGCATGAGGTAGGAAATCTCCGACGAATCAAAATAAGCGCTTATTACGCCGTTGGCACTGACTGTTTTAGCGTGCTCAACAAGTCGATATAAGGACTGTGCCTCACCAGTTGGGATAGCCCAGGAAAACCACGTCGTAAGGCATCCATGTTCTCCACACGGGCCGTAAGCTCCGGCCGGGCATTGGCACGCTGTTCCTTTTGCGCCACATTGGTGGTCTGATGGTAATCTGTAGGGTAGGGATTCACTGCTTCGATCCGGAAACTGTCGCTGCCCGTTGCTTTTTGGATCATCCTTGCAACCACTTCTGTGTTGCCCACCGGCTGATCGGTGATCGCACCGCTGACAATGTTTTTGCCTTCACGCGGAAAAAAAGCCACAAGGCTTTTTGCATTTTTGGAATTCATTTGTTCAGTCCTTTCCGCTTTTGGTTGTTCAGCTGTTATTTTGGTGCTTCGTAAAAAAGCAATCAATGGGTCTGACTTCGAAGATTATGCCAAACCCACGGATTGTAAGTGGAATTAACGATCTATTGAAGGCCATATGCTCGTCAGAAAGCTGTGCCCCCTGCACTGTAATCTTCGAGAGAGCGATAATGCTCGTAGCAGATAACTTGCCGATTTTTGATTTGCCAACGTGTCGCATAAATTCCCGAGGGATGTATCTGCGCCGTGCTATGAGTTTTCCACCTGTTTTAGCGCTTGCGCGAGCATTTCATACACGTCTGCCGTTGAGCCCTGACGCGGCATTTTGCCAAGCTGCTCGGCGGCAGCGGCAAGACGCCTCAGCACGTCTGGTATAGCTGCGTCTGGCACCGACAAGAGACTTGCTCCTCGATAGTTGCTCAAAATAGCTTGGATGGTTTTGGAAGACGTTTTGCGTCGATACTTCCATCTTTCAGTATGTAAGGTAATTTCCACGTCGTTGGTCGATTTGCATCACCGACGTACGCAAAACACTGTGAGGGGAGATGATATTTTGGATGCAGCAGCGAATCGTCGCCCAGGCATTCATCAGGTTGTTGGACATCTGACGGGGTTTGTTTCAACAGCTGAGGGGGCATACCGTTAGGCCCAATTCGTGAGCGGTAAATGCCGTGCATACCCACCACAGGTCGAGCGGAGGCGTTTCTTGTTCTAAAGAGACTAAAACACGATCGTTAATGCCTCCTTGTTCTATATTAGCTGCATAGAAGGTTACGCCGTCGCTAACAGCGATGCAGGTGACGTTCTGTATACCAGCATAGCGGCGAGCCTGTTCTAGTGCGCTGTGCACCGCAGCTTTGTGCCAAGCCAGAGTATTTGGGCGCTTCGTCCCAACGATGCAGTGTTTAACGCCAAGGCGTGTAATAACTATATCAGCGTAGTCGATCTGGTTATTTATGTGGCCGAGGTTCCAACCTAGGGCGATCGTAAAGAGATCCTCAACAATATTCTCAGCAACTCGCTCTGATGCATCGCCGAAGCGGCCCTGCTGTCTGAGGCGCTCGCTCCGTTTCGCGCAGACTGCTTGACGGAGCCGCCTGCTCGAGCGCACACTATTTTAATATCACGGGCCGACGGCGTTACGTCTCCCCGATTGACAAAATAAGGCAATATTGAGAAGATCAAATCGCTAACTTTATTACAAAGCGCTAAAAAGTGACTTAGTTAACACTGACGGCTGAAAAGCGTCGATCGAACAGGAGATAACTACATGAAAAGAACAAAACCGCTTTCTATTGCGCTCGGCGCGATTATGGCGCTTACCGTGCTGAGCGCGGCAGGCGTGCTGACGGCGCAGGCGTCACCTGCTAATCCGACGCCCGCTGAATTGGCGGCTGCTCTAGACTGCACGTGGCAGACGCAGCACTACGGGTGGCAATGGGGGTACTGGATACCTCATGCAGCGGGGAACGATCAGGGTTACGGTTCAGTAACTATCGACACTACCCAAGGGTTTGGGGGTTCGCGCGTTGACATTAGCTTGTCGTACGACGGACAAGGCCAGGCACCAGAGCTTGATCTTTCGCACCTCACGGGTCCGGGCACGCTCACGTGGACATGGGCGGCCCTGACGGCGCAGCCCAGCCCAAACAACATCCAGGAAGATTTCTATGTGTCTCACGACGGAGGAGCGACGTGGAATTTTGTAGCGAATAAAACAGACTCGACGCCGACCACCTTTAGCTATTTTGTTAACGGCCCAGTTGACGTCAAATGGCGGTACACAGTTCCAGAGGACCAATACTCAACGGCTGACAACCATGCGTTCGTCGACCACGTGTACTTTATGCCAACGACTAAAACCGGCGCCGTCCTACTAGACTTCGCCGCACTCCAAAGCACGGTGATGAGCACGCCATCGAACGCTTTCTCCCCCAGCACGAAGGCCGCTGTGCTTGCCACTATCGATGTCGCCATGCTCCAAGCCGCGCGCGGCAAATATAGTGATGCAGAGACCATACTCCAGACAGGTGTTCTCCCCAACGTGGCCGCGCAAGGACCGGTGTACCAACAGGTGAACATCCTGATACAGGAACTGCAGTCGCTGTCGATATAGGCACACCCATAGTGGTGGGGGTGCCTTTTTTCTTCTTTTTCCTGTCAAGAGTACGAAGCAGGCCCCGACCAGTTCGTGCTACAAGAATAGGCAGCTAAAAACGGCACGTTTGCATATACGTCCTGCAGGTCTTGATCATTAAACTGCAGGTAAACTGCTGTTGTACTGATATTTGTCCATTGCGTGGATTCCCAGAATGCTGCAGCGGCACGACGAGGCCAGCCGAGCGAGTAGTGTGACAGTCCGGCCAGCCGGAACGTGAGAAACGCTTTAAGCTCTTCGGGAGTGTAGTACAGTTCCAGCGCCGCGAGGGGCACACTAACGCCGCTGCTATCATCATCGAGCCTCAAGCTATCTGGCTTCTGTGTTTTTGTTGGTGGAACAGATCTTCATCGCTCCTGTTTTCATATTCGAGGCAAGGTCGCCAAGCGACTAGCTTTTTTGCTATATCGAGCTGCATCCAACAGGATGAAGCGCAGTAAGAAAGACCATAACGAGCCAAACTAACTGCAGGTCATTCTCCGAACGTGATAAGTAGCTTTGAGTTCATGAATCGGAGCGAGAAAGACCCGAAACGCATCACTAAAGCTGTTATGCCAGCAGAAAAGTACGGCGCACATTCAGTGAGACCATGCAAAGGAGGCGGCATCTTAGTTGAAGGCACGTTCGACAAGCCATTCTCGATGGAAATACTGTGTCGGATTCTGCGTGATACCGGCAAATGCGCTGAAAAACTCGGCGTGGCGCGGCTCTTCTACGCAGGATGCGGTGTCACTTTATACAGAAATGGCAGGGTTGACGTTCATCGCGTCCAATCGACTGAAGAAGCCATAGAGATTCTTGACGAGGTGAAAGTAATAGTCCGCGAGGCGTTCGTGCAGGGCGATTAAAGCTCCAGCCTTGTGGCGAGTCGAGTGAGCTTGACAAGATTATAGCGTCGGCTCCCAGGTCCACCACTGATTTCCGCTATAGTTCCACAATACTGCTACGCCTATTCCGATGAGTTGCGACGTTAAGTAGTATAGACCAAATAGACTCGTCAATAGCCATAGGGTCAGTAGATTCAGTACGATCCCTACAAACCGTACGGCATGATCTCTATAAAGAGCCGTGAGTGTGTATCGAAGCCCGCTTGTGACTCTGTCTCTGAATGTCCACGACCTGTTCAAAACGAAGTTAGACAATAGACCTGCTTCTATGGCAATGACTCCCGATAGCAGATAATAAACCCCGAGTTCAGTAAACGCATATAGTACCGTTAAATTCAAAATAACGCCAACTGCGCCCACGGCGACAAATTTCCAAAAACGATGAAACTCTCCGGATCGCAAAAAGAGACTCGACGTATGATGGAGATAATCGACTGCGTTTTTCGCTCCGAGTTTGCTCACTCCACTCTCTCGTTTGTCAAACGTATAGCCGACCTCTGAGACCGTCTTATAATCTCCTTGAACAAGGATCTCAAGCAGTATCTTGTAGCCTACCGGGCTAAGGTTTGCGTGGGCAATGACGCTCTTTTTGAAGGCGAAAAACCCGGACTCGGGGTCCTTGATGCTGCGTATCTCTCTGAAAAGCGTTCGGGCGAGAAGGTCGGCACCTTTAGATAGTAATTGTCTTGAGAAGCTGAAACCTTCCAAAGCGCTTTGCTCAGCAAACCGACTTCCGATCGCTATATCCGCTCCATTTTGCACGAGCGAAACTAGTTCTGGTATCTTTTCGGGAGGATGTTGCAAGTCGGCGTCCATGACGACTACTACGTCATAATTCGCTGCTTGAATCCCCGTCAGCACGGCGGTAGCGAGCCCTCTCTCGCCTTGTCTTCGTATGACCCGCACCCGATCACCGTTTGACTGCTGTGACGCAACTTTCCACGTTTCGTCAGGGCTGTCATCATCAACAATGACGATCTCAAAAGGATCCCCCAATGATCCCATGGAACGATGGATTCGTTCCAGGAGTTCGGGAACGTTCTCCCGCTCATTGTAGGTGGGGATCACGATAGACGCGTTGCTGTTCGGCATAGATCTCCGGAAGCTCGACGCTGAGCGCCGTTACGTTTCTGTCAAAGGGAAGGTTGTTATTCTTCCCTTAAGAGCCTTTCATCGGGGCCACCGAGAAACCAGAGGTCTTTCCCGCAAAAAGAGCTGAAACGATGCAGCCTAAAAACTGTAGCTACCGCAGTGTCCGACCCTTTACCGTGATCTATTAGCATCAGCGTGCGACTGTAGGCCATGCGAGGCAGGTCGCCGGACAACGAAGCAGGGCCGCGGGTGGTTCCGACAGTACCTATTCGGGCTTTCCGGAGTCATCATCCCTGCACGCACAGAGAGGCGACATCTGCCGCAGCTGATCAACGATTTCGGGAAGGACTTCATTTACGTATCGAACATCTGCTTCCGTCGTGTCTCTCCCTAGCGTGAGCCTCAGACTGCCGTGAGCATCAACAGGGTCTAGACCGATCGCCAGCAGCACATGTGACGGTTCAAGCTTCTTTGACGAGCAGGCGGAACCCGTCGATCCGGCAATCCCCTTTGCGCTCAAGCGGAGCACTAGCGACTCCCCCTCGATGTAGCTGAAGCTGAAATTGGCGTTGTTCGGAAGGCGGTAATCCTTTCCACCGTTGAGCCGAGTTTCGGGTATGTCTCGCAGTACGGCGTCGATTAGCTCATCCCTGAGTCTTTGTATACGCACGTTGTCCGCGAAATCTTCCCGCGAAAGTCGCATTGCCTCACTAAAGCCAATAATACCCGACACGTTCTCGGTGCCGCTTCTGAGGCCGCGCTCGTGGCCGCCACCGTAAATGAGCGGCTTCAGTTTGGTGCCTTTCCGAACGTAGAGGCATCCGACCCCTTTCGGTCCGTATATCTTGTGTGATGACACGGAGAGCATGTCCACATTGAGAGCGGCCACGTCCACTGGGATCTTCCCGACGCTCTGGACGGCATCTGTGTGCATATAGACGCCGTGTGACGCTGCGATCGCTCCAACCTCAGCTATGGGCTGTATTGAGCCGATCTCGTTGTTAGCGTGCATGATTGATATGAGTCGCGTGTTATCCCGAATCGCCTCCTCCACTTCGCCGGGATTTATCTGGCCGTCACCGTCGACAGAAACGTAAGTCACCTCGTGGCCAAGCTGCTCAAGAAACTTGCACGTCTCGAGAACTGCGGGATGTTCGATCGCGGAGGTGATGATATGGTCGTTTTCGCCACTGCGATCGTGTAGCACTCCACGCAAAGCCATGTTGTCCGATTCAGTTCCCCCTGACGTAAAAACGATCTCTGGCGGGGCGGCTCCAATCGTGTGCGCTATCTGTTCTCGCGCGTCCTCGATCGCTTTGCGCGCCTCAAGCCCATAGGCGTGAAGGCTCGAGGGGTTTCCGAAGCGCTCTAAAAAATATGGGCGCATTAGTTCGAGGATCTCAGGGCGCATCGGAGTGGTCGCCGCATGATCAAGATAAATCATGGTCTCACGTTGTCTCGGTTGTTGACCGTCGTACTTAACCTCTCTCTTTGAGGCATAAGGCTTTGGCACGTTTAGGACTAGCGAACGACTGCTGCCCCTGCGCGAGCGCCGCTTGCCTCACGCCCGGACCACCTTGCAGTAGTACGTGTATCCGTTAGTGTAGACCTTATCAACTCCTGTGGCGTTGTTGTCAATCGCTGCGATGCCCTTGCTCCATTGCGTGGCGTTTTGGGGGCTGAGCTTCCATTGTCTATTCAGAAGGTGCTTGTAGTAGTGCTTCGGCGGCGTCGCTGGGATGAATCGATGCGTCGCCGTCGACGAACCCGACCAGCTCTCCCGTTGCCAAAGCACGCCCGCGTCGCAGCGCTGCACCCTTACCGGCCAGGATCGGGCTGCTTGAGAGTATCACGTTGCTGTTGTGCGTCGCGAATTCTTGCACGATGTCGGGTGTGCGGTCAGTGGACGCGTCTTCGGCAATGATGAGCTCGAGGCCTTCAAAGGCGCTGAACTCATCGAGCAATCCGCCTATCTCGTCGGCCTCATTATGCGCTAGAATCACGACAGAAATCATTCTCTTTTCTTACGCCGAGTGTTCTATTTCAAAGCGTGAACACGCACAGGTCTAATCGCTCGCTGAGCCTCAATCAGCAACAGCGCACCGAAAAAAGCCGTATTTCAGAGTGCAACAAGAATAAATAATAGCTATCTGCATACGATCACTGTTCACTCGGCGCAGTGACTATTTTGGAGGAACGGTGCCAAAAAGCTTAGAAGAGATCAATGAGCGCATTCGCGATGGAAGCGTTCACGTCGTGACAGCAGACGAAATGACTGCGCTCGTGGGCGAGCTGGGGTCCGAGAACGCGGCAAGAGAGGTCGACGTCGTGACCACGGGAACGTTTGGCGCGATGTGCTCGTCAGGCGTGTGGATGAATTTCGGTCACTCAGATCCGCCTATCAAGATGAGTCAAGTGTGGCTCAACGATGTTGAGGCGTACACCGGTGTCGCCGCGGTTGATGCGTTCATCGGTGCGACCCAGCTTTCGGAGACGCGCGGCCTTGAGTACGGCGGAGCGCACGTCATCGAAGATCTTGTGGACCACAAAGAAGTCTACTTGAAGGCCGTCGGTTATGCTACCGACTGCTATCCGCGCCGCAGCGTAGAAGCGTCTATTTCCATCGCGGACCTTAACGAAGCCACCATGTTAAATCCGCGTAACGCTTACCAGCGGTACAACGTGGCGACCAACTCCACTGACAGAGTGCTTTACACGTATATGGGGACGCTGCTTCCCCGGTTCGGGAACGCGACGTACTCTGGTTCGGGCACGCTCTCGCCTATCTACAACGATCCGGACTATGAAACCATCGGCGTCGGGACGAGGATCTTTCTGTGTGGTGCGCAGGGGTACGTCGTCGGCAACGGGACGCAGCACGACCCGGCGAACAGTTTTGGCACGCTTATGGTGTGCGGTGACCTCAAAGCTATGAGCACCGATTACCTGAGGGCGGCAACTCTCCACAAGTACGGCACGTCGCTGTACGTAGGCATCGGCGTCCCTATTCCTGTCCTGAACGAGGGGATTGCGCGAAAAACTGCCATCAGTGATGCCGACATCAAGACGACGGTCCTCGACTACGGCGTCGGTCGCCGGTCGCGACCACAGCTAAAGACGATCACCTATGAGCAGCTAAAATCCGGGATGATCGATCTCAATGGCAAGGAAGTGCGCACATCATCCATGTCGAGCTTCTTCAAAGCAAAGGAAATCGCCACCGAACTCGCGGCGCGCATACAAAAAGGCGCGTTTGAGCTCGCCCTGCCGACAGCGCGGCTCCCGCAGCAGGCCACACAGAAGCCCATGAAGCAACTTTCTGCAGTGCCACTCGTGCGTGAAGTCATGCTGCCAAGCATCACCGTGCGTGAAGCGATCAGCGTACAAGAGGCTGCCAAGATCATCATCGGAAAGCAGGTCAATCATTTGCCGGTTATCTCAGCCAGCAACAAGCTTATCGGCATAGTCACGGCGTACGATATCTCTAAAGCGGTTGCGCTAAACAAAGGCGATAGCCTGAAAGGTATAATGACGAGGCGCGTCGTGACGGCGACGCCTGATGAGCCGATCGACCTCGCCGCACGGCGTCTCGAGCGACACAACATCTCGGCGCTTCCTGTTATCGATCAGACGAATACCGTCATCGGCATCATCACCAGTGAGGATCTGAGCAAGCTCCTCGCGTGTAGGTAAGCGGA
>Ga0326727_10009211_pt1 | contig 24446 bp, 19 predicted proteins | sample MB2enrmetagenome_FD_207643 | JGI IMG/M metagenome (GOLD analysis project Ga0326727, IMG submission 207643) | Lab enriched peat soil microbial communities from McLean, Ithaca, NY, United States - MB29MY | ecosystem: Environmental > Terrestrial > Soil > Wetlands > Peat | place: USA: New York... | reverse complement strand
GCAATGCATAGACTTTTTCGGCGCCGCGCGATCGCGTTTTCTCAGATTCTTCCTCGCCGGGAATCCGCACTGAGACTTTCTTGCAACCTGTTCAAAACTGACCATTCGGCGCGCATGTCCGGTGATAAACTTGGTGCCGTGCAGCTATTTGAGCACGCAAGGGCGCGCGCTCAGCGGCCAGAAGGAACGGCAATCCCGCCGCTCCGCACAGGGGCCCTCAACGAAACTCACCTCACCGGGACCGTCGCGATCCATACGGCGCAAACTCCGGGAGCGTTAGCTGTTACGCATCATCGTTTCCCAGTTGTGCGTTATCGGGATGCAAGCCTGCGACTCCCAGATCCGCGGGCTTGCACCTCGAACCCATCGCTCCGCGCGCCCGCGCATTCTCTCCCGCGATCGACGCATGCTCATGAACTGCTTGAAAATGAGACAATCGGAATAGGGTTCGATTTGCTTTCCGGATCGCTCTGGGGGAGCCCCTGATCATGCTGCGAGTTTTGTCCACGCACCTGTTCCTCAAACAGCGCCTGCACCCGGGCCTGCTCGAACTGGCTGCCCGCTCCGGTGCGGAAGGGGTGGAGATCTTCGCCGCCCGCCAGCACTTCGATTACACCAGCCGCGAACATCGAACTGAACTGGCCAACTGGTTCCGTTCCAACCCGCTCGAACCCTTTTCCATGCACGCACCGCTCTTTCCGGACCGCGAGATGGGCCGTGCCGGAGCTCCCGCCGTCAATCTTCTGCACCCCGAAAAGGCGCGCCGCATCGATGCCATGGACGAAGTCAAGCGCGCCCTCGAATCCGCCGAGCAACTTCAATTCCGCAATCTCATCCTCCATCTGGGCGAACGAGACGACGGATGGTCGCTGCGCACCATCGAATACGCCATCGCCGCTCTGGAACACCTTGGCGCCTTTGCCCATCCCCTGGGCGTGCGCCTGCTGGTCGAGAACCTCACCAGCGAGCCGACGACCCCCGGCCACCTGCTCACCATCCTGGAGATGGGCCACCTGAATCAGGCCGGGGTCTGTCTGGACCTGGGCCACGCTCACCTCACCGTGGGCGTCGCGGAAGCCATCGCCACTCTCGGTCCTCACATCGCCTCCGTCCACGTGCACGACAACCACGGCATCAAAGACGAGCACCTCTGGCCGGGCGAGGGCTCCATCGACTGGCGTTTTGCCGGCGAAGCTCTCAAGGCCCTCCCCGCTGCTCCAGCCATCGTCCTCGAAATCGCCCAGGACCTCCCGGAGACCCCCGCCCAGATCACTGCCCACATGGGCGAAGCCTTCTCCCTCTTCGACTGAGGAGCACGCTTCCGCGAATCGAAATGAGATCCTCCGATCCTCTTTGTCACTCAACCGTCAGGGTGAAGGTGGTGGAGTGCGACAGCGCGCCCGACGTTCCCGTCACCGTCACCGTATAGGTCTGCGGGGTCTGGGCGATGGAGCCGCTGACGGACCCGCAGCCGCTCAGCCCGGCCATCGCCGCCATGCCGGCAATGGCCAGCAACAGCACGGAGATCAGCCGCCCGATCCGCTTGCCGCCGCGTCGCAGCCTGCCGGCAAGCGGCAACAGAAGCAGCGCCAGGGAGAGCGGGGCCAGCCTGCCGGCAATACCGCCGGCCCATTCCGAGTCCGCGGAAGCCCGCGGCGCCTGGATTGTCAGGGTCACCGTGGTGATTCCCGAGCCGGCCGGGACGCTGGCCGGGGAGAAGACAGCCGTCGCTCCGGCGGGCAGGCCGCTGGCCGAAAGCGCGATGGCATTCGTGAAGGCGCCGGCTCCGTTCGCCGGGCTGACGGTAAAGTTCTCCCCGACGGTTTCACCCGGAAACACCGTCGCCGAGCTGTCGGCGCCGCTGGCCAGGCCGATGGTGAAGTCTGTCACGGCGGGCAGGCTGACAACGACCGTGTAGCTCTGGCTGCCGCTACGCGGTCCAGTTCCCGCGCTGCTGTCCGCGGCTGTGACGGTGAAGGGGAACGAGCCGACCGCCGCCGGCGTTCCCGACAGCACGCCGGCCGCGCTGAGAGTCAACCCTGTCGGCAGCGCGCCGCTGCTCACCGCGTAGGAGTAAGGCGCAACGCCGCCGGAAGCCGTGATGGCCGTTTGGGGATACGGCGTTCCCACCGTTCCAGTTGCCAGCGCGGCGGGCAAGACTGTCAGCGGAACGGCCTGCGCCTGCCGCACCTGCAAACTCAAGCTCTGGCTCGCCGCCAGGCCATCTCCCGCCGCCGTCGCGACCACAGTTGTCACCCCAACCGCCGCCGTCGCGGAGGTCGTCAGAGTCAGCGTGGCCGGATTCGCGCTCACGCTGGAAGCCGCCACAAGCGGGTTTGCGGACCACGCCGCCGTCACCCCCGCCGGCAGCCCGCTCACTGAAAAGCCGATGGCGCCGCTGAACGACCCGCCCGTCGCCGCCGTCAAGCTCACCGTGCCGGAGCCGCCCTCCGCCACGCTGACCGAACTCGACGCCGCCGTCAGCGTCAGCGTGGGCGCAGCCAACACCGTCAGCGCATAGGCCACGGTCTGCGTTCCCGAAACGTCCAATCCGGTGAGGGTAACGTTCTGTGCGCCCACCGCCGCTGTCAAACCAACCGCTATGGTCACCGTGGCGGCTGTTCCCGGCGCAATCGACCCCGGCTGCACGGTGACCGTAACGCCGCTGGGAGCCTTCGCGGTAAGCGCGACAGCGTTCTTTGCCGACCCGCTCTCCGCAACGCTCACGGTAAACGCCGCCGTCTGGCCCGTCACCACCGTTCCGCCCGTTGCCGAAGCCGTCAGCGCAAAGTCCGTGGCGGCCGCGCCGCCCGCGTCCCACCCGTTGACGAGCAACGCCCCGTCTGCCGAGCCCAGGCCGGTGGCCAGGTTGTACTCGGCCCCGCTGGCCGTGAACCCCGTCACGCCGGGAACGCTGTTGTTTCCCGAGGGCGTCGAGTGGAATGGACTGTGCGCGACGTCCACCAGGGAGTACAGTTCCGGATTGGCGTTGCCCAGCCCCGCCGCGCCCTGCCGCTCGACCGCGAGCGCCATCACCCCCGCAAACGAAGGCGAGGCCGCCGAGGTTCCCGAGACCACATAGTACGAGCCGTTCTCATAGATGACGTACCCGTCGTGCGCCGCCGCCGTCGCCGCTACGTCCGGCACCGCCCGCATCCCGTTGGCCGCGCTCGTCCCCGCTACCGCCTTCTGCCACGGCGGCTGGGCGTAGATCACGCTCGCCCCGCCCCCCGAAGCCCACAGCCCCGACCCGCCGTTCAATGCGCTTTCGTTCCAAACCTGCTCCGGAATGTAACTGAGCGCGGTGCCATAATTCGCCGCATTGGCTGCGGCCCAGTACTGCGCGGGATTCGATCCCTCGTTGAACTCGGTTCCGCCCACGCAGGTCGCATAGGGCGAGCTGCACAGCCCATTCACCGCGGTTCTCGAACCCGCGGCCGACGAGCCCTCATAACAGCCCGCCGCGCCCGCGTCTCCCGAGGCCACAAACGCGCTCATCCCCTGGCTCGCCGCCTGCTCCCAGAGCGCGTTGTAAAACTCCAGCTCCGCGGTTCCCATCTCCTGCTCGCAACTGCCGTAGCTGGCGCTCACCACTTGCGCCAGCGCGTGGTTCACAATGTATTGCGCCGACAGGTCCACGCCGTCGGTCGTGGCCGTCGATTCCCCCACCACAAGCTCGACCGCGGCCGCCGGCGCCACCGCCCCGCTCCACTCCACGTCCAGCGTGGCTTCATCCTGATCCCCCGCGACCAGCCCCGGATCGGGCCCCGCCAGGATCACCGTCGGGTTGTTCTCCGCCAGCCCGGAGATGGTCCGAAAGGCCGCCACGTCGCTCATATCGATATTGCTTCGTCCCGCGATCGCAATCGAGACTCCCGTCCCCGCCGTTCCCGCGGCATACAGAGGATCGAGGTCGTAGATCGCCGCCCAATCGGCCGGAAACAGATAGTGCGTGCTGCCGCTCGTGTACAGGGGCAACGCTCCGGCGGAGACCTGCCCAGCCAGCAGAGCCTCAACCGGCAGCGGCGTCAGCGCCTCGATCTGGGATCTGCGCCGGAAATCGTGCAGGGAGACCACGCCACCGACCACACCGGCAAGCGCCGCCGGAATCTGCGCATCCCCGGAGTTGGCGATGTGCTCTTCTCCATCCACCAGATAACGGTGAATCTCGGTGTGAAAGGTCTCCGCAACCTGCCCCGCGGTACCGGAAAAAATGAGGAGCCGGTTGCTCGCCGGAAGCTCCTCGACCGCGAATCCATGCCCCGTGAGCCAGGCCGCAACCCGCGCCGCATCCTCCGCGCCCACCCCAAAGCGCGCCCCATACCCGGCCGGGGTCAGCCATTGCCGGTAAAGAGGCGAATGCGGATCGTGCTGCGCCGCGACCATTGCGTCAAGATCCGCCAACTGCGCGGCCGAGGGCTCCAGCTCCAGCACCATCCGCGCCAGCCGGGTCTCCGCGTCCACCGCTCCCCGGTCAAACTCCTCCCGCGCCAGCGGATGCACGTTTCCCGCGAGCGTCACCAACTGCGTCTCATCGATGGGCTCCGCGATCCGGCTCGGCTCCGCGTCCGGGTTGGCCGCCGTCTGCACCATCCCAACCGCGCATACCGCGCCCATCATCAGGAATCCCGCGCAGAATGAGCGAACTCCAACCAAGCTCGGCATGGCCGGCCTTTCAAGATAAAGAGGTCCGCCACGGAGCCGGGAGGGCGTCCCGAGTCTTAGCGTCTTCTCATCTATCGGCCCGGAAGGCGCGCCGCCCGAGGAGAAGCGGCCGGATTGTTAAAGGAGCGGGCTTACCGCGGTACTTTGAAGAAACTCAACGGGCCGCCATCCGCCACAGCGCCCGCACCCGCTTGAATTCACGAGCCATTCATCTGTTCCGGCTATAAAGGGCAGGCGACTCTTCTTTGCGTCTCCCCGCGTTGCGGGAGTTGTGATGGGGACCGCGGCGCCGGAGGGTGATGAAGCCTATTCTGTCCTCGTGCATGCGCGGCGGATGCGGGCCAGAGGGAACAGCCGCCGGAATCCGCGCCTTGAACGATAGGAGTTGAAGAAGATGCGAGTACTCGTAGCTTACGCAAGCCGTTATGGAGCCACCCAGGGAATCGCGGAGCGCATCGCCGCCACGCTGCGCCAGCGGGGCTTTGAGGTTACGGTCGAGGACGCGCGGCGAGCCGGCGATCCGGCTGGCTACGACGCCGCCGTCATCGGCAGCGCCACCTACTACTTCCGCTGGATGAAGCCGGCCGTGAAGTTCACGCGGCGCCACGCGGACTCGCTCGCCAAGCGGCCCGTGTGGCTGTTCAGCGTCGGTCCACTGGGAACGAAGGAAAAGGACGACCAGGGCCGCGACGTGCGCGCGGTTCTGGAACCCATGCAGATCGCGGAGTTCAGAGAGACCGTCAAGCCCAGGGATCACCGCGTCTTCTTCGGCGCAATGGACTCGAGCAAGCTCGGCTTCCTGCACCGGCTCATCTACAAGCTGCCTGCCAATCGCGACAACGCGCTGTTCCCCCAGGGCGACTTCCGCAACTGGGCCGACGTCGAAGCCTGGGCCGGCGGCATCGCGGAGGCGCTGAAGACCCTGTAAACGGCGGGCGCGCCAGCCTGCTCGGAGCTGATTTGACTCCTACGGGAACGTGCTTGGTAGACTGACCGGATCGACGCCCAAAAGGGAGGCGAGGTTTGAAACTAGCAGAGGCACTTGCCGAGCGGAGCGACTGTCAAAACCGGCTCGAAGATCTGAAGAAGCGCATGGCGAGATCCGCACGGGTCCAAGAGGGCGAACAACCGGCGGAGGATTCCGCCGAACTCCTGAGTGAGGCGGAACGCCTGTTTGGAAGACTTCTTGATCTGGTGAGCGCGATCAACCGAACAAACGCAAGAACGGCGTTCGACGAGAAGCGGTCTGTTTCCGACGCCATCGCAAAACGCGATATTACAGCCAAGAAGCGGGATTTCTTGTCGAGCATCGCCGACGCTGCCAGCACGCGGCAGGATCGATACTCGAAATCCGAAGTGAAGTTTGTGGCCACTCTTTCGATCGCACAGCTTCAGAAGCAGGTCGATCAGCTGTCCAAGGAGTTCCGCGAGCTCGATACCCGGCTCCAGGAATTGAATTGGCAGACAGAATTGGTGTGAGGAAGTTGGTAGTCGCTTTGTCGTGGTGAGCACAAGCCCCGCCGGGGGCAAATCCGGCACTCCGGCGACCTTGATGGGCCAGGGTCAGCGGGTTCGAATCCCGCGTGTAACAGCGCATGCCCCGTACGGTCACAACCGTATCGTTCATATTCACTGTTCACTACCATGTGCTGGGCGGCAAAACGGCGAGGGCGGGTAAGGGGAACCACACCACTTCAATTGCCGGGCGCCCCATCCCCGCGGCTTTTCCGTCGCAAGGATGGGGCGGCAGGTGCCGTTTCACTCTTTATGGGCCGAATCGATAGGCAGACCGGCCCATTCCTAGTCTCCCGCCACGGGCTCCTCCACTTCTTTGCGCGCAGCGGCCAGCGCGGCGCGGACGCCCGCCCCGTACTCCGGGTCGGCCTTGTCGAAGTGGGCCAACTGGCGCTCGACGATGAACGGCGGAACCCCGCTCATGGCCGCGGCAATGTTCGAGAAAAGCCGCTGCTTCTGGTCTGGAGTGAAGAGCCGGAAGAGATTGCCGGGCTGGGTGTAGTCGTCGTTGCCAATGCGGTGGTTGTAACGGTCGGCGTCGCCGGAGATGCGCAGCGGCGGCTCGGCTACCGACTTGTCCTCCGCCGGCCCGTTGAAGCTGTTCGGCTCGTAGTAGGCGTCGGGGTTGGCGGTGTTGTTGTCAAAGAAGCGCATGGCTCCGTCTTTGTGGTAATGATGCACCTGGCACTTGGGGGCGTTTACCGGCAGCGCCTCGTAGTGAGTTCCCAGCCTGTGCCGGTGCGCGTCGGCATACGAAAACACGCGCGCCTGGAGCATCTTGTCGGGCGAGAATCCGATTCCGGGCACCGTGTTCGAGGGGCTGAACGCGGCCTGCTCGATGTCGGCAAAGTAGTTATCCGGATTGCGGTTCAGCTCGACCACGCCCACGGAAATCATCGGATAGTCCGCGTGCGGCCAGACCTTGGTCAGGTCGAAGGGGTTATAGGAGGTCTTCTCGGCATCCGCCTCGGGCATAATCTGGATCTGCAAGTTCCAGCGCGGGAATTCGCCCCGCTCGATCGATCCGTAGAGGTCTTCCTGGTAGCTCTCGCGGGTTCTTCCAATCACCTCGGCCGCCTCGGCGTTGGTCAGGAACTTGTGTCCCTGCTGGGTCTTGAAGTGGAACTTCACCCAGAACCGCTCGCCCGCGTTGTTCCAGAAGCTATAGGTGTGCGATCCGTAGCCGTTCATGAATCGCGGGCTGAGGGGCAGGCCGCGGTCGCTCATGAGAATCGTTACCTGGTGCAGGCTCTCCGGCGAAAGCGACCAGAAGTCCCACATAGCCGTGTTCGAGCGCAGGTTGGTTCTGGGATGGCGCTTCTGGGTGTGAATAAAGTCGGGGAACTTCAAGGGGTCGCGGACGAAGAAGACCGGAGTGTTGTTGCCGACCAGGTCCCAGTTTCCTTCCTCGGTGTAATACTTCATGGCGAAGCCGCGCACGTCGCGCTCGGCGTCGGCCGCGCCCTGCTCGCCGGCCACAGTGGAGAAGCGGAAGAGGCACGGGGTCTGCTTGCCGACCTCCGAGAAGAGCTTGGCGCGGGTGAATCGGGTGATGTCGTGGGTGACGGTCAGGGTGCCGAAGGCGCCCCAGCCTTTGGCGTGAACAACGCGCTCGGGAATGCGCTCGCGGTTCTGGTGGGCGAGCTTCTCAAGCAGTTGATGGTCCTGGAGCAGAACCGGGCCGCGCGGACCGGCGGTAAGGGAGTTCTGGTTGTCGGCGATCGGCGCTCCCGAGGTGGTAGTCAGGCGCTCAGACATAGTTGCATCTCCTTGTCAGTGCTTGGCGGGTGTGCGTTTGTTTGGATGATGCCTGGGGCAAACAGGTTTCACGGGACGAACAAAAACGGGCCTTCGGGGAAAGAAAAACAAATCAGCCGGGATGCTCAAACCTCTTCTCCGGCTCCGCGCTCCAGTATACGCCCGGCCGCCTGAGCCGGAACCGTTCCTGGCGCGGATTCGGGGCGAACCCGGCAGGGCAGGGAGAGCGTCTTCCCGGCTGCGATAACTGGCCGTGGCCGTTTCTTCGGGCGCTTTCCTGGATGCCCGCCGCGCTCATCGCACCTGGCGGGGCAATGAGCGAATGCCGGTTGGCGCGCGTCTCTCAGCGTGGGACTTGAGGGCCGGGCGCGCGCCTCCGAATTGAACGCGGGACAAGACCGGCGCCGAAGCGATACCCTTTGAACGGGACCCTGAATGCGCGGATGCCGGACGGGCTCTGAAGGCAGTCGAAGAGGAGCGGCAATGAGAATCGGAAGGTGGGCAGGGCGGTTGCCGATGGCGGCGGCTCCGGTCGCGGTTTGCATATCGGCCGGTCTCCTGGCCGGCTGCGGGGATTTCTGGCAGGCGCCCGGCGGCGGCGGCAGCACCAGCTTCACCCTTACCAACAGCGGCGCCATCGCCGTAAGCCCGGGCGCGAGCGGCACCTCTACCATTACCGTGACGCCGTCGAACTCGTTTACCGGGACGGTTGCGCTTACCTGCGCGGTGACCAACTCGCCTGCGGGCGCTGCCAATCTCCCGACGTGCAACCTGAATCCAACTTCGGCGGCGATCAGCAGCGCGACGCCGCAGACCTCCACGCTGACGGCGGACACCGTGTCCGCGACGACCAGCGGAGCTTACCAGATCACAGTCACCGGCGTTGCGGGCAGTGCTACGGAGACCACCGCCGTTTGCGTTGAGGTGGGGTCTTCCTCGGGCAGCTGCGGCAGCTCAGCCGGAACCAGCGGCAAGTTTTACATCCTGAATGCCGGCACGACTCCCCAGATTGTCGGCGAGTCTATCGTCTCCGGCGCCCTGAAGGCGATCTCGGGAAGCCCTTGGACCGTGCTGGGCGCGCCCTACTCCATGGCCATCGCTCCCAACGGCAGTTTTCTGTGTGTGAGCACGACCTCCGGCGTCTTCGCCTACCCCATCTCCAACGGCGCGTTGGGAACCGCCGTGCAAGTTACCCAGGATCAGGCCTATGCCATCCAGGTGGACTGGACCGATTCCTGGCTGGTGGAAGCCATCCCGGGCGCCGGTGGAGTGACTTTTGCCGCTGTCCCCATCAGCTCCACCACCGGCGCGTACACCAGCGGCACGGTGCCAACCGCGTCTTTTACCGTTGCAAACACCGCCGTGCAGCCGAACAGGATGGTTATCTCGGGGGATAACGCCAGAATCTTCCTCTCCCTTGGCTCCGGCGGCACAATTGTGGTTCCATTCAGCGCAAGCGCCCCCTTCGCGGCGGGAACCGGCGGCTCGACTGTCGCGTTGGCGAATTCCGGCGGCTCCGCGCTTTCAGTGGCCGTGGACCCCGGCAAGAGTCCCAATCTCTTCTATATTGGCGAAACCCTGGCCAACTCCGCCGGCAACTCGGGCGGTCTGCGCGCCTTCACCTACAGCTCGCTGAGCGGCGCCAAACTTATCCAGGCCTCGGGCTCCCCCATCGCCAGCGGCGGACTGGCGCCCAACTTCATCTTGCCCATCGCCGCCGGCGGTTATGTTTATGTCGCCAACGGGGCCGGCGCCAGCGCGGCAGGCAATGTTGCCGGCTTTGCGGTGACGTCCAATTCCATTTCGGCGGGCGGCACCGTGTCGGCACCCGTTCAACCGCTTGGCCTGGCTGAGGACTCGACCAGCACCTTCGTGCTGGCCGTGGGATCGCTCGGCAGCCCGTACTTCGACGCCTATGCCTTTGACTCGACAACCGCGGGCCAACTGGACTCCCAGATCACTTCCACCACCGCCGCCGCTTCCATCGCCATCGCCGCCGCGCCGTAGAAAGGCAGGGACCAGGGAGTAGGGAATAGGGAGTAGGGGCCGACCGGCTGATTGCTGACCCCTGATCCCTATTCCCTACTCCCTACTCCCTATTCCCTCGCCTCTCGGAACTGATACCTTGAAACTGGAGGCAGCGATGGCTGTGGAGGCAGGGCTGAAGATCGAACTGGGCAAGCAGGGCGTCTTCGTAACCACCCTCGAAGAGCTATACAACTGGGGCCGGCGCAGCTCCATCTGGCCCATGCAGTTCGGGCTGGCCTGCTGCGCCATCGAGATGATCGCCACCACCATGGCCCGCTACGATCTGGCGCGCTTCGGGGCCGAGGTCTTCCGGCCGTCGCCGCGCCAGGCGGACCTGATGATCGTCTCCGGCACGGTGACCAAGAAGATGGCGCCGCAGGTGGTGCGGCTCTACAACCAGATGGCCGAGCCCAGGTACGTGATCGCGATGGGAGCGTGCGCCATCTCCGGTGGGCCGTTCAAGCAGGGTTACAACGTGCTGAAGGGAATCGACCGCTATATCCCCGTTGATGTGCATATTCCCGGCTGCCCGCCGCGCCCGGAGGCGCTGATGCACGCCTTCATCGCACTGCAAAAGAAGATCGATGGCCAGCATCTGACCGGCGAGGGCCGTCCGCGCTTTCTGGATGCTCAGGCGCAGGGCGAGTTTCCCGTGCCCGTGCCCGGAGAGCACGATCTGGAGCCGGCGCTCAACAAAGGAGTTTGGCCGTTACCAGTGATCAACAACAGGGACGAGGGACTAAGGGACTAGTGACTAAGGGACTCAGGGACTCAGGGACTAAGGGACTAAGGGACTGAGGGACTAAGGGGAACAGACTGGAGCACATTTCATCATTCCGCTTTGTAACAGGGCACGACTGGTAGGTCAGGGCTTAAGCCTGACTGCCGCAAAGGTAGCATAAAGAATACGGGCTTTAGCCCCTGAGAAAATGTTCCGACAGGATTGGAACTGAATCAGGGGTTCTTGAGAGTTTGGAGGAACGAATGGAACGAGTGGATTGGGATTTTGATAAGAATGGATATGGCAGACATTTTTGGAATATTGCCTTTACACTTGTGGCAGTGGGGGCATTCGCTTTACTTGTCGGATTCTGGGATAAAGTTTTTCTCCTTGCACTGCCTTTTTCTACATTCGCTCGATTCGTCCTTATTCCGTTTATGTTCATTTTCCCATTAATAGTCTCTCTCGCAACCAGACGGTATATCAGGACTGCTTTGAAAGAAAACCTTGTAAGCGAGAGAGTAGCCAATAATTGTGAGTATTTCACTGGAATACAGCTGTTGGTTGTTTATTTCTTGATAATGCTGTTTGCCGTAACGTATTGACTTTGACTTAATGGAGTAAGGATTTGAAGACGGTCGAAGAAATCAAGTTGGCGATCGAGGCGGCCGTGCCGGGCGCTGCGGTGGAGATTGTGCCTAATCCGAGCCCCGGCGGCCAGCACTCGCTGCGGATTGCGCCGGGTCATGCGGTCGCCGTGGCGACGTTCCTGCGCGACGATGAAGAGCTGAAGCTCGATTATCTCTCCAATGCGACCGGTGTGGATTGGCCGGGCTGCCTGGAGGCGGTCTATCACCTGTATTCGGTCGCGCTGAAGCAGGGGCCGCTGATCATCCGGATGCGCACCGTGAATCGCACCGATCAGGTCGAGCTGCCTTCCTTGACTCCGGTCTGGCGGTCGGCGGAGTTTCAGGAGCGGGAGATATTCGATCTCTTCGGCATCGTCTTCACCGGGCACCCGGACCTGCGCCGGCTGCTGATGTGGGAGGGCTTCAAGGACCACCCCATGCGCCGCGATTACGTGGAACCGGACGACTTCGAGTACGAGCCCACGGCGCATGATGAGGTGCTGGCCAGGGCGCGGGAGCACAGAAGCAGAGAATAGGGAGTAGGGAGTAGGGAATAGGGAATAGGGAGTAGGGAGTAGCGAATAGGGAATAGGACCTGGATGGCAGTTGCGGATAACAAGACGGAAAAGCCAGAGGGCTGGAACCGTCCGCCGGTGATGGAGCCGGACGGCGATGGAGAGCTGCTGGAAGTGGCCATGGGGCCGCACCATCCCTCCACCCACGGCGTCTTCCGCATGGATGTGGCGCTGGACGGCGAGCGCGTGATCCGCCTCAAGCCGGTCTTCGGCTACCTGCACCGCAACCACGAGAAGCTGGCCGAGGGGATGAGCTACCTGGGCTCGATGCCCTTCACCGACCGGCTGGACTACATCTGTTCGCTGACCAACAACTGGGCCTATGCGCTGGCGGTGGAGAAGCTGACCGGCCAGGAGGTTCCCGAGCGCGCCGAGTACCTGCGGGTGATTCTGGGCGAGCTGACGCGCTTCCAGAATCATGCCTCGTCGATCGGCTTTCTGATTCAGGAGATGGGCGCCAGCGGCACGCCGCTGATGTACGCCTTCCGCGAGCGGGAGAAGATCCTCGACCTCTTCGAGGCGCTCACCGGCGCGCGCATGATGGTGAACTACATGCGCTTCGGGGGCTGCCGCGTGGATGCCTCGGCCGCCTGGCTGGATGCGGCGCGGAAGGTGGTTGCCGGGCTGCCCGCGTTTACCGGCGAGATGGACCGGCTGCTGAGCACCAACGAGATTCTGATGGCGCGCACGCAAGGGATCGGCGTGCTCCGGCCGGAACTGGCGGTGAACGCCGGAGTTACGGGGCCCATGCTGCGGGCCTCTGGCGTGAACTACGATATTCGCAAGGTAGACGGATACGGCATCTACAACCGCTTCAACTTCCGCGTGCCGCTGGGCGATCACTGGGACGTTTACGATCGCTACATGATCCGGCTGCTGGAGATGCGGGAGTCGATCAGGATCTTGGAGCAGGCGCTGAAGGATATTCCCGCCGGGCCGGTGATGGACCCCAAGGCGAAGCTGCGCGGCTTCCGGCCCAAGCCGGGCGAAGCTTACGGGCGGATCGAAGCGCCCAAGGGCGAGCTGGGTTTTTATCTCATCAGCGACGGCGGGCCGAATCCCTATCGCTACCGGGTGCGCCCGCCGAGTTTGATCAATCTGACGGTGCTCGAGGATATGGCCCTGGGCGAGAACGTAGCCGACGTGGTGCTGATCTTCGGCAGCGTGGATATTGTGCTGGGAGAAGTGGATCGGTGAGGCAGGGACTAGGGAGTAGGGAATAGGGAATAGGGAATGGCGGTTGATTCTCAAGAGGGGACAGGGTGCTGGGCGAAGGCATACTGAAGGGGCTGGCGGTGACGGCGAGGAACTTTGCGGGGAGCTTTGTCTCCGCGGAGCGGTTGACGACCGTCCAGTATCCGGAGGAGCGCATCGCGCTCATCGAGGCCACGCGCGACTTTCCCTTTCTGGTTTACGACGGCGCGGGCTGGGAGGCCGGGCTGCGCTGCGTGGCCTGCCAGATATGCGAGAAAGAATGCCCGCCCAAGTGCATCTATATCGAGAAAAGCGCTGACAAGAAGCCCGACTATGTGGGCAAGCCGCAGTTTTATCCGGCGCGCTTTGACATCGATATCTCCGTATGCATGAGCTGCCAGATATGCGTCGAGGTCTGCCCCTTTGAAGCCATCAAGATGGATACGGAGTTCGAGCTGAGCACGGAGGACCGCTTCGCTGGGCTGCTCTTCGACCGCCGGCGGCTGGCCAAGCCGAACGAGCATTATCGCAGGATTCATCCCGCCGAGGCGGCCGAAGTGGATGCGCGGCTGGCATCGGAAAAGGCCAAGGCGGACGCCAAAGCCAGGGCCGCTTCCGATGCCGCCGCAGCCAGAGCAGCCGCCAGACCGGCGAAAGGAGGAGACTAGTCCATGATGGAGACGCTGGACCAGGTATTCGTTCTCCTCAGCCGCTGGCTGGTGAGCTTCCTGCCCGCCGGTTGGCGGCCGGCGGCCGGCGTGGCGCTCGGAGCGGCGGCCATCGTCTGCCTTTTTCCCGCGCTGTTTGCGCTCACCGTGCTGCTGGAGCGCAAGGGGCTGGGACGGATGCAGAATCGCATCGGCCCTAACCGCGTGGGACCGCTCGGCATCCTGCAGCCGGTCGCCGATGGCCTCAAGTCGCTGACCAAGGAAGATATTGTTCCCACCAGCGCCGATGGGGTGGTGCACTTTCTGGCGCCGGTGGTGCTGGTGACAGCCGTCTTCATGGGCTTTGCCGTGCTGCCCATGGGGCGCAACATGACGCTGGTCAGGATGGATGCCAGCCTGCTGTTTTACTTTGCCGTCGGCGCGTCGACGGAGCTGTCGATCTTCATGGCCGGCTGGTCGAGCCGCAACAAGTATTCGCTGCTGGGGGCCATGCGCGCGGTGGCGCAGATGATCAGCTACGAGGTGCCGCTGTTGATGTCGAGCGTGGCCGTGGTGATGATCGCCGGATCGCTTTCGCTGGACAAGATCGTGGAGGCGCAGAACCGCTACACGTGGGGCCTGCCGCACTGGTACATCTTTACGCCGTGGGGGTTTGCCGGCTTTGTGCTCTTCGCCATCGCCGCCACGGCAGAGACCAACCGCTCGCCGTTCGACCTGCCGGAAGGCGAGTCGGAGCTGGTGGCCGGCTACCACACCGAGTACTCGGGCTTCAAGTTCGCGCTGTTCTTTCTGGGCGAGTATCTGGGCATGTTTTCCGTCTCCGGTCTGGGCGCGACGCTGTTTCTGGGCGGTTGGTCGGCGCCGTTCTCGTTCCTGGGATGGGTTCCGTCGTGGATTTGGTTCTTCTCCAAGCTGCTGGTTGCCATGTGCGCGTTCATCTGGCTGCGGGGGACGCTGCCGCGCCTGCGCCAGGACCAACTGATGAACTTTGCCTGGAAGTTCGTGCTGCCGCTGGCCATGCTGAATCTGATGGTAGCCGCGCTGTGGCATTTCCTGGGCCATGGATGGGCGCGCTGGGTAGTCTGTTCGGCGATCCTGGCCGTGAGTTATGTTGGCATGGCGTGGGCGGAGATGCGCAGCAAGCACTTGGGGCCGAGGAGTTACCGCTATGCGGAGTGAGGGTTGCAGGGAGGGCACGTCCAGGTTTGTGGTATCCCACCCTTGCGCCAGAAAGAAGGCGCAAGGATGGGGCACGGAGCATTTGTCAAGCTACCGGCCTGTTCATCTCTGGACGCAACTCGCAGGGGCGAGTCAAGCTGCTCAGGATGACAGTTTTTCATGGAAGGCTGGGTGCCCCATCCCTCGTGCTTTTTGCGAAGGGTGGGAAACGGGCATAAGCGTCGGGAAAGGGGCGGCCTGCCGATGAGCATTGTCTTTTATCTGCTTGCGGCGTTGACGCTGGCCGGCGCGCTGGCGGCGGTAACGCTCAAGAACACGGTGCATTGCGCGCTGGCGCTCACCGTGGCCTTTGCCGGCCTCGCGATGCTCTATCTGGAGCTGGACGCGCAGTTTGCGGGCTTTGCGCAGATTCTGGTTTACATCGGCGCGGTAGCCATATTGATTGTGTTTGCGATTCTGCTCACCAAGGGATCGGAGACGCCCAAGGAGGGAGTCTATAGCAAGAACTCGCTCGCGGGCCTGGCGATCGCCGCGAGCGTCTTTGCGGTGCTGGGTTGGGCCGTGCTCGAAAGCGCGCGGGTTCTGCCCGGCTCAGGGAGCGCCCCGCCGACGGCGCCGGCGATAACTGTTTTGCAGATCGGCAATGCGCTGATGGGCCGCTATGTGCTGCCGCTGGAGATAGTGGCGCTGCTGCTGACGGCGGCGCTGATCGGCGCGGTGATTGTAGCCATGCAAGAGAAGGAGGGCGCCAAATGACTCCGCTCACCGGCTATCTTCTCGTGGCCGCGCTTTTATTCTCGATTGGCCTCGCCGGGGCGCTGACGCGGCGCAACGCGATTCTGGTGCTGATCGGCATTGAGCTGATGCTCAACGCGGCCAACCTGAACCTGATCGCCTTCTGGCGCTACGGGCCGCATCCCGAGGCGCTCACCGGCATGATGTTCGCCCTCTTCTCGATTGCCGTGGCGGCGGCGGAGGCTGCGGTGGGACTGGGGCTGGTAATCCAGATCTATCGCCACGCGCACACCACGGACCTGGACCGGATGAACAGGATGAGGGGGTGAGCGGATGCTGATGCAAGAGATGGCTTCGGTGTCCTTCCAGCCGACTGCGCGCTGCGGCCCGCCCGGAATTTGCGACTATGTGTGGCTGGTTCCTGCGTTGCCGATCATCGCCGCTGGGGTGATCGCTCTCCTCAAGCAGCCACGCCGCAAGGCCGCCGCTACGCTGGCTATTGGCTCATTGAGTCTTTCGCTGCTGCTATCGCTTCTCGCATTTGCCCAGGTCATGGGAGACTGGGCAAGGGGAATCGCAACGCGAGAGGTCGTCAACTTCACCTGGTTTCATGTAGGCGCAACGAACGTGGAGCTCGGCTGGATTCTCGATCCCCTTTCTGCCGTCATGCTGGTGATGGTCAGCTTTGTCGGGCTGCTCATCTTCATCTACTCCATCGGCTACATGGAGCGCGACGAGAACTACACGCGCTTCTTCTGCTTTATGTCGCTCTTTGCCGGAGCGATGCTGGGCGTGGTCATCGCCAACAGCCTGCTGCTGCTGTTCATCTGCTGGGAGCTGGTCGGACTTACCTCGTACTTATTGATCGGTTTCTGGTATCGGAAGCCCTCGGCCGCCGCGGCTGCAAAGAAGGCTTTTCTCACCACCCGCGTGGGCGACGTTCTCTTCCTGCTGGGGATGGTCTGGCTCTTCGCGCAGACGGGGACGCTGGCTTTCTACAAAGGCGGCGCGGGAGCGATCGAGCCTGCCGCGCTAAGCGGGTTGCTGGCGCAGCACGCGGGCTTGGGGCTCTCCGCGGCGGGCGCAATCGGCTTGCTCATCTTTGCCGGGGCGGCGGGCAAGAGCGGGCAGTTTCCGCTGCATGTGTGGCTGCCGGATGCGATGGAAGGCCCCACGCCGGTCTCCGCGTTGATTCACGCGGCGACCATGGTGGCCGCGGGCGTCTATCTCATCGCGCGCGTTTACCCCCTCATGGCTGCCGGCCCGTGCGCCTGCGGAAGTACGACAGCGTTGATCGTGGTCACCTGGGTGGGCGCCTTCACGGCGGTCTTCGCCGCGCTGATCGCCGTGGCGCAGAACGACATCAAGCGCATTTTGGCCTACTCGACCGTCTCGCAACTGGGCTACATGATGGCCGGGCTGGGCATGGGCGGCGTGGCTGTGGGGATGTTCCACCTGATCACGCACGCGTTCTTCAAGGCGCTGCTGTTCCTGGGCGCGGGGTCGGTGATTCACGGCTGCCACGAGGAGCAGGACATTCGCCGCATGGGCGGGCTGCGGTCCAAGATGCCGTGGACCTTCGGGACCTACGCAATTGGAATGCTGGCGCTGTGCGGCTTTCCGCTGCTGTTTTCGGGTTTTTGGAGCAAGGATGGCATTCTGGATGCCGCGCTGCACTGGACTGTGGCCAAGACTCCGTTTTACATGCTGGTCTTCGGCGCGCTGCTGACGGCATTCTATATGACGCGGCAGGTGGCCTATGTCTTCTTTGGCGCGCGTAGAGGCAAGGAACCGGCGCACGAGAGCCCGCGCGTGATGACTGCGCCGCTCGGGATTCTGGCCTTCTTCGCCATGGCTCTGGGCTTGATTGGGACGCCGGCCTGGCCGTGGTTCCGGGCGTTCCTCGATGGCCGCGCGCTGAGCTTCGACTGGCGCGGCTTTGCCGAGCCGGGGCTGCTCGCGCTCATGGGGACTTCAACGATGGTGGTTTTTCTTGGACTGGGATTGGGTTGGTGGCTCTATGGAGATAAGTCGCCCGCGCCGGAGGAGCCGGACGCATTGGAGCGGCTGGCGCCCATGCCGTGGGGTTGGCTCCGCGACCGGCTGCATGTGGATGAGCTGTATGGCGCGACGGTGATCGCGTTTTACTCGTGGTGGGGGCGGATTGCCGACTGGCTCGATCGCCGCGTTTGGGGCGGAGCGGTGGCCGGGGTTGCGTGGGCCTTCCGAGGCTGGGCGCTGTTCAACCGCTTCCTCGATGTGAACTGGGTGGATGGCAGCTTCGACAAGGGCTGCGAAGAGCTGGCCAGCGGCGGCGGCATGCTGTCGCGGGTGCAGAACGGGCGTGTGCAGACCTACCTGAGAATTCTCGCCGCGGCCGTGGTGGGGCTGGTTGCGATCTTGATTTGGAGCAGCCGGGCATGAACGGATTTCCCATCTTGACCGCGCTCACCGTGTTGCCTCTCGTGGGGGCGGCGGTTGCGCTCATCTCGGGCAGGCACGCGCGCGGCGTGGCGCTGATTACGGCGCTGGCCAGCCTGGCGCTCGCCCTCGTGGTGTGGGCGCGGTTGCCCGCGAATGGAACGATGGCCATGGTGGAGTTGCACGCGTGGGCGCCGTCGCTGGGCATCGAGTACCACCTGGGCGTTGATGGGCTGGGCGCGCTGATGGTGGTGCTTTCAGCGATGGTCACGCTGATGTCGGTGGATGCGGCCAATCGCGTGCATCACCAGCCGGGGCTCTACTTCGGATTGGTGCTGACGCTGGAGTCGGGGCTCTTCGGATCGTTCACGGCGCTGAACTTCTTTCACTGGTTCCTGTTCTGGGAGCTGAGCCTGATTCCGGCCTTCTTCCTGATCAAGCTGTGGGGCGGCGTGCGCCGAGGGCCGGCGGCGACGCAGTTCTTCATCTACACCATGGCCGGCTCGGTGGCGCTGCTGGTGGCGTTTCTGGCCGTCTTCGTCTCCACCGGCAGCATGGACTTCGGCTGGCTCACCTTTCAGGCCTCGAGGGGAGCGCTGGAGCCAATGATCACAGCGCATCTCGGCCACATCATGCTCTGGCTGGCTATAGGCGTGCTCGCCGGGTTTGCGGTCAAGGTGCCGATGTTCCCCTTCCACACCTGGCTGCCCGCGGCCTACGCCGAGGCCCCTTCGCCGGTAACCATGCTGCTCACCGGCGCCATGTCGAAGATGGGCGTCTACGGATTGCTGCGGATTGCGCTTCCGCTCTTCGGGCCGCAGATTGCCCGGATGCGCACGCCCCTGCTTGCGCTGGCCGTGGCTACGGTGGTGATGGGAGCCTGGGCGGCCGCGGCGCAGAAGGATATGAAGCGCATCTTCGCCTATTTGTCGGTGAACCACCTGGGCTATTGCCTGCTGGGCATCTTCGCCTTGGCGGTCCCCGCGACGGGCGTTGCGGCGTCCGCCGCGGCGGACCAGGCGGCGGCGCTCGACGGCGTGATCCTGCAGATGTTCAACCACGGCCTGACGGCGGCGGCGCTGTTCTGGTTTGTGGCCATGATGCAGCAGCGGACGGGCGGCCATCGCGGCATCGACCAATTCGGCGGGCTGCGCAAGCCGGCCCCGGTGCTGGCCGGGCTGATGGGCATCGCGCTCTTCTCGTCGCTGGGACTGCCGGGGCTGAATGGATTTGTGGGCGAATTCCTCATCTTTCGCGGCGTCTTTCCGCTGGCCTGGGTGGCGGCGACGGTCTCCGTCCTTGGGCTGCTGGTGACAGCGGCGGTGATTCTGACCGTCATTCAAAAGGTCTTCAACGGGCCGGTGGCAAAGCATTGCGAGGGCTTTCCCGATCTGCGCCATGACGAGCGGCTGGCGCTCATCCCCGCGATCGGCCTGATGCTGCTCCTCGGCATTCTGCCGCGGTTGATTTTGGACAGCGTAAACCAAACGGTTGTGAACCTGCTGGCTCACTGGAGATTCTGATGCTGGCGTGGACCATCTATCTCTCGTTTGCCGGAGCCCTGGCCGAGGCGCTGCTGCCCAAGGGGCGGAATGCGCTGTCGCGCCGGCTGGCGCTGGGGGTAGCCGTGGCCGGGCTGGCGCTGGCCGTGGCGGGATTCGCGGCCGGCATGGGGCAGGGCCTTCAGGTGATCGTCGACGCGCCCTGGGCGCCGTCGATGGGCATTCGCTTTCTTCTCGCCGCCGACGGCATCAGCCGGGTGCTGGTGCTGCTCACCGGGCTGGCCGCGGTGGCGGGGGTGCTCTTCAGTTGGAATATCGAGCTGCGGACGAATGAGTTTTTCGCCTTCTTTCTGGCGCTCATTGGCGGCGTCTACGGAGTTTTTCTCAGCTTCGACCTGTTTCTGCTCTTTGTCTTCTACGAAGTCGCCATCGTACCCAAGTACTTCCTCATCGCCATCTGGGGCTCGACGCGCCGGGAGTATGCGGCCATGAAGCTGGCGCTCTACTCCTTTGCCGGCTCGGCCATGGTGCTTGTCGGTTTGCTGGCCGCTTACGCCACGGCGGGCGGCCACTCCACGGGTCTCGTTGCGCTGGCTCATGCCGGGTTGCCGGCGAGCTTCCAGATGTGGTGCTTCCCGCTGGTCTTCACGGGGTTTGCGATTCTGGCCGGCATGTGGCCCTTCCACACCTGGGCGCCCACCGGCCATGTGGCCGCGCCCACGGCCGCCTCCATGCTGCTGGCCGGCGTGGTGATGAAGCTGGGCGCATACGGCTGCCTGCGGGTCGCGATTGCGCTCTTCCCGCGCGGCCTCGACCCCTGGGGATTCTCCTTCGCCGGCATCGGCTCCTGGCGCGATGTCTTCGCCGTCCTCGCCGTGGTCGGCATCGTCTATGGCGCGCTGGTGGCGCTGGCGCAGACCGACTTCAAGTTCGTCATCGGCTACTCCAGCGTCAGCCACATGGGATTTGTGCTCCTCGGCCTGGTCACGCTGAACCAGATCGGCATGACCGGCGCGGTGCTGCAGATGTTTTCGCACGGCATCCTTGCGGGCCTGCTCTTCGCCATTGTGGGGCGGATCGTTTATGAGCGCACGCATACGCGCCAGTTTGCTGAGCTGGAGACGATGCACCTGTCGAAGCGATTGCCCTTTGCCGCCTGGGCCTTTGTCATCGCCGGAATGGCGTCGATGGGGCTGCCGGGCTTCTCCGGCTTCGTGGCCGAGCTGCAGGTGCTTGTGGGCGCATGGACGGTCAAGCCGTGGTGGACGCTGGCGGCGGGCGTGGGCATCGTGGTGGGCGTGGCGTATACCTGGAGGGCCATGCAGAAGGCCTTCTTCAGCGACGCGCTGCCCGCCGCGCACGTGCTGGAGCAGGAACACTTGCATCCGTTGGCCGCGATCACCTGGCCTGAAGTTACCGGCGTGGCTCTGTTGGCTGGAGTGAGTTTGTTTGTCGGGCTTTATCCGAGGATTCTGCTCGATCAGATTGAACCGGCCGTGAAGGCGCTGCTTGCGGGAGGGGGACAATGAACTACGCAGACCTCTTCCGCTTTACAGCGCCGGAGACCGTCCTTGAGCTGGCGGCCTTGTTGGTGCTCGTGGTCGATTTGGGGATGTTGCGCGAGGCGTCTCTCAAAGCGCGCGTGACTGTGGCTGCCCTCTTGGGAGTGGCCGGATGCGGAACAGCATTATGTGCAATGGGCTTTCAGTATGGATTCGGGTTGTATGTCAACGAATCTCTGGTTCTTGCGACCGGCAGGGGCGTGACGATTGCACAGACTGGAATCCTGGTTCTAACCGCACTAACCTTGCTTCTGTTTATAGGTTCAGATTTCACACGGAATGTTGGCGAATATGTTGCCGTTGTATTGATGGCGGCTTCCGGTGGCTTACTGGTAGCCAGCGCGCGGGATCTTTTGGTCATCTTCGCGGGCCTGGAACTATTGAGTCTGGGGCTATACATTTTGACTGCGTTTGCCAAAATCTCCGGCAAGAGCGCCGAAGCCGCGCTCAAGTACTACTTGTTTGGTGGAATGTCAGCTGCATTCTTACTCTTCGGGTTCAGTTATCTTTATGGCTTGAGCGGAAGCACAAATCTCTACGAGATTCAATACTCCATTGGGGAGTTGGGGGCGAGCCCATTGCTTTATGTTGCGTGGGTTTTGATCGTCGCCGGTTTGGGATTCAAGATTGCCGCTGTTCCTTTCCACCTATGGGCGCCAGATACTTATGAAGGCGCGCCCGCTCCGGCAGCGGCGTTCATCGCATCGGTTTCAAAGGTTGCCAGTTTCGCGCTGCTCCTCGCCATCGCGGGAAACCTGCTCAGGCCGGGTGGACCGATCAACGGCGCAAGGCAAATGGTTGAGAGCTATTTGCGAAACGAATATCAGACTTGGCAGTCTCTTTCAGCAATCTTGTTGATCGTCGCAGCGGCCTCGATGGTTGTGGGCAACCTGGCGGCGCTGGCTCAGGTTAGCGTGCGGCGGCTACTTGCTTACTCTGCGATTGCCCATGCGGGTTACATCCTGCTTGGCATTGCCGTGCAGCGCGCATATTCGGAGCAGGGAAGTCCGTTTGAGTTCTTCCTGAGCACAACCGGACCGGCTTTCCGCAACACCAACGCAGTCCTCTATTACGTCCTCACCTACGGCCTTACCGTCATCGGCGCATTCGGCGTAGTCTCGGTCGTCGAGCGGGCTACGGGCAGCGACCGGCTCGACTCCTTTCTTGGCCTGCACAAGCGCAATCCGCTGCTGGCCGCGGTGCTGCTGGTGCTCTTCCTGTCGCTGGCCGGGATTCCGCCGCTGGTCGGCTTCTGGGCCAAGTTCAATCTCTTTGCCGCCGTGCTGGGCGTCTCGGCCGGGCCGGTTCCTTTCGCGCTGGTCGCCCTGGCCGTCGCATTCAGCGCGGTCTCGCTCTACTACTATTTGCAGGTGCTCAAGCGGGCCTACGTGATGCCCGCCATCGACGAAACGCCGATCAAGGCGCATCCGGTTACCCTTGCCGTGCTGGTGGGGATTGCGGCGGCGGTGGTGGTGCTGGGCTGTTTCCCGGCGCTGCTGCAGGGGTGGATCGAGAGTTTCTACCCCCCTATGTAGCTGGCCGGAGCCGCCAGGAGGCGCAGGATGCTGGCGTGCCGCGGCGAGACGCGCTGCCGACTCTCGACAATCGCTTTCGCCGCCTGGAAGTCGCTTTGATGCTGTCAAAGCAATTATTAGAGTCGCTAAAGGAATGGCCGGTTGACAATCCGATCTTTGCACAATTGCTGTTGAAAACGCAGACGCGTCCGATTAAGGTTATATGAGCCTCCGAATCGCTGCGCTTTGTCTCTCCTGATCTGTCTGCTTCCCTGGTTGCCTGCTATCCGAGGTGTTTCCATGGTGTGTCCGAAGTGCAAATCGAGTTCTCTGGCCATGATTCCGGCGGAGATCCGGCTTTATCGCAACAGTCCTCGTACTTTGAGCCATCCTCCCTTGACGCCTTCTCCCGATGTCCGGGTATGCCTGGACTGCGGCTGGTCGGAGTTTTCCATTCCGCGGGCGTGGCTTTCCGCGGGGTGGTTGCGTCCGCCGGGTCCGCAGGCCGTTCCCAACCGGGCTGAAGCCGTGTCGTCGAAGGTGATCGCCCTGGTATCGTAGAGCGGCGTTCTGCCAGCGTGTGAACAACGAGCAGGCTCCGCAAGCTGGGATGGAATGTCGGCGTCCGGTTGACCGCGGGATTGCAGACAAGCAGGTGCCCCCCTCGAGCGTGCGGGCGCACAAATGCGAAAGGGCCTCCAGTTCAAGCTGGAGGCCCTTTTGTAGTTGCGGCGCGTTCAGGACAATTGCAGGAACAGCGAAAAACTGACCCCTGATCCCAGACAACTGCTCTTAGTACATGCCGTCCATGCCGCCGCCGTGGCCGCCGCCGGCCGGAGCCGACTTGGGCTCCGGAATCTCGACAATGAGGGCTTCGGTGGTGAGCAGCAGAGCGGCGATCGAGGCCGCATTCTGGAGCGCCGTGCGAGCGACCTTGGTGGGGTCGATGACGCCGGCCTCGACCAGGTCCTCGAAGGTATTGGTCAGGGCGTTGTAGCCGTAGTGCGGGTTCGTGGACTCCATAACCTTGGCAACTATGACAGCGCCCTCCGCGCCGGCATTGGCGACGATCTGGCGGAGCGGCTCTTCGAGAGAGCGGCGCACGATCTGGGCGCCGATCTTCTCGTCGCCTTCGAGCGTCTTGATGAGCGCCTCGACAGCGGGAATGGCGCGAACCAACGCCACGCCGCCGCCGGGAACGATACCTTCCTCGACCGCCGCGCGGGTGGCGTGCAGGGCATCCTCGACGCGCGCCTTCTTCTCCTTCAGCTCGGTCTCGGTGGCTGCGCCCACCTTGATGATGGCCACGCCGCCGACCAGCTTGGCCAGCCGCTCCTTGAGCTTCTCCTTGTCGTAGTCCGAGGTGGTCTTCTCGATCTGCTCGCGGATCTCCTTCTCGCGGCCTTCGATTGCGCTGGACTTGCCCGAACCGTCTACGATAGTGGTGTTGTCCTTGTCGATGGTGATGCGCTTGGCCTTGCCCAGGTCCTCGATCTTCACGCCTTCCAGCTTGATTCCCAGGTCCTCGGTGATGGCCTTGCCGCCGGTGAGGATGGCGATGTCGCCCAGGATGGCCTTGCGGCGGTCGCCGAAGCCGGGCGCCTTGACGGCAGCCACGTTCAGGGTTCCGCGCAGCTTGTTCACCACCAGCGTGGCAAGGGCTTCGCCTTCCACGTCCTCGGCGATGATCAGCAGCGGCTTGCCGCCGCGGGCGATCTGCTCCAGCAGGGGCAGCAGGTCCTTCATGGCGCTGATCTTCTTCTCGTAGATCAGGATGTAG
>Ga0326727_10009210_pt1 | contig 24447 bp, 22 predicted proteins | sample MB2enrmetagenome_FD_207643 | JGI IMG/M metagenome (GOLD analysis project Ga0326727, IMG submission 207643) | Lab enriched peat soil microbial communities from McLean, Ithaca, NY, United States - MB29MY | ecosystem: Environmental > Terrestrial > Soil > Wetlands > Peat | place: USA: New York... | reverse complement strand
TGGAGGAAGGCCTCGACACTGGCCCGATTCTGTTGCAGCAGACGCACGCCATTGGGCCGGATCAAACCGCCGCGGACCTGTTTGTCGTACTGGCCCAGGCTGGTGCGCCGCTGATGGTGGAGACACTGGCCGGCTTGGCGGATGGGACGATCAAGCCCGAGCCGCAGAACCACGCTTTCGCCACCTTTGCGCCGCTGCTGGACCGCGAAGACGGGCGCATGGACTTCGCTGCCCGCTCTGCCAAGGAGCTCAAGAATCGATGGCGCGGATTTCAGCCCTGGCCGGGGGCTTTCACCGCTCTTGAGGGCAGGAAGCTGATTGTTCATCGCCTTGATGTGGCTTCCCCGCCGGTGCTGGAGGGATTCGTTTCCGCCGCGCCTGGTCAGATCTGCGTTGAGAGTCAACGCCTGCTGGTGGCCTGCGCTGACAATACCTGGCTGGAGCTGCTGGAAATTCAGCTCGAGGGCAAGAAGCGCATGACGGCGGCGGAGTTTCTGCGCGGAACAAAGCTTGCGGCCGGCGCGCGGTTAGGCTGATTCGGATGGCCGGCATTTCCCCATCCCGCATAGCGGCCTTTCAGGCCCTGATGGCCGTCGAGCGTGGCCAGGCGCATTCCGACGATTTGCTGCGCAGCAAAGCGGTCGACGCACTCTCTACGCCCGACCGCCATTTGGCCACGGCGCTGGTGCTGGGCGTGTTGCGCTGGCAGATTCGCCTTGACCGCGAGGTGCTGGGGCTGCTCGCCCGGCCCAAAGCGCGCCTCGATCCGGAGGTGCTTATTGCACTTCGCCTGGGCGCGTTTCAGCTGCTGCACATGGACCGCATTCCCGTTCGCGCCGCAATCGACGAAAGCGTGGAACTGGCCAAGCAGGCCGGGCATCGATACGCCTCCGGCATGGTCAATGCGGTGCTGCGCAAGGTTGCCGTGACGCCGCCTGTTCGGTATCCCGTGGAGTCCGCGGCGGAAATTGCGCTCGCCGAGGCGCATCCGGCGTGGATGGTGGAACGCTGGGTTGGTTTTTATGGCATGGAGGCCGCGCATGCTATTTGCCGTCATGGCCAGAGCCAGCCAAAGCTCTCGATTCGCATCGAGTGCCCCGCCGTAGCTGAGGAACTTGTTCAGGCTGGCGTTTGCCTGGAGGTGGGTGAACTGCTTACGGCTGCGCGCACCGTGGTCGCCGGCGACGTTACAGGCACGGCGGCGTTTCGCGAATGCAGGTTGCGGGTGCAGGACGAGGGATCGCAGTTAGTGGCTGAAATTGCCGGCGAGAATCGCAACCAGAATGTTGGAAGAATCCTCGACGCCTGTGCTGCGCCGGGTGGTAAGACGCTGATCCTCGCCGAGCGGAATCCGGAGGCTCGCATTGTGGCGTACGAATCCAGCCCTCAGCGGCTGGAGCAGTTGCGCAAACGCGTTGCCGGGCTCGGCGATCGTGTCGAATGCCGACTCGCCGATGCGACTGAGCTGGCCGAGGATTCCACGTTTGATCTGGCCCTCGCCGATGTGCCGTGCACCGGCACCGGAACCCTGGGACGCAATCCGGAGATCCGCCATCGCCTGAGCCTGGAAGATCTGGCCCGGCAGGCCGAGCGCCAGCGTGCAATTCTCTCCGCCGCGTTGCGCGCCATCCGGCCCGGAGGGCGCGTGGTCTATTCCACATGCTCGCTGGAACCGGAGGAGAATGAGCAGGTGGTGGCCGCGGTGCTCGCGGAAACTCCGAAGGCGCGCCCGGTTTCGCTTGAACCCCGCATCGGCGAACTACACAGCCGGGGTTTCCTCGCCGCTTCCAGCGCGGAGCGGCTCACTGGCTGCCTTACGCCCGAAAGCGCGCTCCGGCTGCTCCCCGGCACATTCCACACCGATGGGTTCTTCATCGCGCTGATCGAACGGCTGGCGTGAGAGATGAATCCAAGTTCAATCGAATTGGCGCCGGAAGTTCTTGGCCGTTCGAGAAGCAGCCAAAAGCGAAACGACGCATTTGCGGGAGTATCATCAGGGATCATGCGCGCCTTAGCTGCGCTGTAAAGCTTGGATCGATTGATTGAGGGTTCCGTATGTCAGGACATGGGATTGGCTGTTGCGGCGCTTTCTGCGGAACATGCCGTGAGATGACTGAGGGCAGGTGCCCCGGTTGCACGGCGGGTTATGAGACAGGCGAGCGGGACGTCGCCAAAGCTCGCTGCAAGATCAAGATCTGCTGCATCGGCAAGATGGGAAGCAGTTGCACTTGCGCGGACTGCCCGGATTTCCCGCGCTGTAACATCCTTCAGGGTTTTTACGGGAAGACCGGCTACAAATACAAGAAGTATCGAGAATCGTTGGAGTTTATCAGAACCAATGGTAACGCCGCCTTCCTGACCATCGCAAAGAGATGGAAGGGGCCGTACGGCAGTCTGATGGATTGATTCGGGCTCATGCGATGGAGGCAAAACCGGGTGCTTCACCCAACCTCCCGGTCCTACTCCCTCTCGAGCCGCAGCGCCGCGTAGTCGCGTCCAAGCAAGATGCACAGCCCTTACACCACCAGTTCGTGATCTTCGCGCTGCGGCAGCCCGGAGACCGTCACGCTGCCCACCACACCCGCCCCCGTCACAATCAGCGGAAACGATCCGCCATGCGTGGCATAGCCGGCCAGCGGCAGCCCCTGTTGTTCGGTGAGCGTTTCGTTCTTCGCCTTCAGTTTCAGCCCAACCGCGTACGAGCTGCGATGGAATCGCGCCACCACGTTGCTTTTGCGCCGCACCCACTCCGCGTTGTCGGGCGTGGTTCCCTCCAACGCCGTATAGAAGAGCGGCTGCCCAAAGCGGCGCACGTCGATCACCACTGCCAGGGCGCGCTTTTCGGCCAGTGCTCTCAGGCCCTTGCCCAACTCCCATGCCGTCTGTGCATCAAGGCGCGGTAAATGCAGCTCACGCTCCTGCAACGCGATCCGTTCCAGGTCTTCGCTCAATCCCATTTGGCAGTTCCTCCACGAACACGAACACTGCTAACTCCGCTCGCACCGCGAGCTCCTCTGACCAACTCTCAGCCTTCCGCACTTTCCTGAATGACTGCATTGCGCTGCGGCACAATCCCCAGGCGCTCATAGATGGGCCGCATCTCTTTGCGAATGCTCTTGAGCCGCGACCAGAACCAGACCGCTCCCACGATGCAGGCGATGCCACTCACGATGACGGTGTGCGGAGCGCCGATGGCGTGGGCCAACGCGCCGGCGAGCAGGCTGCCGAAGGGAGCCATGCCGACAAACGCCATGGTGTAGTAACTCATGACCCGGCCGCGCATCTTCTCGTCCACAAGAGTCTGAAGAATGGTGTTACTGGCTACCATGCCCTGCATCATGCCGAAGCCGGTGACCAGCATCAGCAGCATCGACAGCCAGAGAACCCTCGAAAGCCCAAAGCAGATCAGACCTGCGCCGAAGGCCGATGCCGCGATGGGGATGATCCCCGTGAGCCCGCGCACCGAAGACCGAGCCGCCATGGTCAGTGCGCAAGCCAGGGAGCCGACGCCTACGGCGCCCATGAGAAATCCCAGCGTATGCGGGCCGCCATGCAGCACCTGCGCCGCGAACACCGGCATCAGCACCATAAAGGGCCAGCCCATCAGGCTGATCAGGGCAAACAGCGTCAGGATGGTGCGGATGGGCACGGAGCCCGTCACGTAGGTCCAGCCCTCGCGCAACTGAGTCATGATGGTGGTGTCCGCGCGCTGCTCGCTGGCGGGCTTGATGCGCATCATCAGCAGCGACGCAATGACCGCGATGTAACTTACGCCATCGACCGTGAAGCACCAGCCCTCGTTGCTGACGGCAATCAGCATGCCGGCCAATGAGGGGCCGATGAGCCGCGCCACATTGACCATGGAGGAGTTGATGGCGATGGCGTTGGAGAGGTCGGCGCGATCCTCGACCATCTTTACCATGAACGACTGCCGGCCGGGCATATCGAAGGCATTGATGAGGCCCTGCATCACGCTCAGCGCCAGCACTTCAGGGATGTTAATGCGATGCGTAAGGGTGAGCCAGGCCAGCGCGAACGACTGCATCATGGCCAGTGTCTGCGTACCCACCAGCAGCGTGCGCCGGTCGAAGCGGTCAACGATCACGCCGGCCAGGGGAGCGAGGAGGAAGGTGGGAATCTGGCCGGCAAAGCCCACCGTGCCCAGCAGCAGCGGCGATTTGGTGAGCCGGTAGACCAGCCACGAAGTGGCCACGCGCGTCATCCAGGTGCCGATGAGCGAGATGCTCTGCCCGCCGAAGAACAGCCGGAAGTTCCGATGCCGCAGCGCGCGCCAGGCGTGCGAAAGCTTTCGCGGAGCAGTCCCGTCAGCTTCCATTTTTTTGCTCTTTCATCCCCGGAGTCATCGCTGGCATTTTGATGCGGTCCAGCGGCAAGCTGAATCGCTATTTCGCTATCGTCAGCTTCACCATCGTGGCCTGATCCACGCGCGCGCCGGCGGCTGGTTCCTGCGCCATTACCGCTCCCGGAGCAACCGCGGGACGAGGCGGCGCGCTTGCACTGCCGGTCGCTCCTGCCGGCATATCCACAAAGCTGGGCGGCGCGGATTTGATGCCGACTTTCTCCAACGCCACCTGGGCCGCCACTACCGGCAGGCCCACCAGGTCAGGCATCACAAAGCCGTCGGGCGGTTCGTTGTCCGGCGCCGCAACCAGCAGGTTTACGCTGGGCCGTTCAATGCCTTGCGCGTGGGCCGGCGGATCCTGGGCCAGCACCGTGCCCTCAACAGCGTTGAGCCAGGGCAGGCGCGCTGTTACGCCCACACCCAGGCCCGCGCGCCGCAGTTGCAAAGCCGCAACACGCTCCTGAGTGCCCACCGTGTCCGGCACCTCGACTTTTTGCGGACCCAGGCTCTCGGATACGCGCACGCGCCACTCCCGGCGTACCACTGTTCCCGGCGCGGGGGATTGCGTCAGGATGTGTCCGGCGGCCACGTCTCCCGAGTAGTAGCGGTTATCCACGTCGAGATCCAGGCCCAGCCCGGCGGTCTGGCTGCGCGCCTCGGCCACGGTCATGCCTTTCAGCGCCGGCACCTGCACCTCAGCGCCGTGAATGGCAAAGTGCATGGTGGTGATGGCCGACAGCATCGCCACGGCCACCAGCAGCATCAGCAGCGACGCGATCTGAAAGAAATTGACGAAAGGACGCTTCATGGCTCGGGCTCGCCGCCGGGATACACAATCTCGTACTCGATCGCGGCGGTCTTCTCCAGCATAGCCGACACCGAGCAGTATTTCTCCTTGGAGAGTTGCACCGCATCCTCAACGGCTTTGCGGCTAAGCTGGCCGCTCAGCGCGTAGGTCAGCCGGATGTGCCTGAATACGCGAGGCGGAGTTTCGCTTTGCTCGGCAACCGCCGAGACGCGCAATGCAGTAAGGCCCTGCCGCTTCTTTTTGAGGATTGAGACTACGTCAACGCTGGTGCATCCGCAGAGCGCCATCAGGACCGTTTCCATGGGGCTGGGCCCATGGGAGTGCGCGGAGTCGCCATCGAAGAGAACGGTGTTGCCGTTCTCCGTTGTGCCCTGAAAAACATTGCCTTGTTTCCATTCGGTATGGGCTTTCATTGGGGTCTTTGACTCTCCTTCGTCGTGGATGAGTATACGATGAAGACGTCCTCGCCTCGAATGAAGGCAGCGGCCAGCGAGTCAGAATGCAAGGCCGGCGAGGTTAAGCATCGCGATATATGTGAACAGGATCAGAATGGAAAGCAATTGATCGAGAGATGTAACGATCCGCGGGCTTAATTCGCCCATGCCGGCCTTTTTCTTTATCATGGCTCGCAAAGCGAGCCCAAGGAGTCCAGGAATCAAAATGGACGTGGGATACGTAAATAATTTCGCGGTGGATACCGGTGGCATTCGTTTGAACCACAGGCCATGGATTACAACTGCCTCGCAAATGCACATCATGAGCAAGGCCAGCCAGAAGGCGATTGAACTCGCAATCGCAATAAACTCGGACCTAGGTCCCGCGGGCCTCTCCGATGCCTCAGGAGGTTCCTGTGTTTTCGTCAGCATGCGTTTCGCTCCTTCAAATACCAGCATCGGATAAAGAACAAGTTAGCTGACTTGCCGCCAGTACCCATTCTACCGCTAACGCAAGTTATCCGTGACCGGCTCAGGATGGATCGTCACCCGGTAGACTTCGGGGCAAGCCAGCTTGAACCGGTCTTCCAGCGTGGTCATCACCTCATGCACGCGCCCCATGGGCAGATCGTCGGGCAGGGTGCAGTGGCACGAAAGATGAATGTGCTCGCCGGCGCGGCCGACAATTATTTCGTGCACATCCACAATCTCAGGGAAATGCGCAGCCGCCGCGCGCATGGCCTGCGCGATCTTGCGGTCGGCTTCCACCACTACGTCAGGCTGCTCGATAGTGGCGGGCTCGCTCTCGATGTGCGTGAGTACGGCATCGATCTCCGGCGCCTCGCGCAGAATCTCCGCCTCCATCGCGGTGACAAAGTTGTGCGCCTCCATCAGAGTCAACGTCTCATCCAACTCCACGTGCTGCTCCACGCGCAGCCGTCCCTGGTGCGACTGCACGCTCAGCTCGTGGACGCTCACGTTGTTGCGCGCGGCCACCGCCCGCACGCGGTCGAAGATACTTTCTTCCAAGTCATGGCGCGGAACGGTGTGGATGACCACGTCGGCCTGGGGCAGCGCACGATGCACAGCTTCGGTGACCTCGCGCACCAACTCGCCGGTGTGCTCAAATGTGTAGCGCCGCGGCAGGGCCACGGTCAGGTCGGCAAAGTACGCCGCGCCCGCGCGCCGCACCCGCGCCTGCTCCACATTCAATACGCCATCTACTTTGCCCACTTCGCGCAGAATGCGGTTGCGCGTCTCGGCAGGCACCTCATCCGTCAGCACCGCGACCGTCTCCCGGCTGAGGTGCAGAGTGAGGCGGAGAATCATCAGCGAAACGACAATCGCCGCACAGGGATCCGCATAGCGCAGCCAGCCGATGCCGAAGCGCGCGCCTATCCAGGTGGCGCCCAGCCCCGCCAGCACCGCCAGCGTGGACCAGATGTCCGAGGCAAAATGAAAAGCGTCGGTAGCCAGCGCACTCGATCCCGTGCGCTCGGCCACGGCCTGCAGACGGCGGCTCCGCCAGTAGTCCACCGCGATCGACGCCAGCAGCACGAGGACCGGCCACAGCGAGTGGCGCAGCTCCACCGTGTGGCGAATGATGCGCTGCATCGCCTCCCAGACAATCCAGGCGCAGGACGCAATCATCAGTCCTGCTTCAAAGAAGGAGGACAGATTTTCAATCTTGCCGTGGCCGTAGGTGTGGTCGTCGTCGGCAGGCTTGTCGGCCACCTGAACCGAGAAAAAGGTGAGCGCCGAGGCGGCCATATCGAGCGCGGAGTGGGCCGCGTCCGACAGCACGCCCAGCGAGCCGGAGAAAAGCCCCGCGGCGAGCTTGAGCAGCGCCATTGCCGCCGCGGCCAGCATGGAGTGCAAGGCGACGCGCCGCTTTTGCGCGGAGAAGCCGGCCGGATCCGTAACAGGCGCTTTGGCGAGGGCCGAGGGCATCAGGCTCTCAGGCTACAGCGCCGCGCATAGCCGTGTACAACCCCGCGATCCCAAAGGTATACGGCTGCCAACTACACCTTTGGTAGCCGGACGCGCTCATCATCGCCAACATTTCAGGCGGAAGCGGAAAATTCCCCACCGACGTGGGCAGATAGCGGTAAGGGCCGTCTTTGCCGCACACCAGGCGCCCGATGGCCGGCAGCACGCGCCGGAAGTAGACCGCGTAGACCTTGCCGAGGAGGCCGCCCGGTTCGGCGAAATCCAGAATGCCCAACTGGCCACCGGGTTTCAGTACGCGATGAAATTCTTTCAGCCCGGCCTCGTAGTTAGCCAGATTCCTGAAGCCGAAGGCGGTCACAATCAGGTCCAGCGATTCAGAACGCAGCGGCAAGTGCAGCGCATCGGCCTCCAGCGCGACCGCATAAGGCGCTGACGCATTGCCGGCCCTCTGAGCGCCCAGCCTGCGCTCGACAAACCGCCGGTCCGCGCGCATCAGCATGCCGCGCGCGAAGTCCGCCGCGAGGATTGGGCGGGCGTCGCGCGGGCGGCCCTTCAGCAGCGCCATGGTCATGTGGCCGGTGCCGCAGCAAATATCCAGCACGGCCGCGTCGGGATCGGCGAGGATGGTCTTGAAGCGCCGCGCCGTCTGCCACCACCAGAGCCGGTCGACATTGGCCGAGAGCACATGGTTCAGCAAGTCGTAGCGGGGAGCTATTGCGTCGAACATCTGCCGGACGGCGCGCGCTGCGCCGGCTTCGTCCTCCGTGCCTATCGGTTTGGCTCCGGTTACCGCCATGTGGTCCCTCATCTCTTATTCTCCGCTAACTCGATAAGGAAGCTCTGAATAAGCGATCTGCGTTCCCTCAGGGGCTAAAGCCCGCGCTGATTTCTGCGGCACTTGCGGCACGACTGAAGTCGTGCCCTGATACAAAGCATGAGCTTTTCCGTAACTTGTGAAGTCGTGCCCTGATACGAGAGATGAGATCTTTCGTGCCATGTGAAGTCGTGCCCTGATACAAAAAATGAGATCTTTCGTAGCTTGTGAAGTCGTGCCCTGATACAAAACATGAGCTCTTCCGCAGCTCGTGAAGTGGTGCCTTTTCAAAACATCGACTTCTTCAGAGGTTCCCTAACTCAGCCGCTCTGCAGCCCGCGCCAACATATAACCTGCCGCGGCCTCCAACTCTGCCGCTGTCACATCTTCAACCACGCCTGCGTCGCCGATTCCCACCGGCAGCACGAAGCGCCTTACTCCACCCACATGCTTCTTATCCGAGCCTGTGGCTGCAAGCAGCCGGCCCACGCCCACCTTCACCGGGGGCAGCGGCCCATAGCGATCGATCAGCCGCTCCAGGCGTTCGCGTTGCCCGCGCGTAATGGTCCCGCGGCGCTCGCCCAGGTGGAGCGCGGCCACCATGCCCCAGCCCACGGCCTCGCCGTGGAGCAGCGCCTTGTAGTGTGTGGCTTGCTCCAGCGCATGGCCCAGCGTGTGGCCCAGGTTCAGAATCATGCGCAGGCCGCTCTCACGCTCGTCCAGGCTCACCACGCCGGCCTTCATACGGATCGACGCAGCAATCACCCGTTCGAGGGCCTTGGCGTCGCGCCCCAGCACCGCGTCCGCGTGCTCTTCCATATACCGCACTAATGCACGGTCGCGAATGATGCCCGCCTTCACGCTCTCCATCAGGCCGGCGCGCAACTCGCGGTCAGGCAGCGTGCCCAGCACATCGACATCGGCAAACACCGCCAGCGGCTGATGAAAGCTGCCCACCAGGTTCTTGCCCTCGGGCAGGTTCACGCCAGTCTTGCCGCCCACAGACGAATCGACCTGCGCCAGAAACGTGGTCGGCGCCTGGATGCAGGGCACGCCGCGCATGTAAACGGCGGCCAAGAAGCCGCCCACATCGCCGACGATCCCGCCGCCGAAGGCGATCACGAGTGAGCCGCGGTCACCGCCCGCGCGCGCCATCTGGCGCGTCAACTTCTCCACATTCGCGAGGGTCTTATGTCTCTCGCCCTCGGGCAGAAACAGGACCACCGGCGGCTCGGCAAAGCTCGAGCAGAAACGTTCGCCCCACAGCGCCCAGATTGGCGCCGCCGTGACCACAAACACGCGCCGCGGCAGCCGTCCCACGACCAGCTCGATGCGCGCGGCAAGCGAGCCGAGCAGCCCGCTGCCCGCAAACACGTCGTATTTCGCCGATGGCGTTTGAACCCGTATCGTCTGCACGCTGCTTTCATCCTAAACTGCCTGGCAGAGTGCGTGGATCGTGAGGGGTATGCGGGTTGTCCTTTGGACTGCCGTGGAGGTGTCGAAGCGCTTCCGCCTTGAGAAGTGGGATGGGATGCGCTCGAGGGATTCCCCGCACGGGGAGGGACAGAATATCCTGCACTCCGGAGGACAAGAAGGGGGATACAATAGAGGAGGAGCTGCCCGATGCCCACAAGAACCAAATCGACCCGGAAATCTGCAATTCTAAGGAATCCGCGCCAATCCGAGCGGACGAGGAATCGAATCAAGCTCTCCACGACCGTAGCAGCGGAGAATTTCACCTTCCTTGAAAACCTGGTGCACACGGGCCGCACCGATTCGATTGCGGAGGCTGTGGACCTGGCGATTGCACGGCTGCGCCGGGTGGAGAACCGCGCCCTCCTGGAAGCCGCGACGGCCGCATACTTCGACGGCCTCAGCCCGGAGGCGCAGAGGGAAGAGCAGACCCTGGGGCGCCAACTGCATTTGAGCGCCAGAGGCGTGGACTTTGACCGTGAACCCTGACGCTAAACCCAGGCGCGGCGAAATCTGGCGTGCCGACCTCGGCGACGGAAAGAAGCACGCCGTGGTCGTCGTCTCCCTCGACCAGAGGAACCTGAGCGATCGCACAACCTCGGTGCTTGTGGTGCCGTTCGGGAGCTATGGCGCCGAAGGCCCTACTGTACTGCGGATGCAGCCAGGTGAAACCGGCCTGCCCGCGACGTCTTTCCTGAAGGCGCATTTCATCCAGGTGCTTCCCAAGGAGAAACTGCTGGATCGGATGCCGCGCACCCTCTCGGCTGCGCAACTGCGGGAAGTTGTTCTGACGATCCGCCGCGCCGTCGACCCGGATGCGCCATATGTACCGCCTCATGGCTAACACGGTGAATTTCATCGATACCATGGTGGAGTAAGATCGGTTGGTCAAAGAGAATCCGCGCAGGAAACCCGCATATGAAAAGAACCTTGCTGTCGGCCATGGTGTCGCTGGGCATTGCCTCCTCAGCTTTCGCCGCATCCGTCTTCACCACGCGGCTTGACGATCCCAAGGCGGTCTATCTTACCGCGCAGGGATTTGGCGCGCAGGCCGATGGGCAGGCCGACGACAGCGCGGCGATCCAGGCGGCCATCGACAAAGCCGGGACCCCCACGCACGAGGGCATCGTGTTTGTGCCCTCGGGCCGCTACCGGCTCACGCGCACTATCTATGTGTGGCCGGGCGTGCGCGTAATCGGCTATGGGGCCACGCGCCCTGTCTTTGTGCTGGCCGACGCCACGCCTGGCTTTCATACCGGCATCGGAGTAATGGTCATGTTCACAGGCCTGCGTCCCGGCGACCCCATGCGCGGGAGCGGCCGCGTTCCGTTTCCGCCGCCGGGCACGGTGCCGCCCAACGACTCGATCGCGGACGCCACGCCCAGCACATTTTATTCGGCGATGAGCAACATCGATTTCGAGATCGGCGAGCGCAACCCGGCGGCCGTGGCGATCCGTTTCCACGCTGCGCAGCACGCCTATCTCAGCCACATGGACTTCCACATCGGCTCCGGCCTGGCCGCGCTGACGCAGATCGGCAACGAGGCAGAGGATCTGCATTTTTATGGCGGCCGCTACGGCATCCTGACCGAAAAGACCTCGCCCGCGTGGCAGTTCACGCTGATTGATTCGAGCTTTGACGGCCAGGGCGAGGCAGCCATTCGCGAGCACGAGGCGGGGCTGACGCTGATCCGCGACACGTTCAGTAACCTGCCTATCGCCATTGACATCGATCGCGACTACTCCGACGAGCTGTGGGTGAAGGATTGCCGCTTCGAGAATGTTTCAGGGGCCGCGGTGTTGATCAGCAACGAGAAAAGCCCGCTGACCGAGATCGGCTTTGAGAATGCCGTGCTGCAGAATGTGCCCATCTTTGCGCGCTTCCGCGACAGCGGCAAGACGGTGAACGGCAGGGGCGCGATCTACCAGGTGGGCAACTTCAACTATGGGCTGATTGTGCCCGGCGAGGGCAGGACCGGCACGGTGGGCACGATCTATGAGGCAACGCGTCTCGACAGCCTGCCCGCGCCGCTGCCGGCGGCCATCCGCGCTCTGCCGGCTACCGCGGAGTGGGTTGATGTGCACACGCTCGGCGTCAAAGGAGACGGCGCAACCGACGACACGGCCGCGATTCAGAAGGCCATCGATACGCAACGCGTGCTTTATTTTCCCGGCGGCCATTATGTTGTGAGCGACACGCTGGCGCTGAGGCCGGACACGGTGCTGATCGGGCTGCATCCGACGCTGACGCAATTCGATCTGCTCGACTCGACGGCGGGCTATCAGGGAGTAGGCGCGCCCAAGGCCGTGCTCCTGGCGCCCGCGGGCGGATCGAACATTGTGAGCGGCCTGGGCATCTTTACCGGCGGCGTGAATCCGCGCGCCGTGGCGCTGCTGTGGAAGGCCGGCGAGGATTCGCTGGTGGACGATGTGCGCTTCCTGGGCGGCCACGGCAGCGGTACCAACCCCTACAACAACAACCACACCGCCGATTCCGACCTGCACAAGCGGTGGGACGGACAATACCCCAGCCTGTGGGTTGCCGATGGCGGCGGGGGCACATTTGCCGATATCTGGACGCCCAACACCTTTGCGCAGGCGGGCTTTCTGGTCTCGAACACAAAGACGCCGGGTCACGTCTACGAGCTATCCAACGAACATCATGTACGCAACGAGATCAAGCTTGACCACGTGGAGAACTGGGACATCAATGCGCCGCAGACCGAGGAGGAGGCCGGCGAGAGTCCCGAAGCGCTGTCGCTGGAGATCGACTGGTCGCGCAACATCACCGTCGCCAACTATCACGGCTATCGGGTCACGCGTTCGCGCGCGCCGTTTGCCGCCGCGGTGCGCATTTACCACTCCGCGGACATTCACTTCCGCAACGTGCACGTGAATGCCGAGAGCGGCTATGGCATCTGCGACGCCAACGGCTGCGGAACATTTCTGCGGGTGAGCAAGTTCCCGTACGAGAACGCGATTGAGGATGTGACGCATCATCTGGAAGTGCGGGAGCGGGAGTTTGCGGTGCTCGATATTCCGGCGGAGCCGGGTGTGCCCGTGCCGGTGGATGCTCCGGCTGTGCTGGCGATGGGCGCGAAGGTTGAAAAGCTGGAAGAGGGATTCTTTTCCATCTCGGGGGCTGCTGTGGATGCGGGCGGGAAGCTCTACTTCGTCGACCACCATCAGCAGCGCATCTACGGCTGGTCTGCCAGCGAAGGGCTCACCATCGAGCGCGATAATCCGCTCGATCCGGTGAACCTGGCCTTTGACAAGGCAGGCGACCTGCTGGTGGTTTCGTCCGATGGCCCGGAAGGGACGGTGTATAGTTTTCGGCCTGGAACGCCGGCGGGCCAGGTCACCGTGCTTGCGCCGCAGGCTGCCGGGCCGCATCCGGGCGCGATGGCGCTGCTGCCGGCGAACTACTGGAACAATGGGGAATTCGAAGATCAACTGGACCTGAACACCTTCACCTTTACCACGCTGAGCGAGATGTTTGCCCGCGATGTGTCGACACCCAAAGCCAGGGAATACGTTTCTCCGGATGGCAGCGTGTTCCTGCCGGCGGGGCGCGTGTTTCAACAGGGTCCGGCGGACGCGAGCGGCTGGCGCTTCTCAGACAATCTTGACGCATACGGCCTGCTCAGCGCCGCGCCCGGACAGCGTGTCTATGTGAGCAGCGCGTCGGAGGACCGCACCTACAGCGGACTGGTGGGTGCCGATGGCACGCTGGGCGACCTGAAGCCTTTTGCCGAACGCGGCGGCGAGAGCGTGGCCGTGGATGGCCAGGGCAACGTGTATGTGGCCAACGGGCAGATCTTTGTCTACGACCCGGCAGGGAAGCAGATCGCGGAGATCGATGTGCCCGAGCGGCCTATTGATCTTGTCTTTGGCGGCGAGGGCCATCTCACGCTGTTCATTTTGGCGCATCATGCGCTGTTCGCGGTGAAGGTGCGCGGGCCGGAGTGAGGCTTGAAGGCGAAGACGGCAAAGCGGCGGAACTGGTTGGGTCCGCCGCTCGATGACGCCTGCGCCGCTGAATCGCTTGCTATGCGTTATTTGCGGTGATCGCCGCCGCCGCCACCGCCGCCGCGGGGTGCTTCACTATGGGCTGCTGCTGCGTGGGGCGCGCTGGCGTGAGAAGCTGCGCGAGGCGCTGCATGGGCTGCGCTGGGACGGGATGCGCTGGCGCGAGCTGCTGTGGGGTGGCCGCCGCCGCTGCGTACGGCTGCTCCACCGCCGCGATAGGCTGCTGCGCCGCCATGATAGCTGCCGCCGCCGTCTCCGCTGAAGCGATGTCCGCCCCAGCCGTGTGCATAGCCCCAGTTGGCCCAGGGACCCATGCCGAGGAAGATGCCGTTATAAAAATAGCCCGAGCCGTAATAGCCCATGGGCGCGCAGCCGTAGGGCGCGTAGCCGTAGTAGCCATAGGAGCAGACGGGCTGGATGCCGATGGCTACACCTGGGACCTCTACGCCCACGGTGACCTGGGCGCGCGCTGCCGGAGCGATGGCGCCCGAAACGGCCAATACGCCCGCGAGCAGTGCTGTGCTGGAAAGTAAAGTCTTGAGTCCGCGCATGTGTGACCCCCTTAAGGTGTCTGCGGTTCCTTGTGGTGCGTGGGATGCGCAAGCGCCGTGAAGAATAACCCAGCACCTGCAGCGACCATAAGGATTGTGGTTCTCTCGACAAACGCCCTGGACAGGCCGGAGCCGGCCTCTATCTATCCTTACGTTTCTTAGCTTAGGCGGACGGGAGGGCTCGTGTCTGAGCAATGGGGCTCACATGGTTTGGCGGCGGGATGCGGCGAGGTCGGGGCGTGTTTCCCAGGTCTGAAAGTCCAGACCTGGGGCACCCAGAATCTAGCTTCACTGGCGGCGGGCGGGATGGTTGGGGTCGGTGAATTCGAGCAGTTCGATGGGCGCGCCGTTTTCGACGATGAAGGCGACGCGGACGCCGTCGGAGGGGCTGTTGGGAGGAATCAGGATCTCGCGGCCGGCAAGCTCGGAGGCGAGATCGTCCACCTCAAAGGCGACGTGGGGAACCTGGCGGACGAGATCGGGGACCGCCGCGTCCGCTTCGAAACGCATCCACTCCACGCCAAATTCGCTTTTGTCGTGGCTGACGACAAAGACACTCAGGTGTTTCAAGTGGGTTTCGCCAGGCTTGGCTTCGGTGGTGGGAATTCCGATGTGATGGTAGCGGCGCATGGTTTTTCGCTCTCCGTGGAGATGGCACAGATTCTACGCTGTCGTTGCCGCGTTTGAAACCGCGCGCTCGTGGCCCTATTTCGGATTCCTTCGGAGCATGGCAGTCCGACTCTCGAAACGCTGCGCGGTATCTACGATGCTCTTGGGCTGAGTTTCGAGACTGTTCCTAAAGAGAAGACGGCTGTGAGATCGGGCAGGCGATTGCCAGACGTTTTGGGAGCTGCATGCGGTGCGAGCGTGGTTGTCCTTCCCAGGTCTTCCGCCACGGCGGACGAGACCTGGGGCACCCGGCGACCGGCCCTTCGTGATATTCATGCTTCATCATTTTATTTCTCCCTTTATGGATTGCAGCGAGGTGAGGACTTGACCTTTCCCTACAACAACGTGTTTGTGTGCAGTGCGTTGATAGATTTGGTCACCATTTACAAGCACCGTGGTTTCCATGTAATTGCATTCCGAAAACATGCTGTCCTCTATACTCCAAACTTGCACGAAAAGCTTCTCAAACTCAGATGTCCATGAGAGGGGTTTCCCAATCAAATTGGATGTTGGTGCCAGCGAAAACGTCTGATCGACTGTCACCTGCCCCTCTGTTTCTCCCCTTCTTATTGGAACAGGCTGATCTGTTAAGAGGTAAAACCTGCCGCGAGGTCCCTCTAGGTATGAGGTTTTGTCATCCATTGGCCCTCTGATTGACCCTGGAATTTGTGTGGGATCGCGAAGAGTACATGTAGCACGAACTTCTACCGTTAGCGAGGTTATTCTTCGCGCTTCGCTTTGCGACGATTGTAGTTTGATGAGTATCGGCGATTGCTTGATATCGGATACCACGCCTACTCGCGTGGCTTGTCCGGTCGCCTTCATTTCATTGGATAAATCAGATTCAGCTTGTTTTCTCCGGGTCTCTTCTGCGTTTTCCGTAACTTGGAGACTGCTGACTTGTGTCCTGAGGTCCCCTACAGTCCTTGTGAAATCTTGCTGAGAGTGCTGATTTAGAACGGCCTGCCAAATCACCAAAGCGACAGACAAGGTGGCGCAAACGAAAAAGCCAGATTTGTATCGGAACCTTATTTTGGGGGTCTCATCTGAAGGCGGGTGTAGGGTCACATGCACCCCCAGGTAGGCCATTGCAATTGTGAGCACCGTCTGAACGGCAGAAATGATTACGCTGAGAACCATCGCGTAAGGTTGTGCCTCCCCGCCTTGTATGTCAAGTATATACTTCCCGTATTTGTTAAACTTGAGTTATGAGAATAGGCATAGATTTTGGGACTACCCGCGTGGTTGTTGCGGGGGTGGATCGCGGGAATTATCCGCTGGTTAACTTCGAAGGGCCGGATGGGCAGATGCATGATTGGTTTCCTCCCGTAGCGGCTGTGAGTGAGGGCGCGCGGCTCTATGGCTGGGAGGCGCTGGCGATGGAGGACGACGGCCGCTGGACGATTTTGCGTTCGCTGAAGCGCTGGCTGCGCACGGCCGGACCGCATACCGAACTGGAAGTGGCCGGGCAGAGCCTGCCGCTGACGGTGCTGATGCGCGAGATGATGGAAGCGCTGCGCGCGCAACTGATGTTTCACTCCAACCTGGGCGCGGAGCCGGAAGAGCGGCTGGAGACGATGCTGGGCGTGCCGGCCAATGCCAACAGCAACCAGCGATTCCTGACCGAGCAGGCTGCGCAGGAGGCGGGCTTTGCGGTGCTGGGGCTGCTGAACGAGCCTTCGGCGGCGGCCATCGAGTTTGCCTGGCGCAACAGCGCCGAACGCAAGAACCGCGCCGGCAACGGGCTGGTGGTCTACGACCTGGGCGGCGGGACATTCGACGTTTCGCTGGTGACGCTGGGCGAGAAGGAACACATTGTGGAAGCCGCGGATGGGATCCCCAACCTGGGCGGCGACGACTTCGACGAGATATTGGCCGGGCTGGCGCTGGAACTGGCCGGGGTGGGGCAGGGCGGGGCGGATTGGGGCCTGACGCCGCATGAGCGGCGCAGGCTGCTGGACGAGTGCCGCGAGAAGAAGGAATCGCTGAACGCCAATACGCGCAAGATCGCCATCGATCTGGAACGCGTGCGGCCGGAGTGGGAGCAGGTGACGATTCCGGCGGACATCTACTACGAGCGGTGCCGTCCGCTGATCGAGCAGACGCGCGCGGTGGTTGAGAATTTGCTGGCGGCGCATGCGGCCGACTCGCTGGACACGCTGTATGTGACGGGGGGCGGATCGGAGTTGCCGCCGGTGGCGCGCATCCTGCGCGAAAGCTTTGGGCGCAAGGTGAGGCGTTCGGCTTACATGCGCTCGGCCAGCGCCATTGGGCTGGCGATTCGGGCCGGGGCCGGGGCAGATGGATTGCAGGAGCGGTTCAACCAGAACTTCGGCATCTGGCGCGAGGCGGATCATGGCGGCACGATTGTGTTCGACCTGATCTTCCCGCGCGGCGCGCACCTGCCTGTGCCGGGCGAACCGCCGCTGCGCATCGAGCGCGTTTACCGGCCGGCGCACACGATCGGCCACTTCCGCTACATGGAATGTTCGCGGCTTGACGACCGCGGGCAGCCGACGGGCGACATTACCAACTGGGGGCAGATTCTGTTTCCGTTCGATCCGGGGTTGCAGAACAATCCCGACCTGGCTTCGGAGCCGGTGAGGGCGCTGGTTGCGGGGAGCCGGCCGGTGATTCGGGAGGAGTATACGTGCGACTCCAGCGGGAATCTGCGGGTTAGGATTTCCGCTGAGCCTTCTGGGTATGCGCGGGAGTATGCGATCGGACAGCCGGGGAAACGGGAGCTTGCGGCTTTGGGCGTGTAGGGGCGGGGAGAGCGGGTCCTGGAAGACGCGTGGTTGGGGTTTGAGGTTTCCCCGGTCTCATCCGCTGCGGCGGACGAGACCGGGGGCACCCAACATTCGGGCGAGGACAGGATGCCGGTTGGGGTTTGAGGTTTCCCACCCATTTCACAAAGTACGTGAAATGGATGGGGCACCCGGCTTTGGGCGTGTAGGGGCGGGGAAGGCGCGCTCCGGTGAAACGCGGGGTTGGGGTTTGAGGTTTCCCCGGTCTCATCCGCTGCGGCGGACGAGACCGGGGGCACCCAACATTCGGGCGAGGACAGGATGCCGGTTGGGGTTTGAGGTTTCCCACCCATTTCACAAAGTACGTGAAATGGATGGGGCACCCGGCGCCCGGCGCCCAGCCGCAAATCTACTTAAGTGAACGGTATCAGGCTTAGCTCAGGCGGCGGATGAAGGCTAGCGCTTCTTTGAGTTCGGGGAAGCGGGCTTCTTCGGCTTTGAACTCGCGCGAATGGACGCAGCGCCGCAGGCCGCGCATGCGCACCGGGTGCTTGAGGTGGAGCATCTCGTGGTAGAGCAGGTACTCGATGGCATAGCGCGGGCTTGAGGGGCGGTCGAAGACGCGGCTGACCACGATGGTGTTGTGGGCGGCGTCGTAGTGGCCCAGCGAGCGCCTGGCCATGTGTTCGCTCCAGGTAAGCTCGGGGCGGCCCAGCAGCCCGTTGAAGAAGCGCATGTTGAGCGAGTCGAAAACTTCTTCGAGGTGGTAGAAGCGGCCTTCGGGCCCGGTGAAGCGCTTGCTGCCGCGGGCGTAGCGGATCAGCTCCGACTGGCGCGTAACGGCTGCGCTGGAGGCAAAACGCTTGTAGCGCAGGTTCTGCATCGCGTCGATGGGCTTCTTGTAGAGCTTGGCCAGCAGGATGTGCGCGATGGCCCGCAGCACGGGCTCCGGCGCTCCTTCAAGCAGGTCAGAGAGGCTGACGCGGATCTCGCCCTCGCGCAGGCGGATGGTGGTGTTGAGCGAGGTGAAGCGGCGGAAGCGGAGAGAGATAGGCGGCATCGGCGCACGCGGGCGCAACGCGCGGTACTCTTCCTCAAAGATAGGGACGAGATGAGCAGCCACTGAATACAGTTTACAGTTCGCAGTTCGCAGCAACTCGCAGTTCACAGTTCACAGTGGACAGTGGACAGCCAGCAATCGAATTATCAGTATTCGGGTGGCCGGGATTTCTGTTCCGCGGATGTCCGGGCTGTCCAGTGGCATTACTTCGGCTCTGCGCGGTCCTGGCCCTGCTCGTCCTTGTGCAAGAGGAAGTAGGCGGTCTGCTCGGTAAGCAGGCGCTTGGCCTCGTCAGCGAGATCCTCGCCGCTCTCAATAGCCTCTTTGCGGGCCAGGTCGAAACCGGGCTCGCCGGCCAGCGCGCGTAGAATGCCCAGCCAGCGCTGGCTGGCGTCGACCAGCGGCTTCAGCGATTTGCGGATGTCGGCATGGCGGTCGGAGTAGGTGTCGAGGTTTGAGCCCAGCTCGTCCATCAGCGCGGTGAAATCCTGCAGTTCGTCGTCGAGGCGGCGGGTGCGGCCCACGCCTTTGGCGCGGTTGGTCAGGCCCTTGATCACCTCGGCATGCTCGTCAAGATACTGGGTGTAGAGTTTGACCCGTTGGATGGGATCGATGCCGGCCTCGCGGATGGCCTCGATCTGCGGCCCGGTCAACGGCTCACGCTGCTCCTTCTGCGCCCGCAGCGGGCCAGCCCAAAGAAGGCAGAGAATCCCGGCAACACAGAGCATTCGACGCATGGGTGCGCATCTCCTGGCGGCTCTTATTGAAGCACAGCCGATGCCGTCGAGGAAAGGGCGAGGAAACCTGATTGCGCAGGCAGGGAATGGGTGACTGGCAGAAAGGAGCGGAGGGGAGCGGGCCGGTTTCGAGGCGACTACTTACGGAACACCTGCATCATGGCTTCGGTTTCGGCCTGATTGACTTGCGTCAACGTCTGCTGCACGAGCAGGCGGTCGTCGGAACTGCTGGAGTGGAGCATCTCGCTCAGACGGAAAGCGGTGTGGCGGAGCAGGATCTCGGTGTTCTTGAGCCGCTTGTTATCTTCGGACACGGAAAGATGGATCTTGTGGGTCAGCAACTGAATCTGCTTCAGCAGGCCGGTTGCCTTGTCCACGTCGCCGGCCGCGTACTGCCGCAGGCTGAACTCGGTCATCTGATGAACCAGCTCGGCATAAAGGAAGCACTGCTCCCGAGGCTGAGCCTGGCTGGCCTTGGCCGCCAGCGCATCGATGCTCTGCTGATCGAAGACCTTGTCGTCGAAATTGGTCGCGCGCGCAGGGAGCGCCACTATGCCCAGGGCCAGGAGGACTGCCATCGGAACCACAGAACGCATGAGGAACCTCCGCTCTTGCAGTTTCACTCAAGGCTCTAAATCGAGGGCTCCAAGAGAGGGAAGCACAGTTGCGTTCCCAGTCGCACGCTCGGACGCCGCGCCGTCTTGAAAGTCTGCCACAGTTCCCGTTGTTCAGATTGTCGCCGGTCTCACGGTTTTTTTTCGAGCAAGAGGAGACGTTGGCGAGCCTGCCACTCCTGATTCGGGAATTTGCCAGCGGCTGCATCCAAAAACCGATGGTAATAGGCTGCAGCAGCGGCTTTGTCGTGAAGCGTATCGTATGCAGTCGCCCAAAGGAAGTACGTACTTGGTATTTCTGGAAGAAACTTTGATCGCATGGTAAGAGCATGCAGTGTGATAGTGGGTTGGCCGGTTCGGGAGGCGGCAAACGCCAATCCGCTCCATCCGTCCGGGTTGGCTGGGTCGAGGCGGGTGGCCTTGTCGAACATCGTAAACGCCTCGCCGTATTTGAGCTGGCGGATCAGGTTCTGGCCGTGGCCCACGAGCAACGCCGGGTCGCTGGGGCTGGCAGCCAGCAGGGCGGCATAGAGCTGGTCGGAGCCGGCGGCGTCTCCGGATTCAGCCAGCACCTCGGCCAGCATGCGCGTGATTGCCGGGTCCGCGGGATGCGCGGCATGAAGCTTCTGCAGCAGCGGGATCGCCTCGGCCTTGTCCTGGGCGGCCAGCACCGTGGCCAGTTGCGCGGTCAACGTCGGGTCGTCGGGCGACTGCTCCAGGGCCGAGCGCAGCATGGTTTCAGCCTCAGGAAACTGTTTTCGTGCAATCAACAGGTGGACCAAACCGGCATTGGCCGGGGCGGATTTCGGATCTTTGGCCAGGACGCGGCGATAGGCGGCTTCGGCGGTCTCATACTGGCCGGCATCGTCGGCCAGGCTGGCCGCCAGCAGGGTATCTGCCGGCGTCTCGGAGCTGAGCTTGAGCGCTTCGAGCAGATCGTTTGAGGCTTCAGTGGTGTTGGTGGTGCGGTCGATCTGGGCCAGGGCGCGCCAGGCGCGGGCTTTGGCGGCGGGTCCGGCGTCACCGGCGTCGAGCTGAGCAGCCGCGGCCAGCTCGGGGCGGGCATCAGCGAGTTTACCCTGGCGGGCCAGCAGCAGCCCCAGCGAGAGATGCGCCTCAAACGACTGGGGATTGGCTTCCACAGCACGGCGGTAATAGCCGGCGGCGTCGTCCAGGCGGCTCTCCGCGTCCGCCACATAGCCAGCGTCGAACAAAGCGCGTGCATCGGCGGGATGAGCCGCGATCCAGGGCGAGAGCCTGGCTTCGGCAGCCTTCCAGTCGGATTTGACGATGGCGGCCTCCGCAGCTGCCACCTGCTCTGAAACCGGCTGGCTCACGGCCTCCGTGGCAGAAGGAGCCGGCGTTTCCCGCGGCTGCGCGGGGCTTTGGGGAAATGCGAAGGCCGGGGTGAAGAGCAGGACGAGAAGGGCGATACAGCGCACGGAATACCTCACTCCGTAGTTTAATGGGAGGGCTTACCATTGGACGTGCGCGCGGGCGGCCGGGAATCGCTTCCGGGCGCCAGGTCAGTGGAGGCCGCAGCAATTGACGGCGCGCCGTACGCGATGCAACTTTGACGCCACTCCTGGAGGTTGAAAGCCACGATGGATCGACGCAGATTTCTGGGCAACTCAATTGCCGCCGCTGGCGCCGCGGTGCTGGCCGGCCGCGGCCTGGATGCATCGGCGGCTTTGCAAAGCCAGCAGATTCCGGGGGCGGTTCCGCAGGCGGAGATCGAGGGCGCGCGCTTTCCGGAGGGATTTTTGTGGGGCACGGCTACCGCTGCCTACCAGGTTGAGGGCGCGTGGAACGAGGACGGCAAGGGGGAGTCGATCTGGGACCGCTTTACCCACACGCCCGGCAAGGTGAAGGGCGGCACGACCGGGGACGTGGCCTGCGACCATTACCATCTTTATGCGCAGGATATGGCGCTGGCCAAGCGCCTGAACCAGAAGAGCTATCGATTCTCGATCTCATGGCCGCGCATTCAGCCTTCGGGGACCGGCGCGCCGAATACAAAGGGAATCGATCATTACAGCCGGGTGGTGGATGCGATGCTCGAGAACGGCCTGCGTCCTTTCTGCACCATCTACCACTGGGACCTTCCGCAGGCGCTGGAAGATAAAGGCGGCTGGCCGAACCGCGACTTAGCCGGTTACTACGCGGACTATGCCGGCATCCTGGCCAAGTATCTCGGCGACCGCATCCAAGTTTGGGCACCATTTAACATGCCGTGGTCGGTGGCTTACATGGGTTACGGCGTGGGCGCCTTTCCGCCGTGCCGGGCTAACTTCAGCGACTTTCTCAAGGCGGCGCATACGATTGCCCTGGCGCAGTCCGAGGCGCTGCGCGCCATCAAGGCGGCTTCACAGAGGGCCACTGTAGGCAGCGCCTATGGCATGTGCCCGGCGTATCCCAAGACCGATTCGGAGGCGGACCGGGCCGCGGCCGCGCGCTACCACGCGATGAACAATGTGTTCTTTCTGGAAGCGGCGATGAAGGGCCAGTATCCGAAGGCTTTTGTGGGCGAGCCGCCGTATGAGCCGATGGGCTTCAAATCCGGCGACGAGAAGATCCTGCATGCACCGCTCGACTGGGTCGGCTTTCACTACTACACGCGCCGCGTGGTTTCCGATGCTAGCCAGGCGCAGGCGTTCAGCGGCGGGGGATTCAGCGGCACGGAGATCGAGGCCGACCCGGCCACAGGGCGCGACCCTTACACGCGCTTTCGCGCCGCGATGCCCATGGAAGGCCCGCTTACCGAGTCCGGGCTGGAGGTTTGGCCGCGCGGCATCTACGACCTGGTAACTCAAATCTCGAGGGAATACAACCATCCGGAGATTGAAATTACCGAGAGCGGCTGCGGCTATCTCGACGCGCCGTATGACAAGGAGAATGGGCGCGTCCCCGACTTACGCCGCATCGACTTCTTCCGCCAAGAGCTTGCCGAGCTGGCGCGAGCTATTGCCGATGGAGCGCGGGTGCGATCGTTCCATGCCTGGAGCCTGATCGATAACTTCGAGTGGGCCAACGGACATACCGAGCGCTACGGCCTGATCTATGTGGACTACCGCGACCAGAAGCGTACGGTTAAGGATTCGGGGTTGTGGTACGGGCGCGTGGCGGCATCCAACCGACTGGGCGCATAAGACGGGGCCTGAATGGGCATCGTTGACTCCGCGCCGATGGAAATGTCCAAATATTTTCTTGCGGCGACATAAAGCACCATCATTGCGGCAGGTGTTTTTCGGAAGCCCGTTCCAGAGCGGCGTGAGAGCTGGGTCAATGGCTTGCTCGGACCCAAGTTCATTTGCGGCGCCGATCGGCCAGAGTATACTGACAGCAGTTCCTCCCCCCACATCGCGAGCCCAACATAGAAGCAGGAGAGGTTAAATATGTTTAGGCAATCTGCGCATCAGGAAACTTCGCATACGGGAACACGAAACCCGCCTGGCCCATCGGCGCAAGGCAGAGCGGATAGCGTTGCGGAAGATGCTCTCAGCCAGGCGCTGAGGGCAGTACAGGATTACGATGAAAGCCGCGTAAAGCGCCCCAAGAAATAGCCGATCCACCTAGATATCCCTCCCCCGCATTCGAACGTGCATCGATGGGCATCGAGGAAGCCGAGAAATTCACAAGGAGCCCATGGGAGCACTGTGCCCGCTCGTGCGGACGGCGCTTGACCGGCACTCAATGATCAAGAATGGCTGGCTGCGCCCTGAGCCTTGCTGAGGGGACTGGGACGCGGCTGGCCGACTTTTTGCCGGTGTTTTTCCTTTGAATTCATCGAACGAAGCCATCATCATCCGCGGTGCGCGGACCCACAACCTGAAGAACATCTCCTGCGAGATTCCGCGCGGCAAGCTGACGGTGGTCAGCGGGGTGTCGGGGCCGGGGAAGAGTTCGCTGGCCTTCGACACCATCCATGCCGAGGGGCAGCGGCGTTATGTGGAGTCGCTGCCGGCATACGCGCGGCAGTTTCTGGAGCGGATCGAGAAGCCGGATGTGGGCCTGATCGACGGGCTGGCGCGCGCGGCGAGCTGGTGGTGCCAAGGCCCGCTTCTTCCACGCCTTGAGCCTGATGGATCACTTCTAATGGGCCAACGCACACACCGAGTGCTACGGCCTGATCTATGAGGACTACCGCGACCAGAAGCGGACAGTGAAGGAATCGGGGCTGTGGTACGGAAGAGTAGCG
>Ga0326727_10009208_pt1 | contig 24454 bp, 17 predicted proteins | sample MB2enrmetagenome_FD_207643 | JGI IMG/M metagenome (GOLD analysis project Ga0326727, IMG submission 207643) | Lab enriched peat soil microbial communities from McLean, Ithaca, NY, United States - MB29MY | ecosystem: Environmental > Terrestrial > Soil > Wetlands > Peat | place: USA: New York... | reverse complement strand
TGGGTGTGCATGCCCGAGCCATTGTCCTGGAAAATCGGCTTGGGCATAAAGGTCACCGTTTTCCCGTACTGGTTGGCCACATTGCGGATGATGTATTTGTACAACATCATTCCGTCCGCAGATTTCAGCAGGGAGTTGAATCTCTGGTCAATCTCGGCTTGGCCGCCGGTCGCGACCTCGTGGTGGTGACACTCGATTTCAAGTCCGGCCTTTTCCATGGCCAAGACCATCTCACTGCGCAGGTCCTGGTAATGGTCGGTGGGTGGGACCGGGAAATAACCTTCCTTATAGCGCGGCCGGTAGCCCAGGTTATCCTTCTCCCGGCCGGAGTTCCAGCGTCCCTCTTCCGCGTCAATATAGTAGAAACCGTGTTGCTGGGCCTGATCGAACCGGATGTTGTCAAAAATGAAGAATTCGGCCTCCGCGCCGAAATACGCCGTGTCCGCGATTCCGGTATAGACAAGGTAATTCTCAGCCTTCTTGGCGATATTGCGGGGGTCCTTAGGATAGTGCTGCTTGGTGACGGGGTCGATGATATCGCCAATCAAGGCCAAGGTGGGTGTTTCTGTGAACGGGTCAAGCATATACCAGCTCGGGTCAGGAACCAGGAGCATGTCGCTCTCATGAATCGCCGCCCAGCCGCGGATGCTGGAGCCGTCCATGCCGAAGCCTTCTTCGAACGAACTCTCTTCCAATTCGTGAATCGGGAATGACACGTGTTGCCACAAACCCGGAAGGTCGGTGAAACGAATATCTACAATCTTCACGCTGTTGGCAGCAGCGAACTCCAAGACTGCCTTCGGATTCATATATCCTCCATAAAAGAATTTTCTCCCTACGATTAGGAGTTTAAATGCCGGCTGTTTTTCGTCAATCGCGGAAACATATCGTGAGCGGAGATTTTAGTCAAGCCCTGCCAGCATGAATATTTTTGATGGTCTCCATCTAACTTTGAAATCCCGCTCATCGAGTGAGTGAACCTCGTACCGAGCCTGAACACTGTCATGCTCAGCCCATTCGCTGTCATCCTGAGCACTTCACCTGTCATTCTGATCCCGCAGTCGCGGGAGAAGGATCCCCCCAGTTGGCTCAGGGCAAACTCCGCGAAGCATCTCGGCAGTTGGTCGATGAGCCGGGGCGGAAAGGACAACTACGGAGATTCTTCGCCCTGACAAGTCGGGGCTCAGAATGACAGGTGTTGGCGAATTAGAATAAGAGCGCTGGTCACAACCAAGTCACCGTTTGCCACTTGTCAGGAGGTCCCCGGGCACTTAAAGATGCACTCAAAAATGCATTGACACTCTTCTTGGGTTTATGTAGGGTAAAAAATTCCTGGCCATATCCCGAAATGGAGTCTTCCAGGTCCGTCTTCGTCGGCGACGGCACTCGGTTACCGGAAAGGGCAGCGCCGACGAGAAGGTGGAGAGCCAAATGTTTGTAGCCAAGCGAATGTTTTTCACCAAGGGGGTCGGGAAACACCGCGAAAAGCTGACCAGCTTCGAATTAGCATTAAGGTTCGCCGGGATCGCCGCCTGTAACCTGGTGCGAGTCTCCAGCATTTTCCCGCCTCGCTGCAAGCTCGTTTCCAGGACCGAGGGCGTAAAGGAACTGCGCGCCGGGCAGGTGACTTTTGTGGTGATGAGCGAGAATTCGACGCGGGAACCGCATCGCTTGATTGCCGCCTCGGTGGGCGTGGCGATCCCCTCCGACCGGAACGCTTTTGGCTACCTTTCAGAGCACCATTCTTTCGGCGAGACAGAAGAAGTCGCTGGCGAATACGCAGAAGAGCTGGCGGCGGAAATGCTCGCCACTACGCTGGGCGTGGAGTTTGACCCCGACCGGAGCTGGGACGAGAAGAAGGAAATTTATCGAATCTCCAATAAGATTGTCCGTACGATGAATGTCAGCCAATCCGCTATTGGCGACAAAAGAGGTCTCTGGACCACCGTACTGGCCGCGGCGATCTTGCTTGGAATCGACGAATAGGATTCAGGAGTCAGAAGGTGTGGTCTGGTCGGCGCTGAATCCTGAATCCCGAATCCTGAATCCTGGTTTATCCATGCGCAAACATCAGATACTTTCCAGGCCGACCCATCCTCTGGTCGTTGACGGCCGGAAGAGCGTTGCGGCCTTGCTCGAGAAAATGCAGGGGATATCCTTTCAGGGGCGTTCGCTTGCCACCGCTTACCAGATCTGGAAAAAGATGCTCGGCGACCGGGTCATGATCATGATGGGGATGTCCGGAGCGCTGGTCCCCGCCGGCATGCGACGACTGGTCGTCTATATGCTCAAGAACCGCCTCATCGATTGCCTGGTTTCGACCGGCGCCAACTTCTTCCACGATATCCATGAAACCCTGGGCCGATTCCATTACCAATCTTCGCCCTCCATCGACGACGTCCTTTTGCAAAAAAACCTCATTGACCGCATTTACGATACGCTCGCGGACGAAGAAGAATTTCGGGAGGCGGACGAGATGATCGGCAGGTTCGCCGCCTCTCTCGATCAGTCGCGGGCGTACTCAACCCGCGAGTTCCTGCATCTGCTCGGCAAGCAGTTGGCGAAAAAGGCGAAGGAAGACGGCATCGTCACTGCGGCGGCGAAGGCCCGCGTCCCGCTGTATTGTCCTGCCATTGGAGATTCCTCCATCGGAATCGGTATCGCCGAGAACCGTTTCCTGGGCAAGAACCAGTTCACGTTCGACGTGATCGGTGATGTCCTCGAGACCGCGCACCTAGCGGCTGATTCACCTGCCAGCGGCGTCATCTACTTTGGCGGAGGCACTCCCAAGAACTTTGTCAATCAGACCGAGGTGACGGCGACGTTCATGCGTCACTCTCACAACGGTCATAAATATGCTGTACAGATCATCACTGACGCCGCGCACTGGGGCGGTCTGTCAGGCTGCACGTTCGAAGAAGCCCAGAGCTGGGGAAAGATTGCGCACGACGCCAGCATGGTGGACGTCCATTGCGACTCCACCATCGCCTTGCCCATGCTGGTCACGGCACTTTCGGAGAATACGGGACTGATTCGAAAACGGAAGAAGCCCGCCTTCGAAATGGGCCGCGAGCTCAAGTTCACTTTTCCGAAGTGAACAATGTCGCCAGCGCGGGGCACGGGCATTGCAAGTCGCGTCTTGCCCTTCGCGAGGGATCCCATCCCGAATGATGCCAATACTCCCAACTGCCCGCGCTTGACATCACCAACCCCCAATTCCGATAATACTTGACGGTTCAGAGTGGGCTTACCCTCAATGGATTCCCACTGGCGAATCTTCGACTCTTACTTTGGGCTCCCGGATCTTTAGCGGAGGAAAATCCTCTTGCGCTTAATCTTCTTGGTATTGTTACAAGCATCCCTCCTGGTGGCTGGCGAAAAGCCGGTGACCTTTGTTCGGCATGGTGACCAGATCGACGTAAGCATCGCAGGGAAACCTTTCACGACTTACTATTTCGGAGCTGGGGCGCCCAAGCCCTATCTCTACCCATTGCGTTCGCCTGAGGGCATCATCGTCACGCGTGGATTTCCGATGGTTACCAGCATCCCTGGCGAGAGCAGGGACCATCCTCATCACCGCTCTATGTTCTTCGCCCACGGCGACATCAACGGAGTTGATTTCTGGGAGGAAGCGAAGTTCGCAGAGAAAACGCCCGTGCACGTCATGGGCAAGACCTACACATCTGAGGATCTCCCCAAAGGTCGCACGATGTTCACCAGACTCGAAGAATCAATGGGCGGACCTGATTCCGGCACGCTTCGGGCGGCCTTTAGTCTGGTCGGCCCGGACGGCCGGGCGATGGGCAGCGAGACACAGGAATATACTTTTCGAGGCGATGAAAGTTCCCGCACCATCGACTGCTCGTTTACCATCGCGGCAGACCACGGAACGCCCCTGAAAATGGGCGATACGAAGGAGGGAACCTTCGCCATTCGGGTGGTCAGGAACCTGCAAGAACCCGCCGTCAAAATGCTGAACTCTGAAGGCGCCGTGGGTGAAAAAAACATCTGGGGTAAGCGAGCTAATTGGGTTGACTACTCCGGAGTTGTGGGGGGAGAAAGGATCGGCATTGCTATCTTCGATAACCCCCGTAACATCAAGCATCCCACTTACTGGCACGCCCGTGGCTACGGGCTATTCGCCGTGAATCCCTTCGGCGAGCACGACTTCCTTAATGACCCCAAGCGCGACGGGAGCGTCGCCATTGCAGCCGGAAGCTCGCTGACATTGCGATATCGGGTGCTGATTCATGATGGCGATGCTACCGAAGCCAAGGTCGCCGAGGCCTACGAGCGGTATTCCGCAGGGAAGTGAAATGGCAGCGCGACAGCCCCGGCGTCTCACCGCGGCTGGAATTCGATCGGCCTATGTTTCTTCAGGAAATTTGCAATCCTTCGAGGTGATTTATGGAACGACTGCTCAAAGCTCGAGCCAAGGGGGGATTTCAGCCGATCGTCCCGCCCGGGGTTTTGCGTTTTCTCGACTTTGCCCGCCTGAATCTAGTGAAGGGCCAGAAGCATTCGGCAAGGACCCAGGGACGGGAATACATTCTGGATATATTCTCCGGGAGAGCAACCGTCACCGTCGAGACTGCGGACGGGCAGAGGCGGGTCTTCTCGAATGTGGGGGGGCGGGCGGATGTCTTTTCCGGGCCGCCTGTCATGGTCTACTTGCCGCCTCACTCTTCCTACGAGATTACGGCAGAGTCGGAGGTCTTCGACGCGGGCATCTTCTCGGCGCCTTCTGCCGCAACGGCGCCTCCTGCGCTCCTGGAAGGAACGGCGGTAGTCGCCAAGCAGGCGGGTCGCGATAACTGGCAACGCACCGTCTATTCGGCGCTGGGCGAAAACGTTCCGGCGGAGCGCTTGTTGGCCGGCGAAACGCTCAACCCGCCAGGCAACTGGTCCAGCTACCCACCCCATAAGCATGATCGCTCGAACCCGCCGCAAGAAGCCGTCCTGGAGGAGATTTATTTTTTCCGCATCAAACCCGCTCAAGGCTTTGGATTGATGTGGACCTACACCGCACCCGGCGACCCCGATGGTTTCTCCACGACCTTCGTGGTGGAAGACGGTGATACCGTCCTCCTGCCCAAAGGATTTCATCCCCTCGTGGCGGCGCCGGGCTACGAGCTGCACTACACCTGGGTCCTCGCCGGCGAAGAACGCCGTTACGGCGCCTGGGCTGACGACCCACGCCACGCATGGGTGAAGAATACATAAGAAAGCTTAGTGCGACCGTTTCTGACTGCGGTGACGCTTCCGGATTCGCGGTGAGACACATAACATTTGCCATTTGCCCTTTGCCATTTGAATTTTGAACTTTCTTCCTGGGACGAGCAGATCAAATGGCAAATGGCAAAGGTCAAATGGCAAATGTGAAGGAATGGAGAAGTGCTGTAACTGGGGCTCCTGCCGACACCCCAACTATGCCGAAATCTTCCTCAGCCCCGGCCCAACTCGCTCGCCCAGGTTCCGGGTTCACCCTTCCCAACCTTCGCTGGGTCATTTGCGCGCTGTTGTTCGTTGCCTCCACGATCAATTACATCGACCGGCAGGCGGTCTCCGTCCTGAAGCCTCTTCTGCAAAGCGCCCTACACTGGTCGGAGAGCGATTACGGCTGGATTGTTTTCGCCTTTGTATTCGCTTACGCCCTCATGTTCACGGTGGCCGGCGTGGTGGTGGATTGGCTGGGGACGAGGCTGGGATACGCGCTCTCCATTACCTGGTGGTCCATTGCCGCCATGGCGCACGCGCTGGCGCGCGGCGCGCTTTCCTTCGGCGCGGCACGCTTCCTTCTGGGTGCAGGTGAGTCGGGGAACTTCCCCGCCGCCATTAAAGCCGTGGCCGAATGGTTTCCAAGAAAGGAGCGCGCGCTGGCCACCGGCGTCTTCAACGCCGGGCCGACCGTGGGCGCTGTTATCGCCCCTCCGCTGGTCGTCTGGCTGACGCTACGGTGGGGATGGCGGGCGGCGTTCATCTTCACCGGGGCTTTGGGATTCATCTGGCTGTTCTTCTGGGTGGCTCTTTACCGCCTTCCGCGCGAGCATCCATGGATTACGCCCGGCGAGCTGGAGTTCATCGAGAGCGGGGAGACTGAGGAAGAAACGGAGACCGTCCCTCGAATCCCGTGGCAGAAAATCCTTGGCTACCGGCAGGCGTGGGGTTACATCCTGGCAAAATTCATGACCGACCCCATCTGGTGGTTTTATGTCTTCTGGCTCCCTTCCTACCTCAAGCAAGCCCGCGGTTTCACCCTCGAGCAAATCGGCCTTTTCTCCTGGATTCCGTTTCTGGTTTCGGGGGTTGGCAGCGTGGCGGGCGGGTGGCTTTCGGGATTCTTCCTCAAGCGCGGTTGGCCTCTAAGCCGGGCGCGCAAGACGGCGATGGCGATTTGCGCGTTTTGCATGCCGTCCGGCATCGCGGCCGTCTTCGTCCCCAGTCCCTGGTGGGCCCTGGCCTTGATCGGTGTTTCGGCTGCCGCGCACCAGGGATGGATGGCGAATGTTTACACCCTTGCCTCGGATATGTTCCCCAAACGCGATGTGGGCTCGGTCACGGGCCTGGGCGGGACAGGTGGCGCCGTGGGTGGCATGATCCTGTCGCTGGTCGCAGGTTACACTCTCCAGTGGTTCCACACCTACGTGCCTCTCTTCATCATCGCCGGCATCATGCACCCTCTGGCCATCGGGGTTGTGCATTGGCTGGTTCCCAGGATCGAACCCGTCCCAACGTCTGGAATTATGAATAGTGAATAGTAAATGGTGAATTGCGGCGGCAGGGTTTGCTCTCAGCAGTGCAGGCACGACGTCTGGCGCTGCTTTCAGCGCGTCAGGGCGTGATATATTTGTTGATGGGCAGTGAAAATTGACGAAGCACAATTATGAATAATGAATAGTAAATGCTGAATTGCGGAGGCCGACTTTCCTTTGCGCGCTCAATTTACCATTTATAATTTACTATTCACTATTCACCATTAAGTATTATGGCAGCAGAACTTGCGAAAGAGGGTGGGAAGTGGGGAGTGTTGCTGCTCGCGCACGGCGCCCCATCGAGACTCGAGGACATCCCTGCATTCCTGCTCAACGTGCGCGACGGGCGGAAGCTACCCGATGCGGTAGTCAATGAAATCATTCGCCGCTACAGCCTGATCGGCGGCTCCCCGTTGCTGCCCCTGACGACCTTACAGGCGGAGGGATTGGCGAAGCTCCTGGGCCGCCCGGTCTACGTGGGGATGCGAAACTGGAAGCCCTTCATCTCCGAAGCGCTTCGGCAGATCAAGGCGGACGGAGTTGAACGTGTGGTGGCGCTTTGCTTAGCACCCCAGAATTCCCGCACCAGCATTGGCCTTTACAAGAAGTATTTGTTCGAAGATGTGGAACGGCTGGCACCCAATGTACAGGTGGATTTCATCGAAAACTGGCACGATCATTCGGGGCTGGTGGAGGCATTCCGCGAGAGAGTGGCTACGGCACTGGCCCGCGTGCAGGCTGCGGCCGGCGGTCCGGTTCCCGTAATCTTCACGGCGCACAGCGTTCCCGAAAGGACCATTCAGTGCGGCGATCCTTACGAGCAACAGGTAAGGGAAACGGCTGCGTTGGTGGCCAAAGCGGTGGGCCTCGAGGAATACAGCGTGGCGTTTCAAAGCCAGGGAATGACTGGCGAGGTGTGGATCGGGCCGACGGTGGAATCTCTCATCGATCAGTTGGCTGCGCAGGGCCATGGTAGCGCAGGTCCCGCTCTCCGGACCTGCGGCTCACACGTGTTGCTGGCGCCAGTGGGTTTTGTCTGCGACCACGTTGAGATCCTTTACGATATTGATATCTTCTTCCGCGAATACGGAAAGACCAGGGGCGTGACGGTACACCGCTCCGCGTCGTTGAACGATAGCCCGCTGTTCATCCAGGCGCTGGCAGCTATCGTCACGGAGCGTTTGGGCGGGAAGGCGGAGAAGAGTAGGCAGAGGTAGCGCAGACCCGTTCTGTGGGTCTGCGGCTTTCGCTCGTATTGGCAGGGTGCTGAAAAACGTTTGTGAACGTTTTCATTTCGAGCCCCGTTGGGCTGACTCGATGCACCGCGTGGTGTCCAGCAAGAGTTATGGTTAAAGATCAGCCCCTTGGGAGAGGGCAAAGACCCATTTCTGCCTACTGCCTACTTCACTGGGCCCGCTCACCCTGGCAGGGAATTACGCTAATGACGCCTCCACAACCAACTCGAAAGCGTGTAGCAGTTCTGGGCGGAGGCATTGCAGGCCTTGCTGCGGCCTACACTCTGGCCTGCGCGCGCCAAGCCGGGGCGCCGGTTGAAGAGTTGCTCATCGAGGGAAGAGACCGCCTGGGGGGTGTGATTCGCACGGAACGCTTCGAGGGTTTCGTCATCGAAGTAGGGCCGGACAGTTTCCTTGCGGAAAAGCCGGAAGCGGCGGCCCTGGCCCGGGAGTTGGGCCTGGGTGATTCGCTTATCGGTTCGAACGACAGGCAGCGGCGCACCTACATCCTCCACCGGGGCCGTCTTGTCCCGCTTCCTGACGGGCTGATGTTCCTGGTTCCGACTCGCCTCTGGCCCATGGTGACCACACCCTTGCTGCCGCTCGGCAGCAAGCTGGCGATGGCTGCCGAGTTGTTTGCCTCACCGCCGTCGGGGAACCTAAACCAGGGCTCAGACGAATCCGTGGCAAGCTTCGTGCGCAGGCATTTCGGAGACGCCATGCTGGAGAACATTGCGGATCCTTTGCTGGCGGGGGTCTATGGCGGGGATTCGGGAGCCTTGAGTGTCCGCTCGGTACTTCCACGCTTCTGGGAAATGGAGCGGAAGTACGGCAGCCTGACTCGCGCCACGCTGCGAGCGATGCGGCAGCGCCGGAAAGCCCCAGCCAGCACCAATGGCACGGCGCAGCCTGACTCCGCCGGCACGGGCGCTGCGCCTCGCAGCTCCTTGCCGCTCTTCATGACACTAAGGGAGGGACTCGAGCAGCTCACCGCGAAGCTGGCGGAGCATCTGGACAAGACTCGCGTTCATCTCGACACGCGTGTTGTTGGTGTCGAACTCGCGCCCGGCGGCCCTGGCGGGACGGCTGACTCGTGCAGCCGCCGGTATCAGATCTTTTGCGATGGAGGCGTGACACTCGACGCGGATGCAATTATTCTTGCAATGCCCGCCCATGAATGCGGCCGGCTGCTTTCCCCCATCGCTCCCGCGCTGGGCGGCTTGCTCGGCCAAATCCCCTATAGTTCCTCGATGACGGTCTCGCTGGGATATGGGGAGGGAACGAGAGAACACCTGCCACCAGGCTTTGGATACCTGGTCCCGCGCCAGGAAAACCGGAGAATGCTGGCCTGCACCTTCGTGCATCGCAAGTTCAACCATCGCGCTCCGGAAGGGAAGGCGCTGCTTCGCTGTTTCCTGGGCGGCTCGCGTGACCCGGAGGCCCTGAAGCTCCCTGACGAGGAAGTGGTTGCACTGGTCCGGCAGGAATTGAAGGAAATCTTGAATTTCTCATTCGCGCCGCTGTTTTGCCGGATTCACCGCTGGCCGGCCTCCATGGCGCAGTATCCGGTGGGGCATGCCGAGCGCGTAAAGAGAATTCAAAGCCAGCTCGAAGAGTTACCGGGCATTTATCTGGCGGGGAACGCCTATTCGGGCATAGGAATTTCGGATTGTATTCGCACCGGCAGGGCGGCGGCGCAGAAAATCATAATTAGTAAATGGTGAATGGTAAATAGTAAATTGTGAACATGTGGGGCTGGCGCAGAGCGAAGCTCTGCGTTCGGCGGATTTCTAATCCGTGAAGGCCGCAGAGCTTCGCTCTGCGCCAGCCGCGAAAGTATGGTATGCTAGCCGAAATTGAGACAACAAAGGAACGCAATCTGTTCATTGCGGAGGTTGATCTCAAGAACCGCGCCGGATGGATAAAAACCTCTGCTTGGGAGTGGATCAATAGAGTTCGATCTTAAAGGCCGATGAACGATCTGTTCCTCAAAGTCGACGGCATCAGCAACAAAGATCAGGCCGTCACTTGGTCGGTCAATGCCGCGCTTCAGCGAAACAGGGTCTGCAAGAACGAAGAAAACTATGCGCGGCGAGAGCAGTTCAAGGTTGAATGGCGGAATCTCCTGTTCGAAGAGGCAAAAGCCTACAAAAATCCCAAGGAGCCAATTTCTGATGAACAACATTGCGCTGCGATTGCGCGAATCGCCTGTACCCTAACGAGCAAGTTCAGGGACATTCTGGACGGCAATCACTTGCGCTTTGGAACCTCGCAAAAGGCATTCAATCTGTACCTGAAATACCTTTGGGCCTTAGGCGAGATTCCGATGCCGCCGCACTGCCCAATCGACAGCGTGGTACTCGAAAGGGCAGGAATCGATGGCCGCTGGACCAAATCCGACAGTTGCGAGGAATACATGCGCTGGATCAACCAGATCAGAAAACGGCTCACACTGGCGGAATGGGAACATGACGTTTGGTTGCGCTGGAAATTCAACGATTCCGGCTTCTGACCCCCTCAACGCACATTTCAGACACCACCCCAGCCTTGCTCTCTCGACCATTCTTCCTAGCTGCGTTATTATGGAAAGAAGAGTGGGGGTGAAGCGTGACAGAGAAGAGTAGGAAAGACGCATTCGGGGCGCGAGCCTTGCTCGATACGGGCAACGGCTGCGTCGTCATTTACCGCCTCGAGAGCCTGGAGAAGGCTGGGCTGGGCAGCATTTCGCGTCTTCCTTTCTCAATCAAGGTGTTGCTGGAATCGGTGCTGCGTAACTGCGACGGCGCGCTGGTTACGGAGCAGGACGTCGCGGCCCTGGCGGGTTGGAGCGCGAAGAGCCCGGCGGCGCGCGAGGTGCCTTTCAAGCCGGCGCGCGTCATTCTCCAGGATTTCACCGGCGTGCCCGCCGTGGTGGACCTGGCAGCGATGCGCTCCGCCATGAAACGCCTGGGCGGCGACCCGGCGAAGATCAACCCGCTGGTGCCCATGGACCTGGTGATTGACCACTCCGTGCAGGTAGACTTCTTTGGCAACCCTCAGGCCCTCGAACGCAACGCGGAGACCGAATTCCAACGCAACCGTGAGCGATATGAATTCTTGCGCTGGGGTCAGAAGGCCTTTCGCAGCTTCCGCGTCGTTCCTCCGGCCACCGGAATCGTGCACCAAGTGAACCTGGAATTCCTGGCCAAGGTGGTTTTGGAACGCAGGGATGCATCCGAGGTGGTCTGGCTCCCGGACACTCTGGTGGGCACCGACTCTCACACGACCATGATCAACGGGCTGGGCGTGCTCGGGTGGGGAGTCGGCGGCATTGAAGCTGAGGCCGCCATGCTGGGCCAGCCTTATTACTTCCTTACCCCCAAAGTGGTCGGTTTCAAAATGAAAGGCAGGCTGCGGGAGGGCGTTACGGCTACCGACCTCGTGCTCACCGTCACCGAGATGCTGCGGAAGAAAGGCGTGGTGGACAAGTTCGTGGAGTTTTATGGCCACGGCCTCTCGCAAATGACTCTCGCTGACCGCGCCACGGTGGCCAACATGGCGCCTGAGTACGGCGCCACGATGGGATTCTTCCCGGTGGATGCGGAAACGCTGCGTTACCTGCGACAGACGGGCCGCAGCGAAGAAGAAGTGCAGCGAGTCGAGCGCTACACCAAGGAGCAGGGAATCTTCCGGACCGACCAGAGCCCGGACCCTGAGTACAGCGAGACGCTGGAGTTGGACCTCGCGGCAGTGACCCCGAGTCTCGCCGGGCCAAAGCGCCCGCAGGACCGTGTCCCGCTTTCGGCCATGAAAAGCGCCTTCCGGCAGGCGCTCGCCGCGCCGGTGCAGGAGCGCGGATTCGGCCTTTCCCCGGAAGAGACGGGGCGAGTTGCGACTGTGGCCTTCAACGGAGACCGCGCCAGCCTCACGCACGGCTCGGTGGTCATCGCCGCCATCACTTCCTGCACCAACACCTCGAACCCTTCCGTTATGCTGGGCGCAGGATTGCTGGCCAAGAAGGCCGCCGAGCGGGGGCTTCAAGTTCCTCCTTATGTGAAGACCAGCCTGGCGCCGGGCTCGAAAGTCGTGACCGAATACTTGCAGGCCGCGGGATTGATGGAGCCGCTGGCCGCGCTTCATTTCGACCTAGTTGGCTACGGTTGTACAACCTGCATTGGGAACAGCGGCCCGCTTCCCCCAGAGGTAGCCAAGGCCGTCACGGAGAATCAGCTTGTGGCGGCCGCCGTTCTTTCCGGGAACCGCAACTTCGAGGGACGAGTCCATCCGCAAGTGCGGGCCAACTACCTGGCTTCACCGCCCCTGGTGGTCGCCTACGCGCTGGCGGGCACCGTGGATATCGACTTAGACAGCGAACCGCTCGGGAAGGACCGCAGCGGCAGGCCGGTTTACCTGCGCGACATCTGGCCCTCGCAAGAGGAGGTCGCGCAAGCGTTGGAGCGGGCCATTCGCCCGGAGATGTTTCGAGAGACCTATGCGAACGTCTGGGACGGCAACCCCACCTGGAACGCCATCCCGGTGGCGGGCGGCGCGCTCTACGAGTGGCGGCCGGATTCCACCTACATTCAGGAGCCACCGTTCTTCACCGGCCTTGGCCCGGACCAGCAGCCCATTGCCGAGATCCGCAGGGCGCGCGTGCTCGCAGTGCTTGGCGACTCCATCACCACCGACCACATTTCGCCGGCCGGCAGCATTCCGGAGGAGAGTCCGGCGGGACGATATCTGATCGAGCACCGTGTGGCCAAGAAGGACTTCAACTCCTATGGCTCGCGCCGGGGTAACGACCGCGTGATGGTGCGCGGGACGTTCGCGAACATCCGCTTGAAGAACCAGCTTGTGGCAGGTGTGGAGGGCGGCGTCACAGTTCACTTCCCGGATGGAGAACGCATGTGGATTTACGATGCGGCCATGCGCTATAAGCAGGAAGGCGTGCCGCTGCTCGTCATCGCCGGAAAGGAATACGGTTCCGGCTCTTCCCGCGACTGGGCAGCGAAGGGAACTCTGTTGCTGGGAATCAGGGCCGTGCTGGCGGAGAGCTACGAGCGCATTCACCGCAGTAACCTGGTGGGCATGGGCGTGCTGCCGCTTCAGTTCAAGGAAGGCGAGAATGCGGCTTCGCTGGGTCTGACCGGCCAGGAAGTGTTTGATATCACCGGCCTCGACAACAGCATTAGCCCGCGCTCGGAAGTCACGCTTACGGCCACAAGTCCGGATGGGTCGCGGCAAAGTTTCCAAGCCGTCGCGCGGCTCGATTCCATCGTCGAGGTTAACTACTATCGTAACGGCGGCATTCTGCCCACGGTACTGCGCAGCCTTTCAAAGCCGGCGTGAAGAACAGGGACTGGGGGCTGGGTCCTGAGTCAGAAGTTCGTTGATGAAGTCAGCGCCGACTTGTCGGGGCGAAAGAATGTAGCCCACGGCGCAAGCCGCATGAGCGTTAACTTAAGCTCTCTGGGCTGGAGGTTGACGTCGAAGAAACGTCGCCGGATTGAGACGGAATCACAGACAGTTGCTTCCGAATAAGGCAACCATTCGGGACTTGATCGGTTTGGTCAACACTACGCCGTCAGGCGGGGGTAATGTGCCAGGTGCCCAGCGGACAGCCTGCGGCGGCTCACTGGCCAACTTCCGAGTAGCTCGTCATCCAGGCTTGATCGTCAGAGAGGACATGGTGACCACATCCACGGCTCGGCGACAAGAGGGCGACTGCTAGATTTGGCACAGACCGGCGCAGGCGTTTCCGGTGCCCCGCCAGAAAACCCTTGAATACTGTACTTTTGTACAGTATTATCTACATTGATGCGCCGAAGTGCCCAGCTTACAATAAGACAAGAGCAAATACTCACGTATTACGAGGACCGCCAGCGGCAAACTGGGATATTGCCGACACTCCAGGAGGCGGCAGACTATTTTGGGTTCAAGAGCCGCAACGCTGTTCGCGAACACCTTCGCCTGATCGAAAAGAAGGGTGCTGTGCGCCGCCTTCCCGGCCGCACACGTGCACTGGAATTCGTGCGGCGTGACAGCGGGAGCGACCCAGATCGGGTCCGGGTGCCATTGCTGGGTTCTATTCCCGCCGGTGACCTCGCAACCGCGTACGAAGATGCAGAGAGGTTACTCAATCTACCTGCCAGCCTTTTTCGTGGAAACCGGCTTTTTGCCCTCCGAGTGCGCGGAAGAAGCATGGAGGGGGCAGGTATTCTCGACGGCGACATTGCGGTTCTCAACGAAGCGCCTGAGGCAACGGAGGGAGCGATAGCGGCGGTTATGATTGAGGATGAAGCGACACTTAAACGGGTGTATCATACGCGGGAAGCACTTGTCTTGAAAGCTGAGAATCAAGCATTCCGGGACATTCTGATTCCTGCGAACGAAGCTCGACGGCCACGAGTCCTTGGTGTGTTGGTTGGGATACTGAGAAAGGTCTGACACATGCCCGCTTCAGGCACCTCCAACAAATCGGATCGGCTGAAGGAATACTCAGTCTCGCTGGGCTGTCCCGACCTCATTCTTTTGGGCGCTGAGAGGGATCCCTCGCAACTGGACTACCTTGATCTATTGCCCAAGCCTGGCGCCCCCCTCCTGCCTGACGCGGTCGCAGAATTCCAAGGTCGACCACTTCTGTACCTAGTCGATGACGTGGACGAAGCTGGAAATCCGCGCCTCCAGACAGCTCGGGTTCAGGACTTGCAGACATTGCTTGCCAACCGGAGCGAGCACGCATGTCTGGGTGTGGTCCGTCCCGGCTCCTTGGACGTCTACCCAATCAACATTGACCGGAAGGCTATCGAGCAGGCTAACTTCCGAACAATTAAAATCGCGGAACCAGGTGCGCCAACGTTCTTCCAGAGTCTCGCGACCGGGACCTTTAACCTTGATGGGCGCCCCAGCCAGGCAGACTACGTTTACGAGACCATTCGCAAGCTGCTGGAAGCAGCGTCTGAAGCTCTCGCAGGAACAGAAAACAGTCCGGGGCCGATGCGCGGTTTGGATGTGCTTTCCACCGCTGGGCGAGCGCTGTTCTTCCGATTCCTGATAGATCGGCACGTTGTTTCGGACTCTGAACTTGCCGACATCTCGCCACGGGCCGGCGGACTGCGCGATTGCTTTTCAGACGCGGAGAAGGCCGCAGCCACCTCTGCCTGGCTTGATGAAACGTTCAATGGCGACCTGCTGCCGTTGATCGAGGGAGTGAGCGCCAAGATCACTTCGGACGAGCGTCTCCGTGCTTATCAGCAATTCTACCGACGGGCGGGGGCGGCGACCCGTGGGCAGGTCTTCGAGCACATGGAGGCGATTCTCCGGGGCTGGAGGCACGTTGGCGGCTCGCATTTCCAGCTTAGCTTCGACGTTGATTGGAACCACTTCGACTTTGCGCATATCCCCATCGGTGTGCTGAGCCAGGTTTATGAAACCTTCAGCCGCCAGTGGGATGAGGAGCGTTCTGAGGTAACGAGTATCTACTACACGCCGAGACACATCGCCAAGCAGTTGGTGGGGGAAGCCTTCGCCGGCTTAGATAGGCCATCAGAGGCTACGGTGCTAGACCCAGCGTGCGGTGCGGGCGTTTTTCTGGTCTTGGCCTTCCGTCAGTTGGTGCGCAAGTACTGGGAAAAAAATGGCCGTCGGCCGGACACAAACGCCATCCAAAGGATTTTGTACGGCCAGCTCCGCGGTTTTGAGGTCAGCGAATCTGCCCTGCGGTTGTCCGCGCTTGCGCTTTACATCTCCGCAATCGAGGTCAACGGCACGCAACGGCCTCCGAGAGCCCTTAGATTCCCGCGCCCGCTACGAGACGAAGTGCTGTTCAACTTCGGTGAACAGGAAAGGGACAAGAGGCCCGGCTTTATTTTGGGGAGCCTCGGGCCCCATGTGCCCTCTTCATTCAACGGTTCTTTTGATATTGTGGTAACAAACCCCCCGTGGACACGGCTACGCTCCAAAGCGGAAGATAGCAGGCAAAGGGCTGAGGATAAGAAGCGGATTGCTGAAATAAATAGGGTGTTCACGGATGTCACGAGCCAGGCCCTCCAGGCGCGTGGATTGGAATCGTTGACCAAACGTTACACCAATCCCGACAACGACCCCGATCTGCCGTTTCTGTGGCGGGCTACGGAGTGGGCAAGACCGAACGCCATTATCGCAATGGCCTTGCCCGGTCGCGTCATATTGAGGCAGACCGGAAATGGGAAAGTAGCACGCGATGCTATAATGCGCGGGCTAACGGTGACAGGAATCCTGAACGGCTCCGATTTGGAGAAGACTCCCGTTTGGCCGAATACGGATTTGCCATTCATGTTGCTCTTTGCTCGGAATTCCCGGCCGGGACCAAATCATCACTTCCACTTCGCCACGCCAACCCGTGAAAACCGCCTTAGTAGTCGTGGACAGTTTCGTTTGGATTACAAGGCAGCAGACGAAGTTTCGGTCGATGCCGTCGTCTCGAAGCCCTGGCTGTTAAAGACGCTCGCCATAGGCACTGTACTCGACGTGGGAGTTATTGACAAGCTTCCTAGATGCTCGCTTCGCCATTTTTGGAGGAACCGCGGCCTGTATTCTGGGGAAGGCTACAACCTTTCTCCCGGGCTGGTGCAACGACGTGCTGATGATCTGTTCGACCTACCAGATTTTGAGCCTCCAGACGGCGAGTTTTCCATTCAGGTACGGGACCTATCCAAGTGGCGAGAGCGGCACAGGTGCGCAACTGCTCACTTTCCACGCTCCAAGCGGCTGTATGCGCCCCCGCTCGTGATTGTTCCCAAAGCGCCACACGAAACAAGGGAAAGTCCCAAAGCGTTCCTGTCGAAAACTCATGCAATTGCCTTCTCGAAGAGAAACTACGGGTTTTCAGCCGCTGGCTCCCCAGATGGCGAACTCCTGGCGTCCTTTCTCTACCTAGTAGTGCACAGCACCCTTTACCAGTATGTCTGCCTGATGAAGAGTCCCGTCATAGGGGCGGGTTATCGCATTGTCCTCAAGGAAGACTTGGAGAACTTTCCGTTTCCCGACCCGGGTCAACTCAGCGCCGCCAAGAAACGCCGTGTGGTTGATCTTGCTGAGAGGTTGGAGAGGAGCAGGTCGAAACCCTGGCACGAGATAGATCAATTCATTTTCGAACTTTATGGCCTCGATGAAGATGACGTGAGCGTCATCCACGATACGGTTGCTTTCTGCGGCCCTTACCGTTCAATTCGAGAGCCGGCGGAACAGCCCGTGGACGAGGACGAGCTGGAAATATTTCGCGCCTACTTGGAAGATATGCTTCAGCCACTTTTTAAGGTGGCGGACCAGAGGTGCGTCGTCACCGTGCTCCCCGAAGTGCTCGGGACCGGCGAATGGGTTCGCTCGTGGCAATTTGTATCGATAACGCTCGCTGGTAATGAATTTCCCGACCTTTCAACGTGTCTTAGGAATTTGATGGATGAGGCCAATAAGACAGGTGCCAGCCGAATTGTGCTGCACGTGCCGAGTGGGGGCCTGATCATCGGACTCCTAAACCAACGCCGCTTTTGGACGCGGAGCCGTGCACGATTATGCAGCCTGCACATCGAGCAGCATCACTTGGATGCCTTCCCTATACCAACGTCATGAATGTCCCGGGATTCTTTACCGCCCTCCCAAAGCATCGGCTACCTCACCCGCCGGTCTCTGTGCGCGTGATTCTCACGGTTCATCTGGCGTTGATAAGGGCATTTGAGTTACTTCGCGCGAATCCCCCCGCTGAGTTCATCCTTTCTACTGCCGGCGAAGATAACATCACGCGGCAGCTTCACACGATCTTGGAGGATAAGCTCCTCGTTACCGGGGAGGTGAGCGGCTTTGATCGGCGGCGAATCGGGAGGGTTGTGAGGGCGCCGGAACTCACCAATTTCGACGGAAAGCACCCAGCGAAGAAGCCGGACTTAGTGCTGTTCCTCATGCAGCGTGAGCACCTTCCCGTCCAACCCTCCCAGGACGCGATTTTCGCTGAGTGCAAGCCTGTAGACAAGGCTCATCCAGTAGGGGAGGATTATTGCGATAAGGGCATCAGCCGGTTCGTCACTGGTGATTATGCATGGGCGGTGCAGGAAGGAGTGATGGTCGCATATGCGCGGGCCGGGTACACGATAATCAAGGATCTCGCTCCAGTACTGGCAGGAACTCGCCATAAGGCACTCGGCTCCCCGACTGCCCCTGAGGTGGTCAGTCGCTCTGCGGTATCCCACACTGCAGAAGCACTCCATTCGACTCTTCACGGGCGAACCTTTAATTGGCCCGGCGGTCGTGGTAAGGCTTCCCAGATTCGCGTATTCCACTCATGGCACAACTGCTCATGAACTTGCTCGCGAAGCGGTCGGATCGTTGCGTCGCTGGCGCCGTTCCCGCATGCTCGCGGGCCGGGTGAACTCGAGGACGGGCGTGAGGTACCACTGATGAGCACATTTGACCTAGACTCGATGGACGACAACTTCCTTGCCTTCTGTTGGTACAACCTATCGCCTAGGGATCGAGCAAAGGTGATGGCAACTTCACCAAAGACCCTATGGCTATTCGGAGCGGGAGCCTCTCACCATTACAATCTAAACGCTAGGGGTGTTCCGGTCCCGCTCGCAAACGACTTCTTTCAGGCCTTCGGCGCGCTTCCGACCTCAGCGGGCTTTCACGCTCATGTGGGTCCTTTCATATCGTATCTGGGTCATTACAGGGGCGTCCCACCCCAAAAGGTCCCCCAATGGAGGGAGAACATTGAAACTTTCATGACAGCCATCGACGAGGAAATAACGCAGTTGAGGGCTAAGCAAGCTGAGCAAGAACTGAAACAGGCGGACTTGCAAAAAGCCCTTTCCTTGGCGATGGTCTTCAACAACATGAGCTTCATTCTGGCCAGCGTCGTTAATGAAGCTCAGAATGGTCCATCAGAATCTGCGTACGCGAACCTTCTGGACTTTTGCGGGCCGAACGATGCCTTCATAACGTTCAATTGGGATACGCTCTTGGATAGAGCATTAACGGCTACCGGCGGCTGGAGCCCCAACGAAGGATACGGGCTGCACTTCACGTCTGTGCTGGATGGAACATGGAAGGCAAGGGTTGAAGGCGCGCCGACCGTCTCGACCAACTGGAAGCTTTTGAAACTTCATGGGTCGACAAACTGGCTGGTGCCATATGCGAGCGTTCACCTTCAGACTTATGACTTTGTGTCGTCTGTTCGTGGGTCAGACCATATATTCCTGTATTGGCGATCGGACCTCCCATACGCGACGCACAAGAACCGGTGGAGAGGTGGTTACGCGCCCACTTGCTACTGCTACTATCCACCGAACTTACCCTCGTCGTCCTTCTCGCCCGATCAGCTGTCGCCTGGTCCGGGGAGGGTCTGGCTTAGCGTCGCATACAAAGGCATCTTTGCGCCGTTTGACGAACCCAGCGCTGAAGGCATTCCGTCTTCCCCGCTGTTGATTACCCCTGTTCGTCAGAAGAAATACGACGCCTATCAATCAACGATGAGTAGCTTGTGGCGGCAGTCCGCAGATCTGTTCGCAAGCGCGGACAAGGTCACCATTGTTGGTTACTCCTTTCCTTTGACGGACACCCGCTCTCTCGACCTGCTTACAAGTGCCCTGACCGCGAGACGTGGGGAGGTTGCCCTGGAAATCGTGGCTCCAGAGGCGCAGGCTATCGCTTCGCATATAGGCGATGAAGCACTGTCAAATGCAAAGAGTGTGGCAGTACAGAACGTGAAGTTTGAGGATTACGTCCGGGGCCTCGGAGAAGGTATTCCCAGTCTTGTTGAGAAAGCCGCGGGGGAGCATGAAGAGGTTCGGGAGTGGGTTGAAAGGATCTACGCCCTCAACCACGCGACCCCGCAACAATACCTGGATGAGTCCGGGGACGATTGAGAGCCCCCAGAATTAAACTCGTGGATCCGTCAGCGAACGAGCAGCGATCACCACCTAAGCGCAGCGTGATGTGGCCCCGCAGGTCCCGCCCCGCCTCGCCAAATTCCACTATGATAAGGGCCTATGCGCGGATGTGGTGCCCCGTGGTTCCGGCCGTATGGTCGGCCACTCGGAAGTTGGTCCACGCCATCCCATATTTCTCCTGGCTTGTCGCCAAGTGTTTATTGACGACTCCGCAGTGGCAATCCGAAGTTCTGGGCGAGCGGCGGCGAACTCGGAGGCACCTTTTCCTTAGGTTAACGCATATGCGGCGCAAGCCGTGGGTCACCGAGCCCTCCCTCACCCTCGTCCCCTCGGTCGCTCGCGCGGGAGAGGGGTGTCCCGCTACGCGGGACTGGGTGAGGGCCCTTCCCCAGGGCTTGCGCCCTGGGCGCCCCGGCACTGGCTGACCGCGTGCTCAGTAGGGGCGAGGCGCCGCCTCGCCCCTACTTGACGGCCAATCAGCCAACCCTCCCTCCCCCAGAGCGCGCAAGGCAAGCTCTGCGTCCGCAATTCATAATTTACTATTCACCATTCACTATTTATAATTCTTAGGGAGGGGCTCCTGTTCAATGAATTCGTTTAACGGCGTTCCCGTGCCAAGCGACGGGGCGCGGATTGACTTTGTCAACGACAAGTTTGTAGTTCCCGACAACCCGACCATTCCTTACATCGAGGGTGATGGCACGGGCCGCGACATCTGGAAGGCGTCGCGGCGCGTATTCGACGCGGCCGTCGAGAAAGCCTTTGGCGGCAAGCGCCGGATTGTGTGGTACGAGGTGTTTGCGGGTGAAAAGGCCTTCAAGCAGTTCGGCGAATGGCTCCCTCAGGGCACGCTTGATGCAATCAAGGAGTTCCGCATTGCCATCAAAGGTCCGCTGACCACGCCGGTGGGTGGCGGCATCCGCAGCTTGAACGTTGCCCTGCGCCAACTCCTGAACCTTTACGCCTGCTGGCGGCCGGTGAAATACATTCCGGGTGTGCCGTCGCCGGTCAGATATCCGCAGCGCATGAACATCGTCATCTTCCGCGAGAACACGGAAGATGTTTACGCGGGCATCGAGTGGCGCGAGGGATCGGAGCAGGCGAAGCGTGTAATCGAGTTTGTGAACACGCTGCTTCGCGAGGATGGAACGAAGAAGCAGGTCCGCCTCGACTCCGGCGTGGGCATCAAACCCATTTCGATTACCGGCACCCAACGCTTGGTGCGTCGCGGCCTCCGTTACGCGCTCGACCACGGCTTGAAGACCGTGACATTGATCCATAAGGGCAACATCATGAAGTTCACCGAAGGGTCGTTCCGCGACTGGGGCTACGAGCTGGCCAAGCAGGAGTTCCGCTCACAAATCGTTACGGAGCGCGAGCGCTGGGCGCTCGAGGGCAAGGACAAGAACCCCCAGGCCTCGGTGGAAGCGCTGGCGGCCCTGGTTGAGCCTGGACTCGAAATGGCGACCGAAAACTTCAAGCAGCAAATTTGCCAGGAAGTGAAGGACTGCCTGGATTCCATCTATTCTACTCATGGCAAGGGTCAATGGAAAAACAAGCTGCTGGTGAACGACCGCATCGCCGATTCGATGCTCCAGCAGATTCTGACGCGCGCGGATGAATACCAGTTGGTCTGCACGCCCAACCTGAACGGCGATTACCTTTCGGACGCCTGCGCGGCGCAGATCGGCGGGCTGGGCTTGGCTCCCGGCGCAAACATTGGCGACGGGTTTGGGGTGTTTGAGGCTACGCACGGCACCGCGCCCAAATACGCGGATAAGGACGTGATCAATCCCGGCGCGGTGATCCGCTCCGGCGCGTTAATGTTTGAATTCATCGGCTGGCCCGAGGTTGGCAAGTCGATCGAGGACGCCTTGGCCGCCACGATCGCGCAGCACCGCGTCACATACGACCTGGAGCGGCTGATGGTCATGGACGGCATCACCGGCGTCGAGAGGCTCAGCACGAGCGCTTTCGCGGGCGCGATGATTGAGAACATGCAGCGATTTTAGATTTTGGATTTTGGATTAAGGTGTCGACTGCTGTGGTTAGTGGCTAGCGGTTAGTCTCCGCAACAGCGGGGAGTGTGCTTCCGCCTAGCGACTGGGCACTAGCCACTGACCACTAGCCACTAATCACTAATTTGGGAGGGGGGCAAATGATACGTAAGAAAGTAACGGTGGTTGGTTCAGGTAATGTTGGCGCAGAGGTGGCTCAGCGCCTGGTGGACAAGCAAATGGCCGATGTGGTCATGGTTGACATCCTCGAGGGCGTCCCGCAAGGCAAGGCTTTGGACATGCTCGAATCGGGGCCGATCGAGGGTTACGACGTTTGGATCAAGGGAACGAACGACTACGCGGACACCGCGAACTCCGACCTGGTGGTAATCACGGCGGGCTTTGCGCGCAAGCCCGGTATGAGCCGCGACGACCTGCTGAAAAAGAACTATGAGGTCGTTAAGGGAACTACCGAAAAGGTGGCGAAGTACTCGCCGGAGGCCATCCTGATCGTGGTCACCAACCCGCTGGACGCCATGGTGCAAACAGCGTTCAAGGTAAGCGGATATCCAAAGAACCGCGTGCTCGGTATGGCGGGCGTTCTGGATACGGCCCGCTACCGGACCTTCATCGCGGAAGCCTTGAACGTCTCGGTTTTGGACGTGCACGGGTTCGTTCTGGGCGGCCACGGCGACACTATGGTGCCCGTGCCGCGTTATACGACCGTGGCCGGAATCCCGGTGGGGGATTTAATGCCCCGGGAACAGCTCGAGGCCATCATTAAGCGCACCCGAAACGGCGGAGCCGAAGTCGTGAATCTGCTTAAAACCGGGAGCGCTTTTTACGCGCCTTCCTCGGCCGTGGTGGAGATGATTGACGCCATCTTCGAGGATCGGAAGAAAATTCTGCCTTGCACCGTTTACCTCGAAGGCGAGTACGGCATCCACGGTGTGTTCGTGGGCGTGCCGGTGAAGCTGGGCGTGCACGGCATCGAGCAGATTGTGGAAATCAAACTGACGCCGGAAGAACATGCGGCGCTGCAAAAATCCGCCGCCGCGGTGAAGGAGCTGGTGGAAATTATCGGGGTGTAACGGGAGCAAAGCAGAAGCAGGGAGTCAGAAGGCTGAGAGAGACACATAGAGGTACTCCCCCGCACGCCTGTCATTCTGAGCCCCGACTTGTGGGGGCGAAGAATCTCGGCAGTTGCCTTTTGGATGGGCTACGTGCGTAGCGTACAATTAGCCGAGCGGGCCGCGGAGTGTGTCAAAATGACACAAACATACGAATTTCCGCATATTCCAGAAATTCTTCTAAGCCATTGAAACACAATGGAACTCGATGTCGCTCGCGCAGAATACCTCAAAAAAGTGAGACGAGTGCCGTAAATGGAAATCCCGCCCACATCAGAACCGAACCCTACGGCACGTCTACGATCTTCACTGCATTAATCACCACGGGCGTCTTGGGCCTGTCATTCCGCTCGCGTGCCACAGCAGCGATCTTCTCGACGACGTCCTGGCCTTTCACGACTTGGCCGAAGATGGTGTGGTGGTTATTCAGCCAGGCTGTGGGCGCGAGCGTTATGAAGAACTGGCTGCCGTTCGTGCCCGGACCGGCATTGGCCATGGCCAGCTTGCCCGGCTTATCAAAAACCACGCCCTTGGCGAATTCATCTTTGAACTGATAACCAGGCCCACCGCTGCCGGTCCCGAGCGGGCAGCCTCCCTGGATCATAAATTCGGGTATGACGCGATGGAAGATCAATCCATCGTAGAAAGGGCCCCTGGCGGGCTTGCGCGTCTTCGGGTCAATGAACTCTTTCGTTCCTGTCGCGAGACCCACAAAATTCTCCACCGTTTCCGGGGCGTGTTGCGGGAACAGCTCACAGGTAATCTCGCCCAAGCTGGTCGTGAAGATTGCGTATTTGCCGGGCTTCAGATCGGTCATGGGAAGCTCCTTATCGATGCAGAGTCGAAAGTCAAGCTAGAAACTGGGAACTAGAAATCAGAAGCCGGAAACGGCCTGCTCGCATGGATCGACAATTACTTCAAACCGAAAAGGCTGACCATCGCCAACTGACGACTGACCCGCCGCGGCGGGACTACTGAACGATGACGGCCGTCTTGATGCTATCCAGTAGCGGAAAGTTTTTGTCGAGATAGGCTTTCCCTTCGTTCGTAATTCTGCCCTGGTCGGGACCGTGGCCGCCCGGCGCTCCCTCGCCATAGCCGCTATAGAACTGTTGGACCACGTCCATGCCTTCGACAACCTTGCCGAAGGGTGCGAAGCCCATGCCATCGAGGTTCTGGTTATCGGCGAGATTGATGAAGAGTTGGGTGGTACGGGTGTTGCGGCCGGCGGTGGCAAAGGTCAGGTAGCCTGTCAGGTTGCTCTGGGTGACGGGATCGTCCTTGATGTTGGCGGAGGCCCATACCCGAGAAATTTCGGGCTTGGCGTTGAGTCCAAATTGCGCTACGAAGCCCGGCAGCACGCGGAAGAAGGCCGCGCCGTCGAAGTAGTGGTTCTTCACGAGGTTGTAGAAACGGTCCGCGCCCAGCGGCGCCCAAGCG
>Ga0326727_10009206_pt1 | contig 24463 bp, 13 predicted proteins | sample MB2enrmetagenome_FD_207643 | JGI IMG/M metagenome (GOLD analysis project Ga0326727, IMG submission 207643) | Lab enriched peat soil microbial communities from McLean, Ithaca, NY, United States - MB29MY | ecosystem: Environmental > Terrestrial > Soil > Wetlands > Peat | place: USA: New York... | reverse complement strand
GAAGTATTACAAGACTTCTGAGGACCTCCAGTCGCATTTCAATAAAGACACCGGGTTGGTGGAAGTGCACGCCGTCAAGAAGGTTGTGGAAGAGGTCCAGGACCCTGACCATGAAATCAGCCTGAAGGATGCGCACAAGTATGACGCCGAGGTGGCCGTCGAGGGCGAGGTGAGAATTCCCAAGTCCACCGACGTGCTTGGCCGCATCGCCGCGCAGGCTGCCAAGCAGGTGATCTTTCAGAAGGTGCGGGAGGCCGAGCGCGATACCGTCTACGCGGAATACAACCAGCGCGTCGGCGAACTGGTGAACTGCACCGTAAAGCGCATGGAGGGGCCGGACGTCATTGTGGATTTGGGGCGCACGGAAGCGCGCATGCCGCGCAAGGAGCAATCGCGCCTGGAAACTTACCAGATTGGCGACCGCATCCGCGCCGTAATCAAGGAAGTTGATCGCGCGGCGCGCGGGCCGCAGGTGGTGGTTTCGCGGGCGGACGCTCTGCTGGTGCAAAAGCTCTTCGAGATGGAAGTGCCGGAAATTTACGACACCACGGTGGTCATCAAGGCCATCGCGCGCGAGGCGGGCGAGCGCACCAAGGTGGCGGTTTACTCCAAGGACCCGGACGTTGACTGCGTGGGCGCGTGCGTGGGCATGAAGGGCATGCGCGTGCAGTCGATCATCCGCGAACTGCGCGGGGAAAAAATCGACATCATCGAGTACAACGAAGACCCCCTGGTCTTTGCCGCCAACGCGCTGAGCCCGGCGAAAATCAATCATGTGTCCGTTCTCGACATGGGGGAGAAGCACCTGGAAGTCATCGTGGATGATTCCCAGTTGTCACTCGCCATCGGCAAGAAGGGCCAAAACGTGCGGCTGGCCGCCAAGCTTCTGGCCTGGCACATCGACATCAAGAGCGAAGAAGAAAAGCGGCAGGAAATCGAATCGCAGATGGCCGCCATGGCCCTGCGCGGCGCACCCATTTCCGAGTTGCAGGGGTTGGGCGATAAGACGCTGGGAAAACTTCGCGAGCACGGTATTGAATCCGTCGAGCAGTTGGCGCAAATGACTCCCGAAGACTTGATGCAAATTCAGGGAGTGGGCGAGAAGACCGTGGAGCGCATCCGCCGCGTGGTGACGGATTACTTTGAGCGCGACCAGTCGGGCGAAGGCGCGGCCACCGAAGGCGCAGAAGCCCAGAGCGAAGTGACGGAGGGCGAGACAGCGAAATCGGAAGAATCCTCCGAAGCGTCGGCCTCGGAAGCAGCGCCGGCAAGTTCTCCCGCGGAAGAATCCGCGGCGACTGAGGAATCTGCTGCGACCGCGGAAGCTGCTGCGGCGGAAACAGTTGAGGAGCATGCGGCGGCGGAGGAAAGTGACAAAAATGAATCGTCAGTTGAAGGCGAAACCCAAGGGCCGGGCGAGACAAGCCCGGCAGAAGCGGGAGGTGGAGAAAAATAAATAAGGCTGCCAGGGCTTTTATCGAACCGGCCGGCAGATTTCCGATGCCCAACTTCTGGGCGGTGTAAGGGAGAAAGAGAATTACGCATGGGGAAGATTAGGATCAACGAACTGGCACGTGAACTGGAAGTGAAGAGCAATGTGGTGATTGAATACTTGGCCGAGCTGGGAATTCCGGACAAGAAATCTCACTCCAGTGCACTTGATGATGACCAGGCCGATAAGGTCCGGGCGCATTTCCGCGGCGAAAGTGAACCTGCCACTGAAAAGGTGGAGGAGGCGCCTCCCGCACCCGTGCCGGCTGCGCCGGCAGTTGAAGCGCCGCACGCGCCCGCCGGGCTGGACCTGAAGAAGCTGCACGACTTCAAGATGGACCTCCACCCGCTGACCCGCTCGATTGCCGATATTAAGGCGACAGCGCGGAAGGCCGTGGTGGCTCCGCCGCCCCCACCCAAGCCCGTGGCGCCCCCGGTTGCCGCCGGACCGGCAACTACGCCTAGCACACCTAAATCGGTGCCCTCCGTGGAGCGGCCCCTTGAGCGGCCCGCCCCCGTCTCCCCCGGCGTGATCACCAGCGCGGCTGCCGCTCCTTCCGTGGCGGGACGGATTTCTACGGCCACACCCGGATCACCCATCGGACGCCCGTCTTTGGCCCGGCCTGGGGCAGCGGTTTTGCCAGGGAAAGGCGGGGCGGAAGCTCCTCCCGCTCCCATGGCGCGCGCCGGCGCCGCCGGCGAGACATTGATCCCCGGCAGGTCGCCGGAGATGCCTCCCCCGCCGCCACCGGGCACGCAACCGAGACCCGGAATGCGACTGCAACGGCCCGGGCGGCATGGAGCTCCCAGTTCCAACCAGCCGATTTATCCGCACGCGGTTATGCCGAAGCCTGCACCGTCGCGTCCGGCTCCTTCCCGACGTCCGGGTGAGCCGCGCCCCATGCATCCGACCTCGGCGCGTCCTGCAGCGGGCGGGGCGGTGGCCGCCGGAGGTCCTCCTCCCGCACGCACGGCGATGGGCCGGTCAGCACTCCCCATGATGCGGCGAGGCCCAGCGCCTTCCATGGCGCCTCCTCGGCCGATCGTTCCGGAAGAGATCCCGATTACGCGAAAGATTACCATCAGTGAAGGAATCGCGATCAAAGAGCTTTCCGAAAAGCTTGAAACGCGCGCCAAGGACGTGATCAAGCGGCTTCTGGACAAAGGGATTTTCGCCACCATTAACCAGACCCTCGACGGCCCCACGGCCGTGGAAATCGCCCGCACCTTTGGCGCGGAAGCGGCCATTGTCAGCTACGAGGAAGAGGTCCTTCAGGAAGTTGAAGATGCCGATCGTCCTGAAGATCTGCGCCCGCGAGCTCCGGTGGTCACCGTGATGGGCCATGTCGATCACGGCAAGACTTCGCTGCTGGATGCGTTTCGCCTGACCAATGTGGCGGCGCACGAAGCGGGGGGTATTACCCAGAGCATTGGTGCCTATCAAGTTGAGGGGCAGGGGCGCAAGGTGACTTTTATCGATACTCCCGGCCATGAAGCCTTCACTTTGATGCGTGCGCGCGGCGCCCGAGTGACGGACATTGTCGTGCTGGTTGTCGCCGCCGATGATGGTGTCATGCCGCAAACGCTGGAAGCCATCAATCACGCGCGGGCCGCCAAGGTGCCGATTGTCGTGGCCATTAACAAGATTGATAAGCCCGAAGCTCAGGTGGAGCGCGTCAAGCGGCAGTTGGCCGACCACGACCTGATGCCGGAAGAGTGGGGCGGGCAGACCGTGACGGTGGAAGTTTCCGCCAAGCAGCGCAAGAACCTGGATTTGCTGCTGGAAATGATCCTGCTGGTCGCCGACATGCAAGCCTTGAAGGCCAATCCCAAGCGCCTGGCAAGCGGGACGGTCATTGAAGCCAAACTTGACCGCGGGCGCGGTCCGGTGGCGTCGGTGCTGATTCAGAACGGCACATTGCGAATCGGCGACTCGTTCATTGTGGGCGCAATTTATGGCAAGGTGCGTGCCCTGTTTGATGACCACGGACGCCCGATTTTGGAAGCTCCCCCTTCGACTCCCGCGGAAGTCCTGGGGCTGGAGGATGTTCCCCAGGCCGGCGATCGCCTCCAGGTGATTGAGGATACGCTCAAGGCGCGGCAAATTGCCCTGCACCGGCAGGGAAAACTCCGCGACGCCGCCCTTGCCAAGACGGCGCGCCTTACGCTCGAGCAGTTGCACGCACAACTGGCGGCGGGGGACGTGAAGGAACTGCCGCTTATCATCAAGGCGGATGTGCAGGGTTCCGTGGAGGTCCTGTCCGAAACTTTGGTCAAGCTGAGCAACGACCGGGTGAAGATCAAGGTCATCCACGCGGGAGCAGGCGCCATCACGGAGTCGGACGTGCTCCTGGCTTCGGCTTCCAACGCTGTTATCATCGGCTTCAACGTTCGGCCGGAGCGCAAAGCGACGGATCTGGCCGGGCTTGAGAACGTCGACATCCGTTTGCACACCATCATTTACAACGTCACCGAGGAAATCAAGAAAGCCATGGTGGGGTTGTTGGCCATCACTTATAAAGAAACGTCTCTGGGACGTGCGGACGTTCGCGACACTTTCCGTATTACCAAAGTCGGAACCGTGGCTGGGTGTTATATCCAGGACGGCAAAATCGCGCGCGATTCACAGATTCGGCTGGTGCGCGACCACGTGGTGGTCCACGAGGGCAAAATCCGATCTTTGCGCCGCTTCAAGGATGACGTGGCGGAAGTGAAGTCGGGAATGGAATGCGGAATTTCGCTGGAGAACTACAATGACGTCAAGGTCGGCGACGTCATTGAAGCCTACGTGAAGGAAAGGGTCGTCGAGCCTGCCATGGCCTGAAGTGGGGGTGGGGGGAATTGTAAATAGTGAATGGTGAATAGTGAATGGGAGTTGTTTTTTCATTCACTATTCACCATTTACTCTTCGGCATTTCCCGGAATTAAGGCCCGAACTCTCAGCGCGCGCCCCCAAGAGGGGCTAACACGATGCCGGTTGGCGTATTAACCCTGGAAATCCAGATTCCCTACGCGCATTCACTCAAAGAAAAGCGTGCCGTCCTGCGAAAAATGAAGGACCGCCTCCGGGCCCGCTTCAACGTGGCCGTGGCTGAGCTTGACCATCAGGACGTGTGGCAGCGCGCCACCCTGGGGGTGGTTTCGATTTCCGACAGCCAACCCTTGTTGGAATCGGTCTTTCACCAGGTCCTGGCGGAATCGGAAAACATCCTGGGCGATGACGTTGCCGACCACTTCTTGGAATTCTTCTAAAGGGTAAAGTGTAAAGAGTAAAAGCTGAGTGCTATCGTATAGAGTGTTTTCTGCCCTTTACCCTTTGCGCTTTCTTTTCACATGAGCGTGCCAGGACGCCGCACAGACCGGTTGGGACATGAGATTCGCGTGGTGTTGGCGGAACTGATTTCGCGCGAGGTGAAGGACCCGCGAATCGGCTTCGCCACCGTGACGCACGTCGAATTAACCGCTGACCTGCATTACGCCCGAGTCCTGGTCTCGGTGTTGGGGAGCCCGGAGGAGCAGGAGAAAAGCATCGAAGGGTTGTCCTCGGCGGCGGGATTTCTGCGCCACGAAATCGGCCACCGGCTGGCGCTGCGGCGGGCTCCGGAGCTGGCCTTCATCCTGGACCACGGCGCCGAAGCGGGAGAGAAGATCGAGAAGCTCCTGCAAGAAATCCACGAAAGTACGAAGGATGAAGGCTGAAGTATGAAGGATGAAGTATGAAGGCTGAAGTGCGAAGGCGGAAGGGTAAGCAATAAAGGGTAAAGATGAAAAGACTAAGGGCAATCGAATTTGCATGCGACCCGCTTTCAAACTTCATACTTCACACTTCATCCTTCGCCCTTCATCCTTTCTTCTTTGACTTCTTAAGATGACGGAAATCACTCCTCCCAAACCCGAAATCAATGGCGTCCTCATCATCGACAAGCCTGCGGGCATCACGTCGCACGATGTTGTGGCGCGAGTGCGCAAGATTCTCGGCCAGCGCCAGGTGGGGCACTTCGGGACGCTGGATCCTTTCGCCACGGGCGTGCTGCCGGTCTCCGTGGGCAAGGCGACGCGATTTGCCCAGTTCTATTTGAAGTCCCGCAAGGCTTACGAGGGCACAATCCGTTTCGGTTTCTCCACTGACACCTACGACGCCACGGGTGAACCCTCATCAGAAGCGGTCGCGGTGGCTGTGGAAGCCTCGGAGTTGGAACGGCAATTTCGCGCATTCACGGGGCGCCTGCCGCAAACTCCACCGCCATACTCTGCCAAGCGGGTGGGGGGAGTGCGTGCTTACGAGTTGGCGCGGCAGCACAAGCCGGTTAACTTGACGCCCGTGGAAGTGGAAATCTACGCCCTGGAGTTGCTGAGTTTCGAAGGCGAGCAGGTGAAGTTTGCGGTGGAATGCTCCGGCGGGACGTACGTCCGCTCCCTGGCCCACGACCTCGGGCAGAAGTTGGGTTGCGGGGCGCATCTGGCCGGACTGCGTCGGACCGCGGTGGCAGAGTTCAAAGAGAATCGCTCGGTCACGCTCGAGCGCCTGCAAGAATGCATGCAACAGGGCAACCTGGAACCCTGCATTGTCCGGCTGGAAGCCCTGCTTCCCGATTGCCCGGAACTGGTGGTGCGGGGCCGCGAGGAAACCTCGGTGCGGCACGGCCACGCGTTTGAACTGGCCCAGGCCCTCCGGCCGGGGCGGGGCGGGGCGGGGGTCGCGCCAGCCGCGAGTCTCCTCAAAATTCTCGGCACGGAACGCCGCCTGATTGCCGTCGCGCGACACGTTTCCGGCGCCATCTACCATCCCAACCTCGTTCTGGTTTGATCTACGGACAGAGCTTCAGAATTGCCTCGCCGGCGTCGTGGGCGGAGCGCGGGTAGGCGTGCTGTGCGGTGTTGCGACGCAGGCGCGCGAGCTCCTGCGGCTCGTTCAAGAGATGCTGGAGGCGGGTGGAAATGTCGCCGGAGCATTTGGCCCAGTAACCGGTCTGCCATTTTTTCTCAACCAAGTCACACACGCGGCGCTCGCTGCCGGGAGGGGCGTCGAAAACCACAATGGGCAATCCGCAGTTCAGCGCTTCGGCCACCGTGCAACTGCCCGCGCGGCTCACCAGGATGTCGGCCGCCGCCATCCACTCCTGCATGTTGTCCACCCAGCGGAGAATGCGTACGTGCTGCATCCCCGCAGTAAGGTGCAGAAGCTCTTTACGAAGTTTTTCGTCCCGCCGCGCGATGAATACCAATTGCAAAGGCTGCTGAATCCGGCGGAGTTCGTCCACCACTTGCTGCGGCTTCATTTTTCCCGACCCGCCGAAGTTGACGAGGAGCACGGGGAGGTCGCGTTCCAAACCCAGGTGCGTGCGCAGGGCCGGCTGGTCGGCGGACGGGGCGAACACGGGGTCCACAGGCATTCCACATTCGACAATTCTTTCCGGCGCCACGCCCGCACTCTTCAGTTGGTCGGCTACCTCGGCGGGAGAGGAGATGAAAAGATCCACCTCCGGCTGCGCCCACGGCCGCTCAAAGTCGAGTGCCCCGATGCCCACCAGGGCATAGGGAGCTTTGGCTTGGCGCTTGTGCAACACGGCAATCTCGCACAGACCCACTTCCGTGGCGACCACCACCTGGGGCGCAAATGCATCAATGAACCGGAAGAGCGGCTGCGCCCCCCAGCGGTAAAGCCACAGAGGCCCGGTGGATTTGCCGCGGTACTGCTGGCTTTCAATTCGCTCCCAGAGCCCGGGCCAGTATTTCATGGGAATCTCAAAACCATCGTAGTAAGTCCGGAACCACCGGCGGCAATGCGCAAGAGTGTTGATAGTCTCCACATAAACGCCGGGGCGCAGTTCATGAAGGGCTTTCTCCACCACCCGCGCAATCTGCACGTGCGTCGACCCATGGTGGACGGCAAGGATGAGAATTTTCGATGGCTGCGTGCTCGTGGTCTCCTCCACGGGGCACAAGATTACCGTGAGCCGCGCGCGCGCGCAACACCTGCACGTGAAATTCTACGCTTGCCTCACATTACCAACCTCATCCCCATCGCCCCCTGAGTTTAGAGAGTGGTTATCTGTCGTTCGTGGTGGGCGCGGTTAGGCCGCGGTTGGGGAGTCGAAGGAGCCCTCCGCAGGTGAGCCACTTTGGTGATAAGCGAGGAAGCGGCGAGCGCCTTCCGGCGCCACGAACCGTTCCAGTATCCTACGCTCGGTCTTGGTGAGATCCACAATGATGAGGCCGTCCAAAACGTGGCTGAAATGGCTATCGACATTGAAGCCCACGATCTGGCCGCCCAGCTTCAAATAGTGTTTCAGCAGGATCGGGACCCGCTTGCGGTCAGTTTCGATCTCGGAAATCAGCTCCGACAGTTCTTCAACATCCTTGACCTTACAGCAAACCGGCGCGGGGTTCCAGGGATGGAGCCGCGAAAGTTTGAAGGGCGCCTTGGGTTTGAGAAAATGGGAAATCTCCTCCGTCAGGTGGTTCTGCTGGAGATAAGTGACCATCATCTGCTGGGAGATGGGATTGTAGTTGTTGCTGATGCTGACCGGCCCGAACAGGATCTTGCAGCGAGGATGGCGAAGAATATAACGGCCTATCCCTTTCCACAAAAGCGGCAAGGCATTCACCGTACCCTGGCATTCCAGCCGCACGAACGATCGCCCCAGTTCCAGCGCCGGGCCGATACGGCGAAAGAAGCCGTCTTGAAAGTCAAACAGCGTGCTGGTGTAAAGCCCCTTCTTCCCGTGGTTCTTTAATATCGAATCCGTTAATCCCAAGCGGTATGCTCCTAAAATCCCGCGCTGACTTTTCCTCCAGACGAAGAGGTGGTCATAGTACAAATCGAATTCGTCCAAGTCGAGTTCTTTGCCGGTTCCCTCGCCGACCGAGCGGAAAGCAATCTCCCGCAAGCGGCCGATTTCGTGCATCACCGATGGAGCCTGCTGCGCCTTGGCCAGAATTACGGAATCATCTCCGCTCTCCAACAGGGTTTGATCGGGGGGGAGATTCAGGATTTCGCGTTCCATCTGATCGTATTCCGATTGCGTCAAGGCAGGGGCGGCGGCGGGTCGCGCGCTCTTTAATCCCTTCCGCCTGCCCGGCGCTTCGCCCAAATCCTTGCGGTGCCCCAGCAGGTAGGTTCGCCAGCGGAGATAGGTGGTCATCTCGGCATCATTCGGGAACGCGCTCAAACTCCGGTGAGGAAGGGGATGGCCAATTCGAACCTTGAAGACTCGATCTCGCTTATTCAGCAGTTCGGATGGCAACATTACCGTCCTCAGCAGGGGATGCACCATGCCCAAGAGCTGGAACAGCGGGCCATTGTTCCCGGCGAAGAACACCGGAACCGCCGCGGCGGAGGATCGCCGGATAATGCCGGCCACGGCCTCATGCCAGGCAGGGTCAGTGATCGCCAACTGATTCATGTCGAGATGGGCAACTTCCCCGGCTGGAAATACCGCCAGCGCGCCGCCCATTCGCACCCATTCGATCGCGGCCTTGAGACCTCGGAGGTTGTATGTGGCCGATGCTCCTTTCCCGAACGGGTCAACGGGGATCAGCGACGGAGCCCGGGAAACGAATACAAGACCGAATTGGCCATCACTTTCACATCGCTGCGCACGGAAAGCAGCAGTGCGGCAAGAATTACCCCTTCGATTCCTCCATAGGGGTGATTTGCAATCACTACCAGAGGCCCGCATTGAGGGATATTGGCAAGCTCTTCCGGAGACACTTCGTATGCGACGTTCAGGGAGCGCAGGATTCTCTCCCAGATCTGACCTTCGCCTTCCAGTTGGTTGACACAGGTATAGAGATCGCTTAATTCCCGCCAGCGCAGAAGGCGCTGAATTGCCGGCTGTGCGAAGGGTGAAATTCTTCCGGCAAAGGCTTGGGGAAGGGAGATTTCAAGCCCGCCACTCGTGTTGTTGCCGGCGGGCGGCAGAATTGTCTTGCGGTCTTGTACTTCGTCGCGGAGGAAGAGAGACAAGTCGTAGCCTTCGTCACCACGATGCGTGCCATGACTGATCAAGTGGAAGTGTGGACGGAGTATGTGATGTTGAGGTGAATGGTGGATTAAGTTCCAGTGAAGGCAAAAATGTCTTGGCCCTTCCGGGAAGGCTGGAGTTTTTAGGATAAGATCTCCAGGGTCGCCAGCGCCCCGTCGCGGGCCGCATAGGGACGCGCCAATGCCCCGGCCTTGCGGCGAAGGGCGGCAAGCTGGGCGGGATCGGCAAGCAGGGATTCGATTTTGGGCGCGAGGTCCTCCGGCTTTTCGATCCAAATTCCCGCTCCCCATTTTTCGATCCAGCGGCAGGTGCGCTCCTCGTTTCCGGGCAGGGGATCAAAGGCCAGCATGGGCAGGCCGCAGGCAAACCCTTCCGTCAGTGTGCCACCCCCGGGCTTGCTGATCATCAGGTCGGAAGCCACCATCCACTCCTGTATGTTGTCGACCCACCCCAGCACGCGCACCCGAGGCATGCTGCCGAATTGTTTGCGCAGGCGGCTTTCCAGACGGCGGTTGCGCCCGGCCACCATAACCACCTCGTGCGGTTGTTTTACCTTGGCAAGTTCCGCCAGTATGCGCCGGGGATTTCCGTGCCCGGTGCCGCCAAAGAGCAGCAGGATCTGCATGGCATCATCCTTGATTCCCAGTTTTTGGCGCACCGCCCGGCGATCGGGAAGGGAAGCGAACGCCGGATCGATGGGCTGGCCGGTGGTGATTACCTTCGCGGTGGGAGCGCCCGCGGCCACCAGTTCCGCGGCGAGATCCACATGGGTGGTGAGAAAAAGATCAACTTCCGGCTGCACCCAGGCGCGGTTGAAATCCATCAACTCCAACCCGACCAGGCGGAAGTTGGCGTGAGCTTCACGCTTGTACAACGCGGCAAGCTCGCACGTGCCCACTTCCGTGGCGATCACCACATCGGGAGCGAAATCCCGCAGATATCGAAAAAGGGGCTGGGCGCCGCGGCGGTAGGCCCATCCGGGGGTGGTGTATTCGGCCTGGTGTTGCCGGCCTTCAATATAGCGCCACAGGCCGGGCCAAATGGCCAGTGGAATCAAGTATGAGCTGTAATAGGCCCGGAACCACGCGGTGCAGTGCTGAAGAGTGTCAATCACTTCCACCCGCGCGTCCGGGCGAAGAGTGGTGAAAGATTCGCGCAAGGCTTTGGCGGCGCGTTGATGCGCGGCGCCATGGGGCATCGACAGGATCAGGATTTTCATTTGCGAAGCCACGAATTGCCGGTCCACGCAAGCACGGAGCGCCGGGGCGGCCAGGAACATTCTGAGGTCATTCGCCTCGCCAGCGCAACTGTCTTTGCGAAACGGATCAGGATTTTTGCATCGCGACACTTTACATTCTCGGTTCGACCGCATAACATCGCCGGACATACTTATGGACTTGCTCATACTTGGCGCGGGGATGGGAATTGTGGGAGGTTTGTTTCCCAGCCCGTTGCACATGATTGCGCTCTCGCAGGTGGCCCTGGGCCGCTGGGGGCGCGCCATCTACGTCTTGGTCGGGGCGCCGCTGATGGTTGACGGCTGTCTGCTGCTGATCACCAGCCTCTTCTATCGGTTCATCCCTTCCGGCATCGCGCACTACGTGGCGTACGTTGGGGGCGTGACCCTGATTGGTTTCGCCAGTTTCTCGCTTTGGGAATTGCGATCCAAATCGCAACACGAAATGGCGGAATCCACCGCCATGACCTATGCCAGTGTGTCGGTCGCCTTGCTGGCGGAAGTGGCCTCGCCCGGCACCTGGGTTTATTGGCTCACAGTTGCCGGCCCGATTCTCGCCGAAGGCCGCCAGCATGGTTATGCGCACGTGGTCCCGTTCTTCGTCGGTGGACTCATCGGCTTTTACGGCGCGGCCCTGTTCTCTCTGTGCATGCTGGTGTGGGGCGCCGGCCTCCTCAAGCAGTTTAAGCAGCACCTTTTCCTGGCGGCAAACCTTCTGCTCCTGCTGATGGGAATCTCCTACCTCGTCCGCGCCTACTTTGGCAGCAAAGGGTGAACATGAAGGATGAAGTATGAAGGATGAAGTATGAAGTGCGCCCATCACCGGGGTTATTCCTTCATCCTTTCCCTTTATCCTTCACCCTTTAACCTTCGGTTCGCACCCGCCTTCACGGCGTAGTCAGAATCTTCACCTCATACGCGGGAATCTGAACATCCATCGGTTCCGTCTTGCCGGTCAAGGCGTTCTGGTAAGCCTCATCGAGCGGCACGGTTTGTTCCATGCCGGTGTAATTCAACACGAAGACAATTTTCTTACCCGCCTTTTGACGAACCGCCACCTCGACGCCCGCGGGAATCCTTTGATTCAGCGCCACCAGACTCTTCTTGGCGGCGAGCGCAATCAGGCGGTCGTAGAAGAAAGGTGATTTGGATTCGGTGCCGATGTAATAGACCCAGCCTTTTCCCGCGCTGTTCTCCGTCACCGCGGGTTTGCCGGCGTAGTAGCCCTTGCCATAAGTCGCCACCACCTTCGCCGTGGTGGGATCGAGAATGTCGGACCAGGTGCGCGCGGGAAAACTCGATTGGCCGGGTCCCACCAGTTCTTGCTCCTCGTTGACTTGGGGATCAAATTCGTGGATGGCCACGCCGGCGATATCTGCGAACGGCCCCGGGAGCGTTAACTCCGTCACCACGTTGTGTTCGTCTTTGACTCCCGAGCGGAAGGTGAGGATCAGCGTCCCGCCGTTTTTCACGTACGCGGCGAGCTTGTTAACGAGGGTTTGATCGCTCACATAGAGCGCGGGCGCCACCACGATGCGATAGGCAGACAGGTCGCTCGGCGGGAAGGCGACGTCCACATTCACCCCGGCGCGGCGAAAGGCGTCGTAATAGTCGTGCAGTTGCCGCTCGCAATCAAAATCTTTCACTCCCGGCTGAATCTGCTGCGCCCAGCGGGAATCGGGCGACACCAGCATGGCGACCGGCGACACCACCTTGGATCCGTGAAGCAGGGGCGTGAGCTGCCCCAGTTCCTTTCCGGTTTGCGCCACCACGAAGTAGCGGGAATTGCGGTAACTATCCTGGTCGAGAATTCCTTCCCAATACTGCTCCGTGCCGTAGCGGGAAGTCCGCCAGCGGAAGTAGCAGACGCCATCGGCGCCGTGGGCGACGGATTGGTAAGCCCAAACGCGATAGAGCGGGGCGGGCGCCTGCCGCCCTTGAAACGTTGCCCACCCCGGCAAGCCGCCTTCCTGCTCCATGATCATGTAATTCTGATTGTCCTTCGATCCCCGCATCAGGTCATGGGCCAACCCTGCCCCGTCATACTGAGAGTAATCGTTTGGCCCCATCGGATAGTTGTCCCACGCAACAAAATCCAGCGAGCGGTTCAAGTCGTAATAGTCGACCCCCGAATACAAACCCATTTCGTTGTGGGTGATGGCCTGGTGGGGAGCGATTTTGCGCAGTATCGCCACCTGGACGTCGAGATAGGCGTGCGTCGAGTCGCTCTGGAAACGGTCAAAATCGAGCGCCAGGCTGGGGTTGGACGTGTCGTAGAGGGTATTCCAGGGCAAAGGGATTTCCTGCCAATCGTGATAGGTGTGGCCCCAAAAGATGGTGCCCCAGGCGGCGTTCAACGCGTCAAGGGTGTGGTATTTGCGCTGGCACCACGCCTGGAACGCGGCTCGGCTGGCGGGATCGAAGCACTTCGGACCTCCCACCTCGTTGTCGATTTGCCAGCCGATCACTCCCGGGTGATCCTTGAAATGTTCCGCCATGGCCGTGACAATCCGCGTGGTGGCGGCGAGGAAATCCGCGTTGTGGACGCAATAATTACGGCGTGAACCGTAGCGATAGCGCACGCCTTTCTCGTCCATCACCGCAATTTCAGGATACTTCGCATACAGCCAGGCGGGAGGCGAGGCGGTGGGTGTTCCCAGCACCGCCCGGATGCCGTGGGCGTTCAGCACCTTGAGCGCGCGGTCGAGCCAGGCGAAATCGAAGTGGCCCTCCTGCGGCTCCATCTTCACCCAGGCGAATTCCCCCATGCGGACAAAGTTGATTCCCGCCAGCTGCATCAGGGTTGCGTCCTTCTCCCACTGGCTCTCGTCCCAAGCTTCCGGATAGTAATCCGCGCCATAAATAAACTTCCCGCCGTTCCACTCGATCAAATCAAAGGGCTTCGCTTGTTGTCCACGGGCAGCCGGCCCCGCGAGCAAGTAGACGCTAATTAATCCGCACACGACTCTCGTCCACAGTGGCTTCATGATTGAACCTCTTTCCAATTTTCCATGATGCTAACCGGGATTTGCCAGCATGTCGATGGGGAAACGGGAAATCGGGTGATCGGTTCATCGGGCCCTCTGGCCATTTGCGATTTGTGATTTGCGATTTGTGATTGAAGCATCGGTTCACTTGTCCATTGGATCATTGGGCCATCGGTTTATTGAGTCATCGGGTCATTGAGAAACTCTTGCCAATGCAACTGCCGAGGTATGTTCAAGATTCAAAATAGATAATTCATAATTTCAACTTTCTCCTTTATTTTCATCAATTTATGCTTAGATCGGTTTTAACTGGCTTTGTTTTCATAAGCTTCTGCTTAGAGGCAAAAACTGACATTTTTTCTACACTATTTTTCAATAACTTATGGACGGTCTGGCCGATTTTTGATCCCCCTTTTTTTTCGCCACTTTTTTTGAAAATCATGATAACTGGCTTTGTTTCAATGAGTTGATGGTTCACGTAAGTCCCGGGTGATTTGCATAACTACCTTTATTATCATCAACATCTGCTGAGGAAAACTTTTATCGGAGGTCCTCCTCAGCATCGTTTTCACCCCAATCAGCATAGGTGTCAGGTGTCGGGGAACTGGGCCAAGGAGAGCACAAAGTGTAAATTATAATTTGTAAATGGCATACTCCAAACCGTACTACCTTTTACCCGTTATCATTTACCATTTTTCCCTTGGCGTTTCCACAGCACCGATGCTCCAAGCGCCTGCCACCTGCCACCTGACACCTCTCTGTCCTGCGCCATTTCACGCCGACACAGATATCCACTTGGTAATGCAGCGTGTTGGCATCCATTACTTACTCCCACGCGTCCAAAATCGATCAGGCCAAAGACAATATGCCCGATAAATCGTCCAAGATTCCTACCGGTAGTAATATTATATTTGGAATTCATCTTTTCGATAATTCATAGCTTGTTTCACCAGGCTGGGGATGGTCAATTTGTCTGCTGAAGAAGAGGTTCACACAGGGGCACGGAGGTGGGCTTACAGAGAGCGCGGAGAATACCCCACCACTTTTCCGTGCTCTTTGTGGTCAGATGCCTCGATGATCTACCCCCTGACCGGCTTGCGCAGAGCACAGCTCTGCGGTTCCACGATCGCGAATCCACGGCGAAGCCCCGACCGGAAAGCTTTGCTCCGCGCAATCCAGCAACGCGATTAGCGGGTCCAAGAAGGGCCCTCGATGGCACGGCCCTGCCTGAAGCTGCCCTTTGTCACACCCCTGTGACCTTTCCAAGCCGGGCTCTGTGCTATCGTTTACGGACAAATTGTAACTGTGTTGTCATCTGCATTTCACCAGAGAGACATCTAGTGGGTATGAAATGTTAGCGAGCTTGAGTCGGCTCAATAATCTATGTCATTGGAGGTCCACCTGTGGGTCGAATATTTCGATCGGCAATTGCATCTGGAATCGTTCTTGTCGCATTCTTCAGCACCGCCGCGCTGGCACAAACCAACAAAGGCACTATCACTGGGCAAGTTACCGACCCAAGCGGCGGGGTCGTTGTGGGCGCCCAGGTACAACTGCCGACGATTACCGTAAGCACGGACGCACTGGGCGCGTTTCTGATCCCGGACTTGGCTCCGGGAGACTACAAAGTGGTGGTTACGTATGTCGGGTTTAAAGCATTCGAGACCACCGTCACCGTGAAGGCGGGTGAAAGCAGCCGCGTGGAAGCCCACATGGAGGTTGCGCCCGCGAACCAGTCCATCATCGTGTCGGATGAGGCCCCCAAGGGCGAAGCGCAGTCGATCAATGCAACTCGTGCCGCAGACAACATCCTTCAAGCTCTACCTGCGGATGTTATTACTTCTCTGCCCAATGCGAACGTGGCCGATGCGCTGGGCCGAATGCCCTCCATCGCGCTGCAACGTATCGAAGGCGAGGGTGTGTATGTCCAGGTGCGCGGCACGGAGCCGCGCCTCGCCAACACCATGATTGACGGGATAACGGTTGCTCCTCCCGAGCCGACGGTCGGCTATGTACGGCTCGATGTGATTCCCGCGGATCTGGTTGAATCCGTTGAAGTGAACAAGACATTGGCGCCGAACCTCGACGGCGATGGCATTGGCGGCTCGGTGAATCTGAAGACCAAGACGGCGGGAGAGTTCCCCACGGTGGACATGTTCGGAATGGGCGGCTACAACCCCATCATGGGTGGCCGCACCAACAACCAGTTCGGACTTACGGTGGGTCATCGTTTTGGTACAGGCAAGAAATTCGGCGTCCTTTTCGGCGCCACCGAGGATTACAACGGCCGCGGCATTGACAACGAGCAGCCGGCCCTCGACCCGAGCTCCACGTTCGCTGCTCCCTTCTATGACGACACCACTCTCCGCGAATACCGCTATTACCGTACCCGCTGGGGATACACGGGGAACGTGGACTATAAGATCAGCGAGTATTCCAACATCTACATCCGGGGGATGTACAGCAACCTCAAAGACTATGGCGATAAGTGGTATTACGAGCCCCAAGCCACCAGCAATCCCAAGTTCTACACTTCCAGCAAGCGCCCCGACGCTTCCATCAGCAGCCTGAGCGCCGGCGGCCGGAAACAGTTTACGTCTTCCTTGCTGAATTGGGAGGTCTCGGCCGGCCGGTCCTACGAGTTGGATTCCGCGGGGAACCCGAAAGCGGACTTCGGCTGGCTCGGTTCGACCCTTAAATGCGGTTACACCCCCAGCGCGCAAACCGACCCCAACTTTCCGCAATTTGGCAGCGGATGCGATGCCGCCGGCTCGCCCCTGCAGGTGGCCTCCAACTGGGGCTTCAAGGACATCACGCTGTCCAGGGGTCTTTCCGCGCAGGTGAATCTCAGCGCCGCCGCTTCCTATCTGGTCAATTACCACCTCGGCTCGCACTTCGCCATCCTGGAATTCGGCGGCAAAATTCGCAATGACCACAAATTTCAGGACGCCACAGAAACCGTGTACGACGGTTGGAAAACCGCCAACTATCCCATGACGATGTTCTTGAGCGGATTCAGCAGCAACAATTACATGAATGGCGAATATTTTGGCGGCCACTACGGGCCCGTCTCGGATTTCAACCAGCTCATTCCGTACACCCTGGCCAACCTGACGAGCTACGTGGATGGTTACAAGACCGCCTCCGACGGCGCCCCGAACCAGTTCGATATCATCAATCGCATTTCCGCCGCGTACATCATGAACACGATGGATTTCGGCAAGTTGCACGTCGTGGCCGGGATCCGGTTCGAAGACACGAATATGACCACGCACGGATACTTCGTCACGCTCTACCCGGCGGGCGCCACGAATTGCCCCACCAGCACGGGTTGCGGCGTTCCGGTACCGGAGCAAACCAATCCTTCTTACATTGACCCGCTCCCCAGTATTTCGTTCCGCTATGCGCTCGACAGCGATTCCGGATTGCGCCTTGTCTATGGCCGGGGCGTTTCCCGTCCCGACCCCTACCAACTGGTACCCTATGTGACGGAGGACGACTCCACCAATCCCGCCACCGTTGGTCTCGGGAACACGGCCCTCCAGCCCGAACATGCCAACAACTATGACCTGCTCTACGAGCGCTACATGAAATCGGTGGGGCTCTTCCAGGCCGGCTTCTTCTACAAGGACATCAGTCAAACGCTGATCAGCGCTTCCTACACGCCCACCACCGGCCCATACGTTGGCGATCTCGTCTCGCAGTTCCTCAATGTCAGCCACGCGCAGCTTTACGGATTCGAGGCCTCGTACCAGCAGCGGCTGAATTTTCTTCCCAGCCGGCTCAATGGTTTCGGAATGATGGCGAACTTCACTTGGACGGGTTCAAAGGTCAACCGCCTTCCGGGGCGAATGGATAGCCCCACGCTGCAAAGCCAGGTGCCCGTCACCTGGAACATCAGCCCTGATTACACGCGCGGCCGCGTCACCGCCCGCCTGGGTCTCTCGTATAACTCCGCGAACATTTACCAGTACGAGTATCAGTCGTCGGATGACCCGCTCACCCAAGGCCCCAAGGGTCCACAAGGCGACATTTACACCCTGGCGCACCTCCAGGTTGACGCCCAGACCAGCGTGCGGCTGGGTCACGGCATCACGGCCATGGTGTATGGACTGAACCTCACCAATGAAGTCTTCGGCTTCTATCAGGGCAGCCCTATCTTCGTCAATCAACAGGAATGGTACAAACCGACCTTGGCCTTTGGCCTGCGTTACAGTCTTAACCATGAAAAATAGGCTCGTGCGGAGACGCCTCCGAACAGTGTTTTGGTTTGTGGCGGCGTGGGTGGTGGGCGCCGGTGCTGTAGTCGCCGGCCCCGCCACCCCTCCGCAACTACGTTACGTGGTCATCGTCAGCCGGCATGGAGTGCGCTCACCCACGTGGACCTCCGAGCGCCTCAATCCGTACGCGGCCGAGCCGTGGCCGCAATGGAGCGTCCCTCCCGGCTACCTTACCCCACATGGCCGAGCCCTCATGCAGCTTATGGGGGCTTACTACCGCGAGTGGCTGTCCCGCGAGCATCTGCTGAGTCCACAGGGATGCGGGGACGTGGGCCGGGTCTATATTCATGCGGATTCGGAGCAGCGGACGCTCGAAACCGGCCGCGCTTTGGCGGAGGCCTTGTTGCCGGGTTGCGCCATCGCCGTCCATGCGGAGCCGGAGGGCAGCCGGGATCCGCTTTTCGACCCTATCGAGGCCGGCATCGCCAAACCCGATGAGGAACTCGCCGCCAAGGCGTTGCGGGAACGTTTAGGCGACAATCCACAACACTTTTTGGATTCACACCGCGCCGCTTTCGAGGTACTGCAATTTGTGCTGGAAGAACGAGGAAGCGCGCCGAAGAAATTGTTCGACCTTCCGGAAGAGATCAGCGTTTCTGCCACGGGAAAGTCCGTTCAACTCCATGGGCCGCTGAGCCTGGCGTCCACCCTCAGTGAAAATCTGTTGCTCGAATACGTTGAGGGCATGCAAGGCAAGGATCTCGGCTGGGGCCGCCTCAACGCGAATAACCTGCTCCGCATTCTCGAACTACATGCGGTGTATGCGGATTTGACGCGGCGCACTCCCTATCTGGCTCGGGCAAGGGGTTCCAACCTGCTGGATCATATTCTGCTTTCCATGGAGCAGGCAGCATCCGGGAAGGCACTACCAGGGGCGCTGGGCCCCCCGGGAACCACTCTCTTGATCTTGTCGGGCCACGATACAAATTTATCGAATCTCTCCGGCATGCTCGGCCTTGCCTGGCATTTGCCAGGGTATCAGCCGGACGACACTCCACCCGGAGGCGCACTCATCTTTTCTTTATGGCAGCAGGCGGACACTGCACAGTACTTCGTTCGTACGCAGTATCTCGCCCCGACCCTCCAACAGATGCGCAACACCACTCCGCTCACCATGGCCGCGCCGCCCGCCAAGGAAGATGTGGCGGTGGCGGGATGTGAATCCGCGAGCGTGACTCTCGGCTGCTCCTGGGAAACGTTTACGAAGTCGCTCCAGAAAGCCATCGACAATCGATTCGTCTCGAATTAGTCCGTGGCGCCTCCCCGTGCCTGCTTCTTTTGACTCAAGTTAATCTCCATCCCCGCCGAAGATAAGAGTGAGGGACCCAATTCGGGCTGGGCGTGTGCGCCCCTTCCGGCCCGGGTCTGCGCCCACCGAGGGGTGTGGCTCGCAGAGATCCCTGGCATAACACCGGGCGGAGGAGCGCGAGCGGAGAAAGGGAAAGGACCTAAGTGCAAGCCTTTCGTGATTCAACCATCCGCCGCAAATTGCTGGTGATTCTCATGCTCACCAGCAGTGCGGCTTTGGTGGTGGCATGGGTGGCGTTTGGCGTTTACGATGCGCTCACCTTTCGCCGTGCCCTGGCCCGCGATCTCGAGACTTTGGCGGAAATTGTTGGCCAGAATGGCGCCTCGGCCCTGGCTTCGGGCGACCGCAACGCCGCCTCCCAAATCCTCTCCTCGTTGCGCGCCAATCCCCAAATCATGGCCGCCGGCGCCTACTCGCCGCAGGGCAAGCTTCTGGCGGAATATCGCCGCGCCCATGTCTCCGTCCCCCTGCCCCCCCAAGTCTTACGGGGCGAGGAAGAAATCTCCAGCCTCCACCGGCTGGCGCTGTTCCACCCCATCACCCGAAATGGCGTTGCGGTGGGCGCCATCTATGTGGAATCGGACTTAAAGGAATGGTATGGCCGACTTTGGCGCATGGCGCTGATTGGTTTTCTCGCCATGCTGGCCTCAGCCGGAGTGGCCCTGGCCCTTTCCCTCCGTCTGCAACGCCTGGTTTCCGATCCGATTGTGGAGTTGGTCCAGGCCTCCCGGGCGGCGATGGCGGAAAAGAAACTCGTCCTCCTTGCGCCCGAGCGCAGCCAGGACGAACTGCGGATCTTAAATGACAGCATCAGGGATATGCTCTCCCAGATCGAAGACCGCGAAAACCAACTGCGGAAGCACCGGGAAATTTTGGAATTGCAGATTGCCGCCCGCACGGCGGAATTGCAGGCACAGAACACCCAGCTCACCCAGGCGAAGAGGGAGGCGGAACAAGCCTGCCGCGCCCAGAGTGAGTTCCTGGCCAACATGAGCCACGAAATCCGCACCCCCATGAATGCCATCATGGGCATGACCGAGCTCGCCCTCGACAGCGATCTCGATCCCACCCGCCGGGAATATCTGGGCCTCGTAAAGTCCTCGGCGGAGTCGCTGCTGACCGTGATCAACGATATCCTGGATGTTTCGAAAATCGAGGCCGGCAAGCTGGATATTGATGACGCGGAGTTCAGCTTGCGCGGCTGCCTGGGGGAAGCCCTGAAGACCCTCGCCTTGCGCGCGCACGAAAAGGAGTTGGAACTCGCCTTCCGTGTGCAGGTGGACGTGCCGGACAACCTCCGCGGCGATCCCACTCGCCTGCGGCAAATCCTTTTCAATCTGGTGGGGAATTCCATCAAGTTTACCGACGTGGGAGAAGTCTCCGTTAAGGTCAGCGTCGAAGTGAGCGACGCGGATAGCGCCACATTACACATCGCCGTCACGGACACCGGAATTGGCATCCCGCCGGAGAAAAGGCGAGTTATCTTTGAAGCCTTCGCGCAGGCTGACAACTCCACCAGCCGCCGTTATGGCGGGACGGGGCTTGGCTTGACCATCTCGTCAAGGTTGGTGGCGATGATGGGTGGGCGGATGTGGGTGGAAAGCGAAGTGGGGAAGGGAAGCACCTTCCACTTTACGCTGAAGCTGGCGCGGGGAAATCCGTCTGCCACCACGGGCGCCCTGCCGGACCCCGCCGTCCTCCGGGGCGTGGGCGTCCTGGTGGTTGATGATAACTCCACCAACCGCCAGATATTGAACGAACTGCTCAGCCACTGGGGAATGAAGCCGACGCTGGCCGAGAATGGAAAGCGCGGGATGGAGATTCTCGAAAAGACCAACGTCGGAGGGCCGTCCTTTCCCCTCATCCTCCTGGATAGTCACATGCCGGACATGGATGGCTTCACTTTTGCCAAGCGCATCAAAGGCGATTCCCGCTTTAAAGGCGCCATCATTATGATGCTGACGTCAGGAGGGCAGCGGGGCGACGCGTCGCGTTGCCGTGAGCTGCGGATTTCCGCCTACCTGGTGAAGCCCATCCAGCAGGCGGAACTCCTGGATGCCATCCTCACCGTCCTTGGGCACAAGCCGGAATCTTCCGAGCAGCGGCCCGCCCTGGTCACCCGCCACTCGCTGCGCGAGGAGAGGCGGCACCTGCGCATTCTGCTCGCCGAAGATAACCCCGTGAACCAGATGGTGGCGGTCCGCCTCCTGGAAAAATTGGGACACACGGTGATGGTGGTGGCGAATGGACGCGATGCCGTCCTGATGTCGCAGGAGCAGGAATTCGCCTTGGTGATGATGGATGTGCAGATGCCGGAAATGGACGGTTTTGAAGCCACCCGCCTCATCCGTGAAAAGGAGGCCGCCACCCAAAAGCACACTCCGATCATTGCCATGACGGCCCATGCCATGAAGGGCGACCGGGAACGATGTCTGGCGGCGGGAATGGATGGATACATCGCCAAACCCATCCGGCCGGCGGAGTTGGTGGCGGGGATTGAGCGGTTCGCCCGGCGGCCAGAGCCCACCGCGCGGAAGTCGCCGCCCCCTTCCGGAGATGACTGCATTGACTGGCAGGCGGCTTGGGCAAACTTGGAAGGCGACCGCAGCCTGTTGAGTGAGTTGGCGCTTTTGTTCCTAGACGACCTTCCCCCGCAGATGGAGGCCATTCACCGCGCCGTGGAGAATAAGCAGAGCCATGATTTGGAACGCCTCGCCCACCGCTTGAAAGGCTCGGTGGGAAATTTCGCGGCGAAGCCTGCTTTCGAGGCGGCTTTCCGCCTGGAAAAAATCGCCCGCCAGGGCGACCTTAAACAAGCCTCGCAAGCTGTGGATGCACTCGTCTATGAAATCTCGCGGCTCCAGACCGCTCTGGAAAAATGGGCGCACAACACGCCCGGAAATGAGGGGACGGATTCGTCCCTCGCCCCGCCTCCTCCAGCCGCTGCCGGCCCCGAGCTGAGCTCGAATATAAGCTAGCCCACATATATAGTTACGCGCGGCTTTTTCCGCCACCGCCGCCGAGCGTGGCGGAGGTTATGTCGACGGTCATTTTGTCAGGCTGTTTATGAATTTACGTAGTTTCTTGTAACTTGCTTAATTTCAGTAAGCTGACGGCTTTGGGAGGGTAAAAAACCCCTTTAGTCCCCTTTGTTTTCAAAGAGCTGACGGCTTTGGGGGTTGGTGCGGTCGTAGGGCATAATGTCATCACGGAATATATGGGCGGTGAGGCTAGGAGAATGTGCATCATCAACTTCCTTCTTGCTCCGCGTGCGGGGCGACGAAGCGCTCGTTCGATTCCGGAATTCCGCGCGCGTTCTGTCCCGGCGTTTCGCGGCCCGCGCCTGTCCGGCGTGAACCGCCGGAATGGCCGTGCTCCGTTCGCCACCCGAACTTTCGCCGCGCCGACCGTGCTGCCCTGCCGGCCCACGTTGTAGGCGGGCCGACGTCGATACTGACTGACCCAGTGTAACCTATCAATCTTATATTGTCAAGAAGATTTATTGCCGACTTCTCTAGGGGATCCGAGCGGCCCCCTGACGGCCGCGGGCGCAGGGGGGACATCCGGTGCGCGCTACTCCTGTACGCCCTCAGGCTTGAGATGTCCCCGCCACGAACTTCTCGAAATTCTCAAGCACCCGGCGGGCGAGATTTTCTTCGCCCAAATTGTGAAGGCGTGCGAGCTCCTGAGTGACGCCGCGCACGTAGGCAGGCTCATTGCGCTTGCCGCGATAGGGCACCGGCGCCAGGTAGGGAGAGTCCGTTTCCGTCAGCAGGCGGTCCAGGGGAATCACGCGTGCGGCTTCCCGCAGGTTCTCGGCTTTTTTGAACGTCAGATTCCCCGCGAAGGAAATCAGGAAACCCCAGTCCAAGAACGTGCGGGCGTCCTCGATGCTTCCCGTAAAACAGTGGAGGATGCCGCCCAAGCCCGCCGGCTTCCAATGGGCCGCGGCAATTTCGCGCAGATCCTCCCAGGCGTCGCGGCAATGGATGATGATGGGGCGCTTGAGCTCGCGAGCCAGCTCCATTTGCCGAATCAGCACTTGTTTCTGCACGTCGCGCGGCGAGTGGTCGTAGTAGTAATCGAGGCCGATCTCGCCCACCGCCACGATTTTGGGATGCTGGGCGAGTTGCAGAATTTTTTCCGCGTGGGAATCCGTGAAGTGCCGGGCTTCGTGCGGGTGAACACCCACCGAAGCATAAATCCAATCGTGACTCCCGGCGATGGCCAGCGGCGAGTCCAGGCGATCGGGCCCGGTGCCTCCGCCCGCAATCAGGATATAGCGAAGCCCCGCGGCGCGAGCCCGCTCGATTACGGCGTCGCGGTCGGGATCGAAGTCGGAGTCGTCGAGATGGGCGTGGGAATCAAGGAACAATCGGGTCATTGTGACATTGGGTCATCGAGTCATTGAGAAAATTGGTCATTGAATCAACGGGTCATTTGGACATTGAAAAACAATGACTCAATGACCCGATGAATCAATGATTCAATTATTTCAGCCTCGCTCCATTCGGCACATCTTCCCCGAACGTGGCCAGCACCGGCCGGCCCTCGTTACCAATGGAGGCCGCGACGATCATGCCGTTGGATTCCACGCCGCGCAGTTTGCGCGGTTGGAGATTCGTCACCACCACCACCTTCATGCCGATTAGTTTTTCCGGCGCGTAGAACTCGGCGATGCCGGCGCAGACCTGGCGAACTTCCGTGCCAATATCCACCGTCAGCTTCAGCAGTTTCTTGGCTCCCGGAATGGCCTCCGCAGTTTTGATTTCGCCGGTGCGCATTTCCACCTTGGCGAAGTCTTCAATCGAGATTTTCGGCGCCTCAACGGCTACGGCGAAACCGGGAATGGGGGGCGGGGTGCTGGTGGTTGGGGATTCAGAGGCGGACGCGGGTGCCCCTTCAAACAACTCACTTAAATTTACCCGGCGAGTCGTTTCCTTTACGGGCTCGGCTGCGGGCGTCGGCGCCGTTTCCGGTGCTTTTTCGTCTTCCATGGGATTCGATTCCTCCTTGGATATAACACGATGGTGGTCAGTCTCGGCGAGGTTGGCTTCTGGGGGGTAGGGTCGTAGGGGCGCTTCGCGAAGCGCCCCTACCGTCGGCTTGCTACGCTCGCGGTCTCCCTCGGCCAGTTCTTCAAGTTTGGCGAGTGTGACGGCCTTGTCGAG
>Ga0326727_10009204_pt1 | contig 24464 bp, 22 predicted proteins | sample MB2enrmetagenome_FD_207643 | JGI IMG/M metagenome (GOLD analysis project Ga0326727, IMG submission 207643) | Lab enriched peat soil microbial communities from McLean, Ithaca, NY, United States - MB29MY | ecosystem: Environmental > Terrestrial > Soil > Wetlands > Peat | place: USA: New York... | reverse complement strand
GCATTCCACTGCTCAACCCGCGTATGCGGAGACAGCAGACCGAAGACGACGACAGCCAGGACTCCCGCACCTCCAGCCAGTCCGACCAGGAGAAGCTGGATGAACTAAAGCAGTACACCACCCTGCAGCCCAAAGGCAAGGACCTGGCCCAGGCGGGGATCGTGCAGCGGCAAGTCAGCAACGGCAGCATTATCCTGTTCGGCTTTTCCCGCGAGACGCTGCAGTTAAAGCCCGACGACAAGGAAGCCGATTTCTCCACGCGGCTCGGCTCGCTCATCGTCAAAGCCAAGTTCAACCTGAAAGAGATGATGTATCACGGCGAATTGGCCGTGTAAGCGGCGCGCCCGTACTATCTTTGGTTAACATGAATCGAAATTAACCTGAGAATTACGAGACTTTCCCGCTCTCCCCGGATTTAATAAATTGTAAGCCGGACGGCAGAAAAGTACGGGACAGGAGGGAGCCATGAAGAGCGGGAACATTATCTTAACGACGGTCGCAGTTACGATTCTGGCGGCCGGCGCATTTGCCCAGACCAGCGAAGTCGGCAAGCGGGCCGAGAACCAGCAGGACCGCATCGCGCAGGGCGTGGGATCCGGCCAGTTGACCGCCGGCGAGACCGCCAACCTGGAGAAGAAAGAATCCGCCATAAGCCAGGAAGTGAAGACCGATCGCTCGTTGAACGGCGGCAAGTTAACCGGCCAGGAAAAAAAGGTGGTCAACGGCCAGCAGAATAACATGAGCCGGCAGATTTACCAGGATAAGCACAACGCGGCCACGCAGCATTACGGGAACAACGAAGTGGATGCGCGCCGCGAGAACCAGCAGCAGCGCATCGCGCAAGGCATTAAGTCGGGTAAGTTGAACGCGGGCCAGACGGCCAGGCTGGAGAAGGGCGAGGCGGGCATTAACAAGGAAGTCCACGCCGATCGCCAGGCCAACGGCGGCAAGCTGACCGGCCAGGAAAAGAAGCAGGTCAACCGGCAGCAGAACGCGGAGAGCCGCAAGATCTATCGCGCCAAGCACTAACTCAACCGAGGGCCGCGCGGTAAGCGCACTTACTCTATCTTCCGATCGAAAGCCGGTCCGCCAGGATAGTCGGCAGGCCGGCTTCGAGTATCTTCCTCCCGGCCGATTCCACATTGTAAGCCACCCGGCGCCATGATAGTAACTGGGCGCCGGAATCGTACAGCGCGTACCCCGCGCGGGGATCGCCGTCGCGCGGCTGGCCCACCGAGCCGGGGTTCACCAGGTAGCCGCACCGCGGATCGATCTCGGCCACCTGCTGGCTAGCGCGGGCCGGAATGCGCGGCACGGTCTCGACGCGCGCGTGGTTCCAGATGAAGCCTCCCTGTACGTGCGTGTGGCCGAAGAAGGCCAGGCTGCGTTCGAGATATCCGAAGGCCTGCTCGGCCTCGCTCAGGGCGAAGACGTACTCGTCTTCATCGAAGGGCGCGCCGTGCACCACCTGAAAGCCATCCAGCACGGCGGGGCCTTGTGCCAGCGTTCGTATATATTCGCGGTTCTCGGCGCTGAGGTTCTCTCCAGTCCATAGCGCGGCGGCGCGCGCTATGGGATTGAACCACTCCAGGTCTTCCAGCCCGGTGGAGGCCTTGTCGTGATTGCCGCGTACGACGACGGCGCAATGCTCGCGCACCCACTCGGAGACGCGATTGGGATCGGCGCCGTAGCCCACCAGGTCGCCGCAGCAGAGGACCTGTTCGTAGCGGCCGGCGGCGTCCTGGACAACGGCTTCCAAAGCCTCCCAGTTGCTGTGAATGTCGCTCAGAACGAGGTAGCGCACGGGAGGCGGTCAGGCCCTCCTCAGCCGCACGAGCGCGATCTCGGGTGGCGCGCCGATCCGGGTGGGAATCCCGATGGTGCCGATTCCGCGCGTGACGTAGGCCGCCGTGGAACCAGCGCGATACGGCCCGTAAATGTAAGGCGTGAAGAAACGCGCGGGGTTGAAGGAGCGATCCAGAATTTCAATGGCTATTTGCCCTCCGTGCGTGTGCCCCGAAAGCATCACGTCCCAGCCCTGCCGCGCGGCCACCGGAAGCACGTCGGGATTATGGGAGAGCAGCACGTTGACCGCCCCGGGCTCCTTGAGCCGCGCGGCTCCCTTGAGGTAATCGGCCTTTGCGGCCAGGGACTGGTAATCCACGCCGGCCAGGTTCAGCACCGCGCCGCCGAAGCGGAGCCGGCGGGCCGCGCCGCGCAGGAAAGGGATGCCGGCCCGCGCGGCGGCTGCGGTGGCGTACTCCTCGGCCATGGCGAAACGCTCGTGATTGCCCAGGCAACCAAAAGATCCCGCGGTGGATTTCAGGCGGGCCAGCTGGCGGATGCAGGCATCCAGCGGGTCGCCGCGTGAGGAGATCAGGTCGCCGGTCACCAGGGCGACGTGCGGCCTCAGGCTGTTGGCGGCATCCACCACTCGCGCCAGCTCGGATTCGCGGAGAAAGGCGCTGAGATGGATGTCGCTGATTTGCACCAGCCGCAGGCCCTCCAGATCCGCCGGCAATCCGGGCACGGGGAGATCGACCTCGCGCACCCGGAAATCCAAACGCTCGATAAAGGTGCCGTAACCGATCACCGCCACGGGAGCCGCCGCCAGCAGTCCGCCGGTGGTGCCCAGGAGCAGGCGCCGCCGGCCTGGATCGGCGTCCTTCGGCAGCCGCTTGCCGATAAAGCCGCCGAGGAGCGAGACTCCCGTCAACACGGCCGTCACGATGAGATAGAACACCGTGACCGCTCCGATGATGGCGGCGGCGCGCGCCGAAAATCCCAAGTGGGAATCCAGCTCCGAAAAGGTGAGCGCATAGCCCAGCGCCACGACGCCATTGATGAGAATCAGCGCAACGCGGGGAAGGCCTCTAGAGCGCAAGGCGACCGTCATGCGCCACTGAGCCAGCACAAAAACCAGGAAGGCTAGAACATCGAAAGGTAGATTCACGCGCGGGTTCCGTCGGTCCCGTTACCATCTACTATTCTAGCCATGGCCGCCGCGCTCGATGGCATTTACGCGGTCCAGGCTGTGAGCAAAACCGCCAAAGCGGCCAGAGCGGCGGTCTCGGCGCGCAGAATCCGCGGCCCCAGTCCCGCCGCCAGCCATCCGGCGTTGGCCGCGGCCCGCCGTTCGCCGTCCGTCCAGCCACCCTCCGGGCCGATCAGCAGCGCCGCCTCTCCCGGCCGAGTCCGATCCTCGGGCAGAATACCGTGGAGCGAAGGCGCGCCGGCTTCTTCGAGGAAGTAGCGATACTGCGCCGCCGTGGCCAGCGCCTCTTCGAGGCGGACCGCCGGCTGGACCTGGGGAGCGCGCAGGCGCCGCGATTGCTCGCTGCTCTCGCGCGCGATCCGCTCCCAGCGGGGGGCGCGCTTGGCCGACGCTTCCCGCAGGCCCTTCTCGCTGAGCGCGGTCTCGACCGGCACGATTCGCTCCACGCCCAGCTCGGTGGCCTTTTCGACGATCCATTCGAACCGGTCAAACTTGATCAGCGCGGCGCACAAGGTGACGCGGAGCAGCGGCTCGGGCGGCATCGCGAGCGGCTCGACCACGCGGAAGACGGCGCAGTCGGGATGCGCCTCCACGATCTCGGCCAGATACACAGTGCCGCCATCGGAGATTTCGTAAAGTTGACCCGCCTTGGCGCGCAGGACCCGCGTCAGGTGGCGCGCCGCATCGCCGCGCAGTTCCGCCCGCCCGTCGCGGACGGCATCCACGAAGAATCTCCGCCTGGCCAAAAGACTATTGCCCGGAGGCCGGCCTCTTGCCTACGGCCTTCTTGCCCGCCGCTCCGCCCACCAGCAGCGCTTCAATGGCGTGCTGGATGTTCTGTTCCTGTTTGTCCTCCGACATGAAAGGGGCGTCGCCTTCGTATTGCTCCCGCACGACGCCCTGGCCGTCGATGAATACCAGGACCGGCATCTTCAGCAGAAGCATGGGGGGATGTTGCAGGAAATCCAGAACGGTCTTCTGGTCGATGTTATACCCCACGGGGAAAGGCGGATTGAACGCGGTTATGAAGCCCGGCAGATCCCCCGCGGCCGCCTCCTCGATGGCTACCGCCACGATCTGAAGACCGCGCTGCGCAAATTCGGAGTGGGCTTTGCTCAGGAATCCCACCGTCTTCTGGCAATGCGGGCAGGTGGTCAGAATGAACGCCAGCACCAGCGGTTTGCCTTTGTACTGGCTCACGTGCAAATCTTTGCCGCCGTTGAGATGGACCACCAAATCGGGCGAGGGCCGCGGCGTTTCGGCCCGCCCGACCGGCCCCAGCAGCGCGCACAGCGCCGCAACCCCAAGGATGCATCGGCGTTTCGGCATATTGCTCAGTGTATCGCAGGGTCGCGGCCTTCGATGCTGGTCACTACCTTGCCCTCGCGCCGCAGTTCGAACCGTCCGTCATCCCCCTCTCCGGTCACCGTGCCATCGGATTCGGAAGCCACGGTCATGTGCTTCCATTTCTTGGCCAGCACTTCGCGGTAGGCCGTGAGATACAGGCGCGCGCTCTCCTCGCTGTCCCATTCGGCGGCATAAAGCAGCACCACCCGCCCGGCCTTCTTGTTCTCCCGCAGCTCGAAGGCCGAGCCGCGCCAATGCGGGGCGATCTCGGCGGCGCGTTCTTTGCCCAGGTACTGCTCCAGCAGCACCGAGGTGTCCAGTTCTCCCAGACTCCCGCCCACCAGCGGTTTGTACCCGCGGGGCAGGTGGGGCTCCGGCAGATCCGGATCGCCCGGCTTGAGGCCGTCGAAATAGAGTTGCGGGTGCAGGATTTGGGCGGTCGATATGGGCGAGCGCCGGAACACCTCCGCGAAGCTATCCTTGCCGTCGCGTTCGAACACCGCGTTCTGAAACAGCATTCCCTTGGTATACGGAAAGACCAGGGTCAGACGCAGGTACAGCGGCTCGCTCTCGAAGACCGGAAACTGGCTGCCGCCGGTGTCGCTCACCTCGCTCATCGCGCGCACCAGATCGGGCGAATCCGCCAGCGACCTGCCGGACTTGCGAGCCATGTACTCGGACATCAGCCAGGTGGCTTGACCCTCCATCACCGCCAGGCGAGCCGCTGAGCCGTCGTCACTGTTGCGCCCCTTGCGCATGAACTTTCCCAGGTTGAACTTCTGATCCGCCAGGGCGTGCGCCAACTCATGGGCGAGCACCGGCTCCTCGGAGTCGCTGGCAGTGGAGTCGGTGATGAACAGCTTCTTACGATCGTAGTCGTAGAAGGCCGCCGCCTGCTCGGTGAGCAGGTCCACGGTGCTGGAGGAGAGATCGAAATCCTGGGGCACCAGGCCGAATTTCTTTAACGTCAGCTCGTCGGCGCGTATTTCTTCGCGGGTGGCGCCGTGCTTTATCTTCTTCTTCAAGAACTCGTTCACCTTTTCCTTGCTCATGAAGTCGCAGGGAACCGGCCTCCGCAACTCGAGACCCGAAATCGCCGTCAGCTCGCGCGCGATATCCGGAACTTCCCGGCAAACCGCCAGCGCGCGATCGTCCGCCGCCATCGCAGACGCCGCCACCGCGCACGCGGCCACAAGGAGCGCCAGGCGTTGCACAGGCCGGGATGCCCAGTTCCAGACACTTCCGGTCATTTCCAGGCTGGAAGGCCGCCGTTTCTTGGTCATTCTCATCTTCAGGATAATGCGCGCTACAATGAAGCATCAATCCAGCGGTTCAGAGGAGCAGCGTTTTGGCCGACGACAAGACCTACAAAGCGGAGTACCTGGGCAGCGGCACGTTCGTGTTCAGCAAACCTAAGCGTAAGAAAAACAAAGTCCGGCAATCGCATTTGAGAAACCCCGAGCGGGGATCGCGAAAATAGCGGCCCCGCGCCTATTGGCGGGTGCGCCGCACTTCTTCTTCCGCACTTACTTACACAGTCCGTTCACCACCCCGGCGTCCATTCCCAGCCGCTGGAGGTGCGCGCGGCCACCCGGCCGACGCCAGGGAACGGGAAATGAAACGCCATCAGATGCATGTTCCCAGCCACGGCCCGCTCCAGGAGATCGCGCCGCGTGGCCAGTGCCCGCGCCGGCGCCAGGTCGAACCCGTTTTCCCATTCCGGGTGTTCCAAATGCAGCGGGTGGGCGGCTGCGTCCGCTATGTTCAGCAGCCTCTGCCCATCCGACGCCAATAGAAGCGCCAGGTGGCCGGGAGTGTGGCCCGGCGCCGGAATGACCCATACTCCGGGCAGAATCTCCAACTCGCGATCGACTAATTCGACGTGGTGCCGTAGGGCCGTCAGACAGCGCCGCGCCTTCGGCGCGAACGTGTCTTTCAGTTCTCCGGGCACGCGCAGCCCGTGGAGGTCGACGCGCTCGGCCATCCAGAAGTCCCACTCCGGCTCGCCCAGGATGTAGCGCGCATTGGGGAAGGCCGGGCGCGAGCGGGCATCCAGCGCGCCGCCCACGTGATCGGGATGGGCATGCGTGAGAACCACGGTATCGATATCCGGGGGGCGGATTCCCTCCACTTCCAGACGTGCGATCACCGCGCCCGCGGTGGGGACGGACTCGCCCGCTCCGGTGTCAACCAAGACCACGTGTTGTCCGGTCTCGAGCAACAGGCAGACAAGAGGGCTCAGCACGGTTTCCTGGGAGATTCTCCGCGCTTCGAGGGCCTGGAACAGTTCCTCGGCGCCGGCGGTAGGGAAAAACCACGAGGTGGGGTAGCCGCAGTAACCATCGGTGAGCACCGTGCAGCTGATCGAACCAACTTGAAACCGATGGGAACCCGCAGGCATATAAAGAGTTAGCCAAAAAGAAAGCGAAATGTCAAAGGTTATCGCTCGAACCGCCCGCGGGAGCCGGAACATCATAAGGGGGAATTCGGGGGTCGGGGTAGGCTGCGCTCCGAAGAGCGGGTGGGTATACGGGGAAAGAGTTGCGTAGATGTTTGGTTAAATGATGGGTCCGAATTCCCTCTTACGCCTTCAAAATACCCGGCGGCGCGCCGGCGCCCTTCGCGCATGTTGGCTAAATGCAAGAAACCAAATACGATAGTGTTTTGTTTCGGAAGTGACCGCGGGAGACAAGAGGGACCTGACCGCGACTTTCGACCCACACTGTGCGGCCGGTTCACGATTGACCGGCCCTACGGCCGGATCTAGAATGGATATTAGCCAATCCAGCCTGAACAGGACCGGTGAGCTATGCGAGCTGTATGTCTTTCGATTTCCTGCGCTTTTCTGGCCATCACGGCATGTGTCATCGCCACGGGCCAGGAAGGCGATCAGAGCAATCCAAAGAAATCGTCCACGGGTCAGCGCGAAACCGTCGCGAAGCCGCTCACAGACAAGGAGAAGAAGAAGCGCGAGGACAAGCTCCGCAAGGAGCTCGAGACTCCCTACCGCAAGTGGCTGAACGAGGACGTGGCGTACATTATCACCGACGAAGAGCGGGCCGCCTTCAAGCGCCTGCAGACCGACGAGGAGCGCGAGCAGTTCATCGAGCAGTTCTGGCTGCGCCGCGACCCTACGCCGGATACCGTGGAGAACGAGTTTAAGGAAGAGCACTACCGGCGCATCGCGTACGCCAACGAGAACTTCGCCAGCGGCATCCCCGGCTGGAAGACCGACCGCGGGCGCATCTATATCGAGTACGGCCCGCCCGACGAAATCGAAGATCACTCCTCGGGCGGCACCTATGAGCGGCCTTACGAGGAAGGCGGCGGGGAAACCTCCACCTATCCTTTTGTGCAGTGGCGCTATCGCTGGATTGAAGGCGTCGGCACCAATGTGATTATCGAGTTCGTCGATCCCACCATGACGGGCGAGTTCCACATGACCATGGACCCGTCCGAAAAAGACGCCCTCCTGTACGTGCCCGGCGCGGGCCTGACCATGTCGGAGGAGATGGGGTTATCGACCAAGACCGATCGTTTCACCCGCACGGATGGAACCCACCTGGGTGTTGGGGCGGATCAATTGCCGGAAAGCATGCAAGAGTTCACGCGGCTCGAACAATATGCCAAGCTGCAGGCGCCTCCGGTGATCAAGTTCAAGGATCTGGAGTCCCAGGTCAATTCCAAGATCACCTACAACATCCTGCCGATGAAGGTGCGGGTGGACTATTTCCCCGTCACCGATGCTTCGGTTTTGTCGTATTTCACCGTGCAATTCGAGAACAAGGATTTGCAATTCCACTCCAAGGAGGGCGTCCAGAAAGCCACGGTCAACATTTACGGCCGGATCACCACCCTCACGCGGCGCGTGGTGAATGTCTTCGAGGACACCGTGGAAGTCAACGCCCCGGCCGAAATGCTGCAAGCCTACGCCAAGCAGAAATCCATCTACCAGAAGAACGTCCCCCTGGCGCCGGGCATGTACCGGCTCAATATCGTGGCCAAGGACCTGGTGGGTGGCAGCCTCAACAACTATGAGGTCGCGCTCAACGTCCCGCGCCTCGATCCCGACAAGATCACCAGCAGCACGCTCATTCTGGCCGACCTGGTTGAAAAGGTCCCCATGCGGAGCATCGGAACCGGCCAGTTCGTGATCGGGGACTCCAAGGTGCGGCCGCGCATCGACGACGTCTTCAAGCAAGACGAGAAGATGGGCATCTATCTGAAGCTCTACAACTTAGGCGCCGATGAGGCTACCCACAAGCCCACCGGCCAGGTGCAGTACGAGGTGGTGAGAACGTCCACCAACGAGAGAATTTTCGAATTCACCGAAGACGTCGGCAAGATTCCAGCGGCTTCCGCCAGCCAGGTGACCATCGAGAAGCTGCTGCCTTTGAAGACGCTGGCGCCGGGTCAATACACGATCCGGCTGAAGGTAACGGACAAGAACCGCAATCAAACGCTCACACAACAAAGCGATTTTACGGTAACCTAATAAAGCGCGGGTACCCCGCGAGGACCCTGGGCGTCGCCGGATGTTGAAAGCCAAGGCGCACATAACGTTGACCTCCCTGCTGGCTGGCATGGTGTGGCTGGCGGTTCCGGTTCGCCTCCCGGCCGCCGCCGGCTTGCAGCTTTCGGGGGCCATCACCGGCATCGTGAGCGACCCGGCCGGCGTCCCTCAAATGGGCGCCACCGTGCAGCTCCTCAACCGGCTGGACAAGCCCTGCGCCAGAGTGGTGACTGACGACCGCGGGGAATTCCGGTTTCTCGCTCTGGTTCCCGACGTTTATTCGATCCGCGTCACGCTTGCGGCGTTTGTGCCGGCGCTGAAGAAAGACATCCTGGTACAGCCCGGTATGCGCAGCGCGTTAGCCGTCAACCTGAACACGTTGTTCAGCACGATCCAACTCGCGTATCCGCCCTTTGAGAACGGCCTGATGACGGACGATTGGAAGTGGGTTCTGCGCAGCGCCTCTTCCACGCGTCCCGTTTTGCGGTTCACGCCCGTTCCGATAGCCGATCCTCCCAAGAAACCCGACCATGCTACCGTCTTCTCCGATACGCGCGGCATCGTGCAGCTATCCGCCGGTGAAGGCGAGCAGGCCACCGGTGTCGCCAGCCAGGCGGACATGGGAACGGCGTTCGCGCTGGCGACCTCGCTTTACGGCAGCAATAACCTGCAAGTCGCCGGGAACGTGGGATACGGGTCGCAGACCGGCGCGCCGGCGACGGCGTTCCGCACCAGCTACAGCCGCCACATTGGAGACGACACCCCGGAGTTTTCCGTCACCATGCGGCAATTGCTGCTGCCCGGCCGTTCGGGCCTCGATAGCGGACCGGCGGCGCTCCGGTCGGTCTCCGCCAGCTTCAACGATCAGACGCGGCTTTCCGAGTACCTCACGCTGAAATACGGCATCTCCCTGGATTCGGTCTCCTTTTTGGATAGTTCCAGCTATTTCAGCCCGTATGCGCTGTTGAGCTATGCGCTGGACGAAGGTTCTCAAATCGATATCGCGTACACCAGCGGCGATGCGCGGCCGGATCTCGCCGGATCGGCCTCCAGCGACGCCGAGCTGCAGAAAGGGCTGGATTCGCTGGGCCTCTTCCCACGGCTCTCTCTGCTGGGTGGGAAGGGCAAGGTCCAGCGGGGCAATGAATTTGAGTTCACCTACCTGCGGAAGGCCGGTTCGCGGACTTTCAATATTACGGCATTCCACGAGCAGGTGACCAATGCGGCCCTTTCGCTGGTGGCGCCGGATTCTTTCTATGGGGGCGACATCCTGCCGGACCTGTTTTCCGGCAGCGCCATTTTCAATGCCGGCAACTATCAGAGCATGGGCTACACGGCGGGGATGACCCAGAACTTGGGCCAGAACCTTAGCGCCACGTTGATGTACGGAACTTCGGGCGCGCTGACCGCCGAGGGCGGCGAACTGGTCAGCAACAATCCCGACGAGTTGCGCTCGATGATCCACGCCGGCCGCAAACACGCCGCCACGCTGCGCGTTTCGGCCGTTTCGCCGTGGACCGGGACGCGCATGATCGCCAGCTACCAGTGGACGGCGAACAGCCGCTGGGCGGTGCCCGGCAATCTGTACAGCACCCAGGCGTACCGGCCGATGCCGGGCCTGAATATCATGATCCGCCAGCCCATCCCGGGCTTTCCGCGCCGCGTGGAAGCCACGGCCGACCTGCGCAACCTGCTGGCGCAGGGCTATCTCCCCTTGGGCGTCATCGACGGGCAAAGCGTGATGCTGGTCCAGACGCCGCGCAGCTTCTGCGGTGGCCTGGCCTTTATCTTCTAAGCGGGAGCCTCCCCGTTTCCTAACCGAATTGCCGGCGTGCGCGGCTTTGTTCGTGGTGAACGCGTTCATCACGCTGCCGCTCTTCCGGATCGAATACACGAGCGAGATGGGGTCGATCGAAGCCGCGTTCATCGGCTTGGCGGGCTACATCCAGCGCCATTTTCCAAATTTCAACTGGTTCCCGCTGTGGTACGGCGGAATTCCCTACCAGGACAGCTATCCGCCGCTGCTGCACTTCGCGGTGGCCGCCCTGGCGGCGGGCTTCCGCATTTCGCCCGCCCTGGCGTACCACGCGCTGACTGCGGCTATCTACTCTCTGGCTCCGGTCGCGCTCCTTTGGGCGGCGCGCCGCCTGGGCGCGAGCCTGACAGCGGCTTTCGGCGGGGGACTGCTCTATTCGCTGGCAGCGCCAACCTGCTGGCTGGTGCGCGATCTGCGGCTGACCTCCTTCGGCTGGTTCGGACCGCGCCGCCTGATGACCCTGGTCCGTTTCGGGGAAGGCCCGCACCTGGCTTCGCTGCTGCTGCTGCCGGTCGCGGTCGCCCTATTGCACATGGCGCTCGAGCAGCGCAGGCCCATTTACTATGCCGGCGCCACCTTGTCCATGGCGGCGGTGGCGCTCACCAATTGGATCGGCGCCTTCACCCTGGCCCTGGCCGCGTGCTGCTATCTGCTGGCCGGGTTCCGGAATACTCTATCGCGCGGCCTCCGGACGGCCGCCATGGCCGGTTGTGCTTATGCCATCTGCATGCCGTGGCTGCCTCCTTCCACCATTGCCACTGTACGGGCCAACGCTCCGCTAGTGGGGGGTAAGTTCATTTGGGACGCCGCACACTGGCTGGCCTTCATCGCGCTAGCCGAGGGCCTGGCGCTGGCGACTCTGGCTGTACGCCGCTGGATTGCGGCCCCCAGCCTGCGCTTCGCGCTGCTGTTCCTGGGTGGCATGGCGGCCATCGGGCTGGGATCGTCCTGGTTCCACTTCTCGCTGGTCCCCCAGCCGGAGCGCTATAACCTGGAAGTGGATCTGGCGTTCTGCCTGGCAGCGGCGCTGGCCGCGAGCTCGATCCGGGTCTCCCGGCCGAGGATCGCGGTGGCGGCCATGCTGCTGCTGGCGGTGCCGGTGGTCGTGCACGAGCGGCGCATCGCCTGGCGCATGGAGAAGCCCATCGACATCCGCACCACCGTCGAGTACCAGGAATCGCGCTGGCTGGGCGAGCACCTTCCCGGACGGCGCGTCTTCGCTCCCGGCACCATCGCCTACTGGATGGACACCTTCAGCGAGACTCCCCTGCTCAACGGCGGCTTCGATAACGGGCAGCGCAACACGCTGCTGCCGGCGGTGGTGTACGAGATCTATTTCGGCGAGAAACAGAACGTGGCTCTGGACTGGCTGCGGGCCTTCGGCTGCGACGCGGTGGTGGGCGGCGGGCCCCAGAGCCGCGAGGTGTACCATCCTTATCGCCATCCCGAGAAGTTTGCCGGCCTGCCCGAGCTGTGGCGCTCTGGCGACGATGTCATCTACGCGCTGCCGCGCGGCCGCCCGTCGCTAGCCCATGCCGTGCGCCTGGCCGATTTGCCGGAGGTTACGCCGCCGCCCTACGACACGAGCTCGTTGAAGCGCTATCTGAGCGCGCTGGAGGAGCCGGCGCTGCCACCGGCCGATTTCCGGTGGCACGGGGAAAGCGCCGCTACGATCTCCGCCGACCTTCGGCCGGACGAGCTGCTTTCGGTCCAGGTGACCTGGGATGCGGGATGGCGGGCGCGCGTGCGCGGCGCGGCGCGGCGCACGTGGGCCGACAAGCTGGGACAGATGGTCGTGGAACCGCGGTGCAGCGGGCCGTGCACGGTCGATCTAACCTATGACGGCGGCACGGAGATGCTGGTGGCGCGCTGGATCGCCGGCCTGGCACTGGCATGCGGGATTCTGTGGGTGGTCGGGCGGTCTATTGCTCGGAGACCGAGCGCTGCGCCAATTCTCCAAAAAGCGGAAGAGAATATTCCTCGCCGTGGGCGGCTTTGACCATCATCAGGATGGACATGACGAGCAGCGCGAGACTGATGAGATCGTGGACGATGCGCATCTGGAAGCCCCATAGCATGTGCCCCAGCACCCAGCCGTTGAGGACCCAGGCGACTCCCAGGTAGAGGCCCTGAAATGCGTGGAAACGCACCTGGCGGATGGCGCGAAACCGGTCCGAAGCCAGCACCACGACCGAGGCGATCCAGCCGATGACCGGGATATAGCAGAGAATCGAGGCGGTTCGCGGGGGTATGCCGGCCAGCGGATCGGAGCCGCCAGGCGCGGCCGGCCCGCCGGCGGTGGGCTGCCGGGTGCCGCAGCGGGAGCAATAAGCGTCCGCCGGCCCCACCTGGTTTCCACATTGGATGCAGAACGGCATAGCTGCTATTTCATACGTTATGCGAACCGGTGAGGTTCCGGCAATCGCTCCGCGCCTGTGCTACGATTTCGCCATGCGGAAGCCGATATACATAACGCTTCTCCTGGCGTGCGCGGCGGCGCTGGTGGCGGCTAAGGACCTGGAGATCTATTCCATCGATGTGGAAGGCGGACAGGCCACTCTGATGGTTTCACCCGCGGGCCAATCGCTGCTGGTGGACACCGGCTGGGCGGGGTTCAACCACCGGGACGCGGACCGGATTATCGCAGCCGCCAAATCGGCGGGGGTGAAGAAGATCGATTACCTGGTCATCACCCACTTTCACGGCGACCACGCCGGCGGCGTCCCGCAGCTCGCCGAAAGAATGCCGATCGTGAACTTCGTCGATCATGGCACCAATACCGAGACGGGCAGAAACGCGGACGTGCTCTTCAACGCCTACAGCGCGTTCCGGGACAAGGGCAACCACATCCAGGTGAAGCCCGGCGACACGATCCCCATCAAAGGCATGGATGTGCGGGTGCTCTCCTCGGCCGGCGAGGTGCTCTCCTCCGCGCTGCCCGGCGCGGGACAGCCCAACCCGGATTGCGCCGGCTTCACCCCTCCGCAGGCCGACAAAACCGAAAACGGCCAATCCGTCGGCATCCTGGTCACGGTTGGCGATTTCCGCCTGGTGGACATGGGCGACCTGACGGCCGATCGTGAATACCCGCTGGTGTGCCCCGTGAACAAGATCGGCACCGCCGATCTGTGGATCGTCTCGCATCACGGATACATGCTCTCGGACTCGCTGCCGTTCGTCCATGCACTCCATCCGCGGGTGGCGATCATGAACAACGGCGCGCGCAAGGGCGGAGACGCGGAGATCTGGCAGAGGATCCACGATACGCCCGGGCTGCTGGATCTCTGGCAACTGCACTTCGCCGTAGCAGGCGGCAAGGAGCATAACTCGGCTGACACGTACATCGCCAACGTGGACGAGATCTGCCAAGGGAAGTGGTTGAAGGTGACCGTCCTCAAGGATGGATCGTTCACCGTGTACAACAGCCGCAACCGCTTCGAGAAGAAGTATCCGCCGCGGTAGCGTGCGCGGCGCACAGCGTTAAAATTGGGGATATGCGGTTTGGCTGGATTCTGTTGATGGCGGCTGGGATGCTCCCGGCGCTCTACGCGCAGGGCGCGGAAGCGCCGAATGCGCCGGCGCCCGCCAAGCAGGAAGATCTGAAGCACCGCCCGCAACCCGCCAATAGTGGCGAGGAGGAAATTCCGCCGGAAGAAGATAAGTCGCTCTCCGTGACCGAGTATTCCTTCAACCCCTTGCAGGCCGAGAAGGAGCTGCAAACCGGCAACTACTATTTCAAGAAGGGCAGCTACCGCGCCGCGGCGTCGCGCTTCCGGGAGGCTACCAAGTGGAACGACGGCTCCATCGAAGCCTGGCTGCGGCTGGGCGAAGCTGAGGAGAAACTGAAAGACCGCAAAGCCGCCAAAGAAGCCTACGCGAAGTACCTGACGCTCGCCGCGGACGCCAAGAACGCACCAGAAATTCGCAAGAAGTTGGAGAAAATGCGATAAAACTAACGGGTCCGGCCGGCGGTCAGTACGCCGTCGAACTTTGTTGGCCCGTGCGCACGCCTCTCCAGGGGCGATCCAGCGCGCAGCGGACTTTTTCCGTCAGCTCTTGTATCGTAAACGGCTTGGCCAGGAAGAGCGCGGTCATCCGCGCGACCGTCCGCATCGCAGGGTCGTCGGCATGTCCCGACATGAACAGGATTCGCACGTGGGGCATTGAATCCCCTACCCGGCGCGCCAGCTCCGCTCCGTTCATTCCGGGCATCGTTATGTCGGTCAGCATGAGGTTCACGCCATCCCGCGCGCCTTCGAGCAGGCGCAACGCGGCTATGCCATCGGCGGCTTCCAGGCAGCGGTAGCCGGCCTGGGCGAGCACAATACAGACCATCTTCCGAATGACCTCGGCATCATCCACCACGAGGATGGTCTCAGTTCCCAACTTCGGCACTGTTTCCCTCCTTGCATCGATGGGAGTGCAAATCGAAGGCCAAAGTCCGGCCGCCCGGTCGGTTACAATTGAGGTTCCTAACAGGAGCCACACTTGACCACTATCGTCAAAATCATCGGAAGAGAAATTCTCGATTCGCGTGGAAACCCCACCGTGGAAGCGGATGTTTATCTCGCAGACGGCAGCATGGGCAGGGCCGCCGTGCCCTCCGGCGCCTCCACAGGGGAATATGAAGCGGTGGAACTGCGGGACGGCGACAAGTCGCGCTACATGGGCAAAGGGACGCTCAAGGCCGTTTCGCACATCAACGGCGAGATAGCCGCCGCGCTACACGGCAAGGACGCCACGCAGCAGGCCGAATTGGACGCCATCATGATCGCGCTCGACGGCACCAACAACAAGGGGCGCCTGGGGGCCAACGCCATCCTGGCGGTGTCCATGGCCGCCGCGCGGGCCGCCGCCGCGTCCGAGCACACGCCGCTCTATCGCTACCTGGGCGGCATAGGCGCGAGCATTCTGCCGGTGCCCACGATGAACATCATCAACGGCGGCGCGCACGCCGATAACTCGGTGGACATCCAGGAATTCATGATCGCCCCCTTCGGCGCCACGAAATTCTCCGAATCTCTGCGCATGGGCGTGGAGGTATTTCACACGCTCAAGAAGGTGCTCGCGAAGAAGGGCTACTCGACGGCCGTGGGCGATGAAGGCGGCTTCGCTCCCAACCTGAAATCCAACGAAGAGGCCATCGAGAGCGTGCTGGAAGCCATCGCCCAGGCCGGCTATAAACCCGGCGAGCAGATCGGCGTCTGCCTGGACCCGGCCGCCAGCGAATTTTTCGAGAACGGTAAGTACGTCTTCAAGAAATCCGACAAGAGCCAGCGCACTCCCGAACAGATGGTGGAATACTGGGCCAACTGGGCGCGGCAGTATCCCGCGCTGATCTCCATTGAGGACGGCATGTCCGAGCAGGATTGGCCGGGCTGGAAGCTGCTCACCGATACGCTGGGCCAGAAGCTGCAGCTCGTGGGCGACGATATCTTCGTGACCAACCCTGCGATCTTCAAGCGCGGCATCGAGCAGGGGATCGCCAACTCCATCCTCATCAAGCTGAACCAGATCGGCAGTGTCACCGAGACTGTCGAGTGCATGCACATGGCGGCCGGCGCGGGCTACGGCGCGGTGGTTTCGCATCGCTCCGGTGAAACCGAAGACCCGTTCATCGCCGACTTCGTGGTGGCCATGAGCGGCGGGCAGATCAAGACCGGCTCGGCCAGCCGCACCGACCGCATCGCCAAGTACAACCAGTTGCTGCGGATCGAAGAGCGGCTGGGCGCCTCGGCGCAGTTTCTGGGGCGCCGGGCGTTCCGGCGGTAAGGTGCGGCCATGCACAAAGTCGTACTCGTGCGTCATGGCGAAAGCTCCTGGAACAAGGAGAACCGCTTCACCGGATGGACGGACGTGGATCTCTCCGAAAAGGGCATCCAGGAAGCCACCGAGGGCGGCGCGATGCTGCGCCAAGAAGGCTACGCATTCGACGTGGCCTACACTTCGGTGCTCAAGCGCGCCATCCGGACGCTGTGGATCGCGCTCGATCAGTTGGACCTGATGTGGATTCCGGTCTACCGTTCGTGGCGTTTGAACGAGCGCCACTACGGCGCACTGCAAGGGCTGAACAAATCCGAGACGGCCGCCAAGTTCGGCGAAGCGCAGGTGAAGATCTGGCGCCGGAGCTATGACATCCGGCCGCCGGAGCTGACGCCGGACGACGAGCGCTTCCCGGGCCGCGACCCGCGTTACAAGAGCCTGACGCGCGAGGAGCTGCCGCTCACCGAGTGCCTGAAGGACACGGTGGCGCGCTTCCTCCCGTTCTGGCACGAGACTATCGCCCCGGCCATAAGGTCCGGCCAGAAGGTGTTGATCGCGGCGCATGGCAACAGCCTGCGCGCGCTGGTGAAGTACCTGGATAACATCTCCGAGCAGGATATCGTGGAGCTGAACATTCCCACCGGCACGCCGCTGGTCTATGAGCTGGATGAAAACCTGAAGCCGCTCAGACATTACTACCTGGGCGACGCGGAAAAAGTAAAGGCCGCCATGGAAGCCGTGGCGGCGCAGGGGAAGAAGAAATAGCAGGGAGCCGCGCGAGGCCGGGAAGGCCCGGCTTCGCGCCGTTTCCAGCTTACGCGAAAGCGGCGCTCAAGTCTCTTATGGATTTCGACATGCTGGCGATCGGGTCGCCCAGCGGCCGGTACTCCATGGCGATGCGCCCCTTGTACCCGGTCTTCCGGATGGCCTTGTATATATTGGCGAAATTGAGTTCGCCGCTGCCCGGATCGTTGCGGCCGGGGTTGTCGGCTACGTGGATGAGCGCCACCTGAGGCATGGCTTCGGTCAGCGTTCGAATGACATTCCCGCGCATGATCTGCTCGTGGTAAATGTCGAACAGCAGCTTCACGTGCGGATGGTTGACCTCCTTCACCAGCTTGAGGCCCTCCACGCAGCTCGTCAGGTAGCAGCCGGGATGATCGACCAGCGAATTCAGCGGCTCGACCAGCAGGGTGAAGTTGGCCTCCCCCGCCAGGTCGCCCGCCCGCTTGACGCCCTCGGTCAGGCTGGCCCACTGCTCGTCGTAGCTCTTGCCGGCGGCCTGGAGGCCGCTGGTGACGACGAGCTGCGTAATCCCGAGCTTCTGGGAGATTCCGATGGCGTATTTCATGTCGGCCAGAAATGGCTCGCGGTGCGCCGGATCGACGATCGAGACGGGACGCTTTTTCCAGTCCCTCTGCGCCAGCAGCCCGTGCATGGTGAGGTGGTTCGATTGGCAGAGCTTGTCGACGCGGTTGAGTTCCGTGTCCGACCAGGCGCCAAACTGGTTCAGCATCATCATCGTCTGGCAGCCGCCGCCAGCCGCAATTTCAATCTCCCGGTCGATGGTGCCTCCTAGCATGTCCAGTACCACCGAAGTGGTGATATCGGACTGGGAGGTCTGGGCTACCTGAGCTGCCTGACCTTGTGCCTCCAGGCTGACCGCGGCCGCGAGTCCTGCGGCCTTGAGAAATCCGCGTCGATCCATGTTAACTTTCACCTTTCTGGGGCCAATGCCCGATCCACTACATGTTACCTATGCTACCGAATCGCGCGGGCGGGCGCACGCACGGGAGCACCACGATCTTCATTTCATCGTGACGGACCGCGCGGCATGCCTGGCCGCCAATGCTATAGTCTGAGCATGGCTGCGCGCCTCGGCATCGTCCTCCTCGCCCTGGCGTGCGCGGCCCCGGCGGCCGACCATCATTCGCTCACTCCCGCCCAGCGCCAGTTGAACCTCGATTCGTTCGATCACGTCTGGACCACGGTGCGCGATAAGCACTGGGATCCCCAACTGGGCGGGCTCGACTGGCAGGCCGCGCGCCAAGAACTGCGCCCCCAGGTGGAAGCCGCCGCTACCATGGAACAGGTGCGCGAGGTCCTTTCTTTGATGCTGGCGCGCCTCAAAGAGTCGCACTTCGCCATCATCCCGGCGCAGTCGTATGAGGAGTTGGATGGAGGCGGCGAGGAGGGGCAGGGAAGTCCTGGAATTGACGTTCGCATGGTGGACGGCCGCGCCCTGGTTTTTGCGGTGGCCCCGCAATCTTCGGCCGCGGCTCGTGGCGTCAGACCGGGGTGGGATATTGCCGGCGTAGAGGGAAAAGAGATCGGCCCGGCGGCGAGCGCCATCCGGGAGAGCATGGCGGGGTCCACGATGGTCGAACTGCTCCAGGCGCGCAGCGTGACGGCGCGGCTCTCCGGCCGGATTGGCGCGCCGGTGCGCGTGAGTTTCCAGGACGGCTCGGGGCGGAGCCGGGATCTGGAATTGGACCGTTCCCGGCCGCGCGGAACGCCCGCCCAGCTGGGAAATCTGCCGGCCCTGTATTTTTGGGTGGAATCGCGCCGCGTGCGTCCGCAGATCGGCTATATCCAGTTCAACCTCTTCTTCGAGCCGGAAACGCTCATCGGGGCCTTTCGGGAGATGGTGACAGGATGCGGCGCGTGCCGCGGCCTGGTGATCGATCTGCGCGGCAACCCCGGCGGAATCGGCGGCTTGGCCACGGGCGTGGCGGGTTGGTTCATCGACCAGCCGGGCAAACAATTAGGCGCCATGCAGACGCGCGACACCCGGCTGAATTTCGCGGTCTTCCCGCGCTCCGAACCATTCCGCGGGCCGCTGGCGATCCTGGTGGACGCTTGCTCGGCTTCCACCTCCGAAATTCTCGCGCAAGGGATGAAGGACCTCGGGCGGGCGCGCATCTTCGGGACCCGCACGGCCGGCGCCGCCCTGCCTTCGGTTTTCGAGAGGCTGCCGAATGGCGATGGCTTCCAATATGCGATCGCCAACTACGTCTCCGCGGGCGGCAAATCGCTCGAAGGGGCCGGCGTGATCCCCGATGAGGAGATCGCCCTGCTGCGCCGCGATCTCCTGGAAGGGCGGGATGCCGCCCTGGAAGCGGCGGTAAGCTGGATTGAACAGGGGAAGAATTGAGGCGAAGGATGCAATGCCGTTTTGTCGCGACGCGGATCGCGCTGGCCGCGGCGCTGGCGGCGGGCGGGGCGCGGCTGAGGGCCGCCGATGATCTGCCCAAGGCCGAAACCATTCTCGAACACTTCATCGAGGCCACTGGCGGGCGCGCCGCCTACGAAGAGACCCACAGCGAGATTGCCACCGGGTCGATGGAAATCATCGGGATGGGCATACACGGAAAGGTCTCCCTCTACTCGGCCGAACCGAACCAAAGTCTCACGGAAGTCGAGATCGAAGGCATCGGTAAGATCCTGGAAGGGACCAACGGCACGGTGGCCTGGTCGCTTTCGGCGATGCAGGGACCGCACCTGAAGGAGGGCGAAGAGAAATCCATGGCTCTGCGCGAAGCCCGCTTCAACGCACAGCTGCATTGGCGTGACCTGTACAAACAGGCCGAAACCGCGGGCCTGGAAAGCGTGGATGGGCAGGATTGCTACAAGGTGGTTCTGACCCCAGCCGACGGCAACCCCGTGACCCGCTATTTCGAAAAGCAATCGGGCCTGCTGGTGAAGAGCGCCATGACGGTGAGGAGCCCCATGGGCGACATTCCGGTGGAATCCGCCGAGAGCGATTACCGCAAGGAGGGCGGATTGCTGGTGGCGCACAAGCTCGTGCAGAAGGCGGCTTCGCAGCAGATCTCCTTCACCGTGGAAAGCGTGAAGTTCAACGCCGAGATCCCCAAGGACAAATTCGAAGCGCCCGAGGAAATTAAAGCGCTGATGAAGAAGTAAGAAGGGCGGGCTTGCTCCCGCCCCATGGAACCCAGCTAGACGATCCCCTCGAAGAGGACGGAACTCAGGTAGCGCTCGCCGGAGTCGGGCAGCACCACGACAATTGTCTTGCCCTGGAATTCCGCTTGCTTCGCGAGCCTCGCCGCCACGGCAACGGCCGCGCCACTCGAGATTCCCGAGAGTATCCCCTCCTCGCGGGCGAGCCGGCGGGCCATTTCAATCGACTCCTCGTTCGAGACTGTCTCGACCCGGTCCACAACAGCCAGATCGAGCGTTTCGGGAATGATCCCGGCTCCAATCCCCTGGATCTTGTGCGGGCCGGGCTTCACCGTCTCGCCACGCAGCGTCTGAGAGATCACGGGGCTCGCGGCGGGCTCCACGCCGACCGAGAGAATAGGCTTGCCGCGGTCTTGCTTAATGTAGCGGGAGACACCCGTAATGGTGCCTCCCGTCCCGATCCCCGAGACAAAGATGTCCACACCACCTTCGGTGTCTTCCCAGATCTCGGGCCCGGTGGTCCTGAAGTGAATATCCGGATTGGCCGGGTTCCTGAATTGTTGGAGCAGCACATAGTGGCCCGGGTCCGAACAATAGATCGCTTCGGCCCTCGCGATCGCGCCTTTCATTCCAAGGCCGCCCTCCGTGAGAATCAGTTTGGCGCCGAACGCGGCGAGGACCTTCCGCCGCTCCAGAGACATGGTCTCCGGCATGGTGAGCGTGATCGGATAGCCGCGCGCCGCCGCGACAAACGCCAATGCGATGCCGGTGTTGCCGCTGGTGGGTTCGATTAGTTCCTTGCCGGACTTCAGTACGCCGCGCTTCTCCGCATCCCAGACCATCGCGGCTCCAATCCGGCACTTCACGGAGTACGCTGGATTTCTTCCTTCGATCTTGGCCCAGACCGGGGCTCCGGAGCTTCCCACTACACGGGTCAGCTTGACAAGCGGTGTGCGCCCGATGCTGAGCGAGTTGTCGTCGAATCTCATCTTGTTCACCTTTCCGGGCGGATTTCGCGCCTTCAAACCGTGGCTGCGTGAGCCTCCTGCGATGCCCGAAGGGCCTGGTCGAAATCGGCTTCGATGTCGTCAATCGCTTCGATGCCGACCGAAACGCGCACGTACTCGGGAGAAACGCCGGTTTCGCTCTGTTCCTTTTCGGTCAACTGAGAGTGCGTGGTGGATGCCGGGTGAATCACTAGCGTCTTGGCATCGCCAACGTTAGCCAGATGACTGGCCAACTTCACGCTGTCGATGAACTTGACGCCCGCCCGCTTGCCTCCTCGAATGCCGAATCCGAGAATGGCGCCGGCTCCGTCGGGCAGGTATTTCCTGGCGGCCTGGTAATGGGGGTGGTTCGGGAGGCCGGGATAGTTCACCCATTCGACGGCCGGGTGATTCTGCAGCCACTCCGCGAGCGCCTGCGCATTGGCGACGTGGCGCTCCAACCGCACGTGCAGGGTCTCGATTCCGAGCAGGAACAGGAAGGCCGCGAACGGACTCATCGATGCTCCGGTGTCGCGCAGCCAGTGCGTGCGTATGTGGATGATGTAAGCCAGATTGCCGAGCGGCTTCAGCGCTTCCGTGAACACGACACCGTGATACGCATCGTCCGGAGCCGTGAACTCGGGCCACTTGGAGGGGTTCTCCGCCCATTGAAAATTGCCGCTATCGACAGTGGCGCCGCCAATATGCACTCCGTGGCCGCCCAGGAACTTGGTGGCTGAGTAAACGGCGATATCGATTCCGTGTTCGAAGGGACGGAAGAGAGCGGGCGTGAGCACGGTGTTATCCACGATCACCGGCAGGCCGTGCTTATGCGCAATATCGGCAATGCGGCGGAAATCCGGGACGTCGTTTTTCGGATTGCCGACAGATTCAAGATAGACCAGCCGGGTGTTCTCGTCCGTGAGCTTTTCGATCTGTTCGGGATGATCGGGATCGAAGAAGCGCACCTCGATCCCGAGTTTCTTGAGCGTCTGCGTGAACAGAGTCCAGGTCCCGCCGTATAAGCTCGTGGCGGAGATGAAGTTCTGGCCGGCATGTGTGATGGTTAGAATGGCCGCGGTGATGGCCGCCTGTCCCGAGGCGAAGGCGAGCGCTCCGATTCCGCCATCGAGCGCGGCCAGACGCTTCTCCAGGACATCGTTGGTGGGGTTCATCAGCCGCGAGTAGATGTTTCCGAATTCCCGTAAGCCGAACAGATCCGCCGCATTTTGGGCGTCCTTGAAGACGTAACTCGACGTCGCGTAGATAGGGACGGCGCGCGCCGTCGTGGCGGGATCGGGTGCCTGTCCCGCATGGAGGGCCAACGTGCCGAGGCCCGGTTTTTTTTGTGTATTTCCCATGATCTCCTCTTGATTTGAACTAACTACAAGCCGTATGAGATGCCTAAAGCGAACTGATGCCGTGCGTGCAAATCGACTCCCGGCAGAATCTCACCCGCAGCCTGGGCCACGCCGAAATCAATATTGAACTTAGTGTGTTCCGAGGGAACGAATCTGGCCGCGTAGGTGATCGTGGTCGGGACAATGGCGCCCGGAAGGTCTTTCACGTCCCTCGGTTGCTGTGCGAACTCCGAGCCGAAGATGAGCTGGCCTTTCCCGGGCGCTTTAACAACGAATGCCGCCGCGCCGAAGAGGCGTCCCCGGTACGCCGGAGCGTTCCCGGCCAGCCCGAAAACCGAAGCGTTGGTTGCCTTATAACCCAGGTTCAGAACCAGGGGTACGTGCTTCGTCTGCGTCACCGTTTTCGTGGCCACCAGGTAAAAGTCGGCGTTGGTGTTGGTGCCATTGGCCAGGACACCGGCGACGTAAGGAACCTGGCTGCGGGCCACGAAGCCAGCCGAAAGAGCCGGCACCCAGTTGTGCTTTCCCAAGTTCTCAGGCAGCACGTTGACTTTTCCATGAACGATGTTGAAGCCTCCGTTCCACAGACTGCTGAGGCTGGGAGTGGAGCCATCTTGATGAAAGACCCGCGTATAGCCGAACTCGGCCCGGCCTAAAAGCCCCACAGTTGCGGATGTCGTATAGAAGCTGCCTAGAACATCCCCCGCATTCAGGAAGTGGAAACCCAGAATGGGTATTCCGAGGTTTGTCTTCGGGGAAGCGGCGGTGTAGGCCAATGGCGTGATGAAAACGCCGGTTTGCCCTTCCCAGTTCAGACTCTGCGCCGTGGCCGGAGCGACCGAACTCACGAGCCAAGCCACTCCCGCGATTAAGAGGATGCCGCCGGTCCTCCAGTGAAAATTGAACGTCGTTACAGTGCTACGCATTGATTTTTCCTCACCCTTCTCGTCGATTTTTGAAGACTCGCAACTCGCTTGGTCTTGCGCCGTGCCTCAAGGCCTCAATGAAACTCAGCAGAGACCGTGGGGACGGCTATCGACAGGAGCAGTGCGTGGGAAGACTACAGGTGGTAATCGCACACATCAAGTCCGGGAGCAGAACGGTGGGCGATGGCATCCCGAGTGACATGAAACCAAAGGATACTTCACCTTCCATCCTTTGTCAATCGATTCTATAGGGATTGTGATGAATCACTTGGCCGCGCGATCGCTTCCTCTCACTCCAGCGGCTCCCCCGCGGCCTGGTCGAGGAACCATACTACTCCGCGGCCCTGATGCGTGGAGATCTGTGCAGGGTATTTCTTGGGGTCGTACGGTTCGTGGAAGACCGCGCGCACGGCTTCCACTTTGTCGGCGCCGCACACCAGGAAGACCGTGTGCCGGGCCGCCAATAGCGGGCCGGGCAGCAGCGTCACCCGCCACTGGTTGAACTGCGGCGCGTAGACGGCGGCGGCGATTCCCTCCCGGTCGTCGATCAGCGGTTCGCCGGGAAACAGGCTGGCGGTGTGCGCATCGGGCCCCATGCCGCGATGCACCACGTCGAAGCGCGGCAGTTCGCCTATGTCCAGGCCGAAAGCATCGCGGATCTCGTGGCTATATTTCGCGGCGGCAATCTTGGGCGGCAATTCGCCGATTACGCGATGCACCTGGCGCTCCGGGATGTGCGCGGGCTTTATCAGGTGGTCATAGGCCAGCTTGTAGTTGCTGGCGGGGTCGTCCGGTGGAACCATGCGTTCGTCCACCCAGTAGAGGTGAACGCGGTT
>Ga0326727_10009203_pt1 | contig 24467 bp, 23 predicted proteins | sample MB2enrmetagenome_FD_207643 | JGI IMG/M metagenome (GOLD analysis project Ga0326727, IMG submission 207643) | Lab enriched peat soil microbial communities from McLean, Ithaca, NY, United States - MB29MY | ecosystem: Environmental > Terrestrial > Soil > Wetlands > Peat | place: USA: New York... | reverse complement strand
CTCCGCAACCGGCGGTCCTCCGCTTCCTTCGAATGGGCGGATGAGAGGTTTTATTACTAATTGGAGAATCGACTTCCAGCCATCGTTGCTGCCGGCAATGCTCTACACTCGTCCTTGTGAAGAAACCAAAACTCGGCCAGAACTTTCTGATTGACGAGGCAGCGCGCCAGGCCATCGCCGACGCGCTGGGGGATGTCTCCGCTCGCACGGTGATCGAGATCGGCCCAGGCCACGGCGCAATTACAGCAATTCTGGCCGCGCGCTGCCAGGGGCTGATCGCCATCGAGGTCGATCACGCCCTTGCCGCCGAACTGCGCTTCCGCTTTCGTGAACAGCCGCAGGTTGAGATCGTTGAGGCCGACATTCTCGAAGTCGATCTCGCCACGCTTGTCCCGCCGGGCGAGAGCGCCGAAGTGGTGGGCAATCTTCCCTACTACATCACCTCGCCGATCCTGATGCGCCTGTTCTCGGTGGGAGCATGCGGCCTGCTCGCTCGCGCCGTTCTGATGATGCAGCGTGAGGTCGCGGACCGCATTAGTGCCGCACCCGGTTGCCGCGAATACGGCCTGCTCTCCGCCACCACGCAGATCAACGCGCGCGTGGAGACGCTCTTCACACTGCCGCCCACAGCCTTCTCACCGCCGCCGGAGGTTTTTTCTACCGTGCTGCGGCTGGAGTTCGCGCCGCGCTTTGGCGAGCTTGGTGTGGACGCCGCGGGCTTCGACGCGTTCCTGCGCAGATGCTTCGCGCAGAAGCGCAAGACGCTGGCGAATAATCTGCGCGCGGCCAGCCACACCGGTGCGCGAGGCTATTCAACAGACGAGCTTCGCGCCGCATGGCCCGACGATATTCCACTGCTGGCACGCGCCGAATCGCTTGCGCTGGAGCCGCTGGCCGCGCTCTACCGCGCGCTCGGCCCGCTTCGCCGAGACGCAGAATAAGCAGCTCGCAGCACATTGCCGCAGAACCATCCCGGCCTAGCGCGCCTCCGCGGGAACCAGCGAGAGCAGCGCGCGCGCCTGCGTTCGCACCCGCTGCATCAGGTCCGCGTCCTGCGCAATCGAACGCAGGGCTGGCGCAATGGTTTGCAACTCGATGGCGTGGCCGTCGGCGACCTCACGGCTAAACGACTCCAACTCGGCGTCCAGGCCGAGACGGTCGTAACGATGCAGGTGCTCCAGCTCGCGCCCATGGTCCATCGTCTCGGCAACTCCCTGGAAGAGGTCGGTAAGCGCGGCGACGCTCTGGTTCTCGCTGTAGTTATAAGTGCAGGAATTCGTGGTTCCGGGAGAAAAATAGGTGAGCATCTTTGTGCCTGTATCCGCCACGTTCTTCGCCTTGGAGGCGCACGCGATGTTGAAGTGGTCGAGTTCGCCGGCCAGCGCGAAGATTCTGCGTGTTGTCTGACTGGAGAGCGCAAACTTTTGTTCAAAGGCCACGGTCGCAGGCTGCGCCAGAACGCCGCGAACCACCGGCTCAGTTTGGTCGCCCTTGTAGGTTCCCCGGCCATTCTGGTCGACCGTGAGGGTGAATCGCGGCACCGGCAGGCCCGCCCGCTGGAATGCGAAGCTGACCTCAGCGGCTGTCTCCGGCCGCTGCGCTCCCAGGGTTGGGCCGCAGAGAAGCAGAAGCAAAACGAGTGTGGCGGAGATTGCGCTGCGATGGATGCGCATTAACGGTTGGCTCCCTGCAGCAGCAGCGTCTGCGCGGTGTGGATGTGGCAGATGGCGATGGCCAGCGCGTCGGCGGCGTCGGGCGAGTCGGGCGGGCCGTCGAGCGCGAGCAGGCGTGTCACCATGAACTGCACCTGCTCCTTTGCGGCGAGGCCGTAGCCGGTGACAGAGGACTTGATGGAGAGCGGGGCGTACTCGGCGACGGTGAGGCCGCAGGTGGCGGCGGCCAGCATTGCGACTCCGCGCACCTGGCCCAGCTTCAGCGCGGACTTGGCGTTGGCGGAGAAGAAGACCTCTTCGATGGCAACACAGTCTGGCTCATACTGCGTGATGCGTGCGATCAGTTCGGCGTAGACCTGCGCGAGTCGCAGCGGCGTCTTTTCTTTTTTATTGAGGCGGATCGTTCCGGAGGCGACGTGGATCAGACGCGGCGTGCGCGCCTCGTGGTCCATCTCCACCACGCCGTAGCCGGTGAACTCCGTCCCGCAATCAATCCCAAACGCCCGCATGGGGGAAGTTTATCGCATGGCCTATTAGGGTGTGACAGTAAAGCGGTTCGCGCCTTCGCGCCTGCCCACTCATCGCACAATACGCGATGAATGGAGCACCCGGCTATTTGTAGCCAACATAGCCGCCTCGTTTTCTAGCCTGCTTCATGCGGAGCAAGAAATAGAGATCGTCGGTGGCTACCTCTGGCACCGGGGACCGGGATTCTGCAAGCAATCCGGGGAGCACTGTGAGGGCTCCCCCGAGGAGTCCGCATCCTAGTGATGGCTGCATGAGCCCAAACATGCCAAGTGTGACTACTATTCCGACTATGCTGGAAGTGGCGAATACCCTGTTCTTGTAGCCCCTTCTCTCAACTGCAATCTTATTCTCAAGCCTAGCAATTTTGGGCGCTAGCTCTGCAGCGCAGATATCCATCGCGTCACGGCTCCCCAGATGCTGCGCGCCATGCTCTCGAATTATCGCGGTCAAAGCCCAACGATATTGCTCAAACGAATCGAATATCTCAGCGCGCATCTTAAGAATTTCCGGAATTGTGAGGTCCCCGACAAAGGGCAACGCATGAGTCATCGCAGAAATTAGAGAGGTTGCACGGTGTTGCTGAGCCGACGGTCCATTATCCCCAAGGCCGCGAAGGAGTTCTGCCTCTCCAGGCAGATCCGTCAGGTACTTGGCCTTCCAAACGCTACCATAGGCAAAATGAAATGTAGTGTCGTTTGCTATCTGCTCGAATACGCGTTGTACTATCCCGGATCGGCGAAGCTTTTGCGGAGGGACTCTAAACATGCCGTCCCGGTCCAGTCGCCAGCTCTTCGCGACCCAAGGTGGAGGGCTGGCTAGCCGCCAAACCATTGCGCCATGATCAAGGTAATTTTTTGGCCCCTCTATATGAAGTTCGCAATGGCCGCCCTGTTTGAGCGGCGGTTTGTAATACATGCTGAACTTGCCGAGGCTATCGGACGCAATGTCTTCCGCGATGCTATGTGTGAGATCGGAGAATTCCCTCAAATTCTCAGCGTGAAAATCACAGCAATTGCGAGTAGTCATAACAGCAGGTCGCACGATTCCGGCCACAATGAGCGGTCGGAGCAAGATTAGCGATTCGATCGCATCTCTGAGATCCGATTTCGCTTCTTCGAGACTGCCAGCCCTCGAAGGTCTGTCTAGTAAGAGCGGAACGATGACAAGGTCTGAGTATAGGGCTGCAAATCTTCCGAGGAATTCTATCTTCTGGACGCGACAATAGGGGCAGGTATCACCCCGCAGATGGCGGCTCGCAACGAATCGAAACTCTGGCGCTTCTCGATTCGCCGGGATGCTTTCATACTGAAGACGGAACAACGCCTCCCATAGCCGCTCGTGAAGCCTGCGGGCATCCTTCGGAATAAGGTATAGTACCTTGTCCAGATCGGCGAGTTTCTTGATCCCATATTGCGCGAGAAGGTCGAATATCTCTCTTGCCATTAACCAAATGTTTTACGCTTTCTCGCTCGGTGCGGCAAGCGGTGGTGACCTCAGCAAACCATGGCTTGCAGCCTAAAAGGCGCGACGTGAGTTTGCTGCACGGCCAATTCACAAAATCAGTACCGAGAAACGCCGGTGGTGCCAGCATAAATACTGTGTTGACGCCAAATCGCAATGCGCTCATTCAACGATTTCCCCTGTGCGTTGGTTTAGTTATTCCAAGGGATTCAGGGCTACCGGCTGACGCCTTCGAGGGGGGAGCTGGCGGTGGCGTAGAGGCGCTTTGCCATGCGGCCGGAGAGGAAGGCCTGGCGGCCGGCGAGGACTCCGTGCTGCATGGCTTCGGCCATGAGGATGGGGTCCTTCGCCTCGGCCAGCGCGGTGTTCATCAGGACGCCGTCGAAGCCCAGCTCCATGGCAAGCGTCGCGTCCGACGCGGTGCCAACGCCCGCGTCGACGATGAGCGGGACCTCGTGGATGAGCTCGCGCAGGATGCGCAGGTTGGCGGTGTTCTGCAGGCCCAATCCGCTGCCGATGGGCGCGCCAAGAGGCATGACGGCTGCGGCGCCCGCGTCGATGAGGCGGCGGGCAAAGACGATGTCGTCGGAGGTGTAGGGCAGGACGGTGAAGCCCTCCTTGACGAGGACGCGCGTGGCCTCCAGCGTGGCCTGAATGTCTGGGTAGAGCGTGGCCTTGTCGCCGATGACCTCGATCTTGACCCAATCGGAGAGGCCGACCTCGCGGCCCAGACGCGCCGTGCGGATGGCCTCGTCGGCGGTGAAGCAGCCGGCGGTATTGGGCAGCAGGAAGAAACGCTTGGGATCGATGAAGTCGAGCAGCGACTCGCTGCTGCGGTCGAGGTTGACGCGGCGCACGGCGACGGTGACCATCTCCGCGCCAGAGGCCTCGATGGCGGCCCTGGTCTGCGGGCCGTCCTTGTACTTCCCTGTTCCGACAATAAGGCGCGACTTGAACGCGCGACCTGCGATGACGAGAGGTTCCATAGATGCAGTTTACTAGGTTCGAGGTTCGAGGTTCGAGGGAAAGGCAGAAACACATAGTCCGCTGCAGAAACACAAAGCCCGCACCGATGGGGCGCGGGCTTTGCGGCGGTGATCTGTTGAGATTGACCTGAGGCGTCCTTGCCCGGACGGCCCTCGGCGCAGGATTGCGGAATCGCCGAACTACATTTACAGCCAAGAGCAGGACGCTCTAAGCCTCAGTCACCTCACGAAGCGTTTTGCAACTGTTGCAATCAATTTTCATAGGCTGGACCATCCTCCTTTCCCGTGTAGGGAGAATGTACGCGGTGGACCGACTGAAAAGCAAGATCGGTGTTCCGCCGCGGTCAACCCCGGTTCGCTCCGCAAACGCCCACTCATCGCAAATGCGCGCTGAATGGAGCACACAAATCCGCGCGCGCTACTTCAAATAGGCGCGGACGAGGTCGATCAGCTCCTCGCCGAGGTCGGGCGTCAGCGGAGCGTGGCCACCCTCGAGCAGATGCAGGCGGATGTGGTCTTCCAGCACCTCGGCCATCAGGCTGTTGATGCCTCCGCGCACGGCGGCCAGCAGCATGAGGACCTGCGCGCAGTCGTGCTCGTCGGTGGAGAGCGTGCGCTCCACCGACTCGATCTGGCCGTGGATGCGCTTGATGCGGTTGCGGAGCTTGGCCCGGTCGCGTTCGGTATGGGGCATTTTCTTTCTCCTTCTTTACAACTTTATTATACCGTAAGGGGGTATATTATATTCAAGAAGAAAAACGGCCACAACAGGTCTGCAACAGGCCGTCGCAAAACAGAATCGTAAAGCAAGAGCGGACAATTTGGAGCAAGGAACGCATCCGCATGAACGTTAGCACCGCATTCACACAACACGGTCAGAATCGGAGGCGGATGGTTCTTCTCTACTCCACGGCGAGTCGGCTGGCCGCGCTTCGGATGCCGTTGCTGTTGGTTCTGTTGCTCTTCGGGTTCGCGACGGTCGAGGCGGCGGCGCAGGCCGTGGCCGACGCGGCTGCACCGTCGATGAATCCGGTGCTGGCGGATGCGACGCGACCGGCGCGCATCCGGCCCGTAGCGCAAGTTGCAGCCGAGCAGACGGCGCCGCCGACGTTCTTCCCCCACCCCGACGGCTCGCGGTACTTCATCGCCGGGCAGGCCAACATCATCTTCCAGGCGCATGGGCCCTTCCACTCGCCGTACGAGGGGACGAACAGCCTGCTGAGTCGCGGGGAGTACAAGACGTCGCTGATCGGCACGCTGTATATGGGCGCGGAGCTGGTGCGCAATCCGGCGCGGCACCTGGAGGCGATCTACGACGAAGAGTCGGCGGGCGGGCGCGGCATCAGCGAGGCCCTGGGGCTGGCCGGCTTTACCAACCTGGACGTTGTGCGCAACCCCAACCTAGGCCCAGTTCCTTACATGGCGCGCGTGCAGTTGCATCAGACCATCGGGCTATCAAGCAAAACTGTGGCCTCCGCGCGCGGGCCGTTCGGGCTAGCCACCGAGGCGCCCGAGCGGCGGCTGGAGCTGCGCGTGGGCAAGATGGGGCTGCCGGATTTCTTCGACCTGAACAGCATCGGCACCGACAGCCACCTGCAGTTCCTGAACTGGACGACGGACAACAACGGCGCGTGGGACTACGCCGCGGACACGCGCGGCTACACCTACGCCGCCGTCGCGGAGTACGACGACAAGAACTGGTCCGCGCGCTACAGCCTTGCCGCCATGCCGACTGTGGCCAACGGCATCAACTTCGATTGGAGCCTGAAGCGCGCCAGCGGACAGAACATGGAAGCCGAGTGGAGGCACGGTCTCCTCGGCGGGCTGCTCTCGCCGGATCGCAAGGGCGTGGTTCGCGCGCTGAGCTATGTCAACCACGGGCACATGGGACTTTATCGCGACGCGGTGAAGGCGTATCTGGCGGGCACCGATCCGACCCCCACCATCACGCTGCACGAAAAATTCGGCGCGGTGAAGTACGGCTTCGGTTTGAACGCAGAGCAGGAGTTGAGCGAGGACCTGCGCGTCTTCGGGCGACTTGGATGGAACGAGGGACAACACGAGTCCTTCGTCTATACCGAGGTCGATCAAACGGTTGAGGTCGGCGGCGATCTCACGGGCAAGCGCTGGGGCCGGGAAGACGACAAGGTAGGCCTGGCATTCGTCTCGAACGCCATCAAGCGCGACCATCAGGAGTACCTGAGGCTCAGCGGGCTGGGATTCCTTCTGGGCGATGGAAAGCTGAACTACGCGCGCGAAGACATCCTGGAGGGCTACTACACCCTGCACACCTGGCGCGGCCTGTACTATGCGCTGGACGCGCAGTACATCGACCACCCCGGCTACAACCAGGACCGTGGGCCGGTGCTGGTGGAATCCTTCCGCATGCATGTGGACTTCTAGTGACGGTTGCTGGTTGCTGGTTGAAAACTGAAGGCAGCGTGCGGCTGGGACTTATACTGCAAGCGTGACCTCACCTCACCTCTTCGTTCTGCTCGGACTGGTTCTCGGACTGCTCTTCGGCAGCTTCCTGAACGTGTGCATCTCGCGTCTGCCGGAGCACGAATCCATCGTGAGGCCCCGTTCGCACTGCATGGCTTGCGGACACGCGATTCGCTGGTACGACAATCTGCCCGTGTTGAGCTGGCTTCTGCTGCACGCCCGCTGCCGCGATTGCAAGGCGCGAATCTCTTGGCGCTATCCGGCGGTCGAGTTGGCGGTTGGCCTGTGGTTCTGGATTGCTGTGGACTCTTTGTACTCGGCGATTGAGAGGACGCACGATCTTGGCTATACCGCGAGCGCGATCGCTGCACCGCTGATAATTCATGCGCTGACTTTCACCATTCTCGGCTCCCTTCTCATTGGCCTGATGGTGATGGACTGGCAGACGCAGCGGCTGCCGGATGCGTTCACGCTGACCGGGATCGCCATCGGCTTCGCTCTCACATGCGTACAGGCGATCTTCCATTTGCCGAATGAGAGCCCATCAACGATCATCCTCAACCGCATTGCTGCGATTGCGGGTGCGGCGCTGATCCTGCTTGCGGTGCGCTGGGGCTACAAGGCGCTGCGCAAGCGTGAAGGGATGGGCCTGGGCGATGTGAAGCTGCTGGCGATGATTGCCGCGTTTCTCGGCTTCGGCGAGACCCTGCTCGCGCTCTTCGCCGGGGTGATTGCGGCCAGTGTTTATGGCATCGTTCTGATGGCGCGCCGACGGGCCGGCGGCGCCACCAAACTCCCGCTGGGCAGCTTCCTCGCCGCCGGAGGACTCTTCGCGGCTCTCTTTGGGCCGCGAATCATCGTCTGGTACATGGAGCTGCTGCGGTAAGCGCGCTATAGATCGGGCTTTCAGCCCTCTGACTTCATCCGAACCTCTTCATGGGGCTGCGCCCCATGCTGGTATAGGCCGGGCCTTCGGCATTGGTTTGCGGGATGGTGATCGTCGTCACTTGATTCGTATGCAATTGGGCGGTTTGCTTGACACTCGACCGCCCCGATTCTAGAGTCAAGGTTGGTGATGCAGACAATCCCCTACATCTGGAATTACCTTCCTCTGGCGCTGCATATCGTGTGCGCGCTGGGCATCGCCGCCGGCATGGTGGCCGCCTCCTTTTTCATCGGCAGGCACCGCAACTACCGCATTAAACTGGACCCCTACGAGTGCGGCATGGACCCGGTGGGCGACGCGCGCGGCCGTTTCTCCGTTCGCTTCTACATGGTCGCGATGCTCTTTATCCTCTTCGACGTGGAGGCGGTCTTCCTGCTTCCCTGGGCGGTGATCTTCCGCCGTCTGCCAGCCATTACCGGATCACGCATGTTCGGATTCTGGGAGATGCTGGTCTACCTCGGCTTTGTCGCCGTGGGCCTCGTTTATGTGTGGAAGAAGGGCATCCTCAACTGGTCGTACGACAAGGGTGACCTATAAAATGTACGACCCGGCGACAGCTCTGGTTGGCAAGTCCATCGTCTTCGAGGCGATGGCGGAGGACCCCGCCGTCGTGGCGCTGGCCGAGCTTGCCGCCGACGCGAAGTTCGACCGCAACGAGCTGACCCTCACCGTCGCGGGCGAGAACATAGTTGCCGCCTGCGAGGCCGTCAAGGCCGCGGGCTATAACTTCTTTGAGGACCTGACAGCGGTGGATTGGTTTCCGCAGGAGCCGCGCTTCCAGCTCTCCTACCACATCGTCTCGCACAGTCTTCGCCGGCGGGTGCGGCTGCGCGTCCTGGTCGGCTCAGCCGATGCCAGCGTTCCGTCGATCACCGCGGCGTGGCCCTCGGCAAACTTTTACGAGCGCGAGGTCTTCGACCTCTTCGGCATCGACTTCCCCGGCCATCCACGCCTCACCCGCATCATGATGCCCGAAAATTGGAAGGGCCATCCGCTGCGCAAAGACTATCCCGTGGAAGGCTACCGGTAAGACCGTTTCAAGTTCGAGGTTCCAGGCAAAGGCAGGCACCGCAGATGGCACCCAGCGCCGCACCCGACAGGATCACCCCCGGAGTGGAAGACGTCGTCGCCGGCGCGAAGCGCCACGGCAACGCGGGCACGGGCGAGCACTCCATGGTGCTCAACATGGGGCCGCAGCATCCGTCGACGCACGGCGTGCTGCGCATGGTGCTGGAGCTGGACGGCGAGATCGTCGTCTCGCTGGCGCCCGACATCGGCTACCTGCACACCGGCATCGAGAAGACCTGCGAGGCAAAGTTCTACCAGCAGGTCGTCCCGCTGACCGACCGCATCGACTATCTCTCGCCGATGACCAACAACCTGGCCTACTGCCTGGCGGTGGAGAAGCTGCTCGGCCTGGAGGTCCCTGAGCGCGCCCAACTGCTGCGCGTGCTGCTGAACGAGATCACGCGCATCGAGTCGCACCTGGTCTGGCTGGGCACGCACGCCATGGACATCGGCGCGCTGACCATGTTTCTGTATTGCTGGCGCGAGCGCGAAGCGATCCTGCGCATCTTCGAGGCGGTCAGCGGCCAGCGCATGATGACCAGCTACTTCCGCATCGGAGGTCTGGCGCTGGAGCCGCCGATGGGATTCTTCGAGACGGTGCAGGCCCTCCTCGACGACATGCCCTCCAAAATCGACCAGTACGAGGGGCTGCTCACCGGCAACCCCATCTGGATGGGGCGGCTGAAGGGCGTGGGAATTCTCTCCGCCGCGGACGCGATTGCGCTGGGCGTCACCGGGCCGCCGGCGCGCTCCGCCGGAGTGGACTGGGACCTGCGCCGCGACATGCCCTACTCCGGCTACGAAAAGTTCAAGTTCAACGTGCCGGTCTCCAATGATGGCGACGTGTGGGCGCGCTACACCGTGCGCATGCTGGAGATGCGCGAGTCGGTCAAAATCTGCCAGCAGGCGATGCAGATGCTGGCCGGCAAGACCGGCCCCATTCGTGCCGACGCGCCAAAGATCGTCTTGCCCGACCGCGAGAAGATGAAGACCCAGATGGAGGCGCTCATCCACCACTTCAAGATTGTGACCGAGGGCTTCGCGGTGCCCGCGGGCGAGGTCTACCAGGCGGTGGAGAGCCCGCGCGGCGAGATGGGCTACTACGTCGTCTCCGACGGCACCGCCAAGCCCTACCGCGTCCACATGCGCAACCCGAGTTTCGCTACGCTGCAAGCGTTGGAGACGATGTGCAAGGGACGGCTGATCGCGGATGTGGTCGCAGTGATCGGGAGCATCGACATCGTCCTAGGAGAAATCGACAGGTAGTACGCGCACTTGTAGTCGGATTGAAGTTTATCGTATGAAGGGGAAGATATATGTATTTGATATTCGGCATAGCGGTTCTTCTCTATATTGCGGTTCTTGTCGTCCTCGTTCGCTCATACATCCATACTAGAAATATTGGTTTTATTTGGCTGGGCGCATATGTAATTCTCGGGCCAGTCGTGCGTGCCCTTCTTCGGGGTCCCGAACTCAGACTCTTCTTAAGCTTTTCTCGCCATCAGCCTGTGAATTGGTATCCTGCAAATCTGGTTCAATACGGTCAAATATCGCCACTTACTTTCATGTCGGGGCTCGCTTTAATCGAAGCAGGAATTGGCGTGATCGTCCTCGTGATAGCGGTCTCTTACTTGGGTAGGCTGCAAGTTTCCAATTCAACCGTTACGGCATAACGTGATGGCAACCCTCCACACCGAACTTTGGATTTCCTGGGCTGCCTGCTCAAGTTGTATGCGGCGGCCCATGGGATTAATAGAACGCAGCAGGCGGTGGTTGAAGTTGGTGTCAATGAGATTGTGGTGCGGGCGGGCAGCGAGTGGATTCGCTTTACGCACGAAGAGATGGGATCGAGCGACGGCAGCAGGTCGGCCTTCGCGTTGAACGAGGATGGAACGGTTTCGCTGGACGGTAAGATAGACGAGATGGACTTTGCAGCCGAACGAGTGACGCGGGAGCTGATGCAGTGAGCACGATTGCCAATTCGATCTTTTCGCCGGAGCTTGCGGCGCGGTTTGACAAGCTGGCGACGATCTACCCGGTGAAGCGCTCGGCGCTCGTCCCCATGCTGCTGTACGCGCAGGACGAGGTGGGCTATGTCTCCGAGGCGGTGATTCAGGAGGTCGCGCAGCGGCTGGACCTCACGGACCTCGATGTGCGCTCGGTGCTGAGCTACTACTCCATGCTGCGGACCAAGCCCGCGGGCAAATTCAATGTGCAGGTCTGCACCAACATCAGCTGCATGTTGCGCGGCGGCTATGAGATTCTCGACCACTGCAAGCGCAGGCTCGGCATCGAGAACAAGCAGACCACGGCGGACGGCCAGTTCTCGCTGGAAGAGGTCGAGTGCATCGGCGACTGCTGCGCGGCGCCGGCCATGCAGGTGAACTACGACTTCCACGACGAGCTGACGACCGCCAAGGTGGACGAGATCCTCAATGAGTACGCCGCAAAGGACGGGAAGTAATGCCGCGACTCGTCTCCCATCCCGATGAAGTCATCGTCCTGAAGCGGCGCTTCGGCCAGGACGCGACCAACATCGACCGGTACATTGCGCTGGACGGCTACGCGGCGGTGCAGAAGGCCATTGCGCAGGGCGCGGAGGCGATGCCGGGGTGGATCATCGACACCATGAAGGCCAGCGGCCTGCGCGGGCGCGGCGGCGCGGGCTTCCCCACCGGGATGAAGTGGAGCTTTGTGCCGAAGACCTCCGCCAAGCCGAAGTATGTGCTGGTGAACGGCGACGAGAGCGAGCCGGGGACGTGCAAGGACCACGTCCTCTTCCGCGAAGACCCGCACGCCATCATCGAAGGCGCGATGATTGCCGGCCTCGCCATTGGCGCGAAGATGGGCTTCATCTATCTGCGCGGCGAGTATCGGTATCTGCTCAACATCATGGAGCGCGCGGTCGCCGACGCCTACGCGCGCGGCTTCCTGGGCAAGAACATCTTTGGGTCGGGGATTGATTTTGACATCATCACGCAGACCGGCGCGGGCGCGTACGAGGTGGGCGAAGAGTCGGCGCTGATGGAGTCGCTCGAAGGCAAGCGCGGCGTGCCACGCATCCGGCCACCGTTCCCGGCGGTCGTCGGACTGTACGGCGGGCCGACGATCATCAACAACGCGGAGACCATCGCCAACGTGCCGCACATCCTGCTGATGGGCGGCGAGGCTTACGCCCGGCTGGGCACGGAGCGCAACGGCGGAACGCGGCTGTTCGGGATCAGCGGCCACGTTGAACGGCCCGGCGTATATGAGTTGCCCATGGGCTATCCGCTGCGCAAGGCGATCTACGAGGTTGCGGGCGGCATTCGCGGCGGCAAGGAGTTGAAGGCTGTGGTGCCGGGCGGCGCATCGTGCCCCGTGCTGCGCGCCGACGAGATCGATATTGGGCTGGACTTCGATCAACTGGCCAAGGCGGGATCAATGCTGGGGTCGGGCGGGATTGTGGTGCTGGACGAGACGGTCTCCATTGTCGAGTTCGCGCTGCGCATCATCAAGTTCTACCAGCACGAGAGCTGCGGCTGGTGCATTCCATGCCGCGAGGGCACGGACTGGATCAAGAAGACGCTGACCCGCGTGTATGAGGGCGGAGGCGCGCAGAAGGACATCGACACCGTGCAGTACATCGCCGAAAACATGATGGGCCGGACGTTCTGCCCGTTTGGCGACGCGGCTGCCATGCCCACGCTCGGCTTCGTCAAGAAATTCCGCAAGGAGTTTGAAGAGTACATCGAAGGCACCAAGGCTGGCACGCCGGTGATGACGAAAGAGCATGACCTGGTGGAGATTCTCTGATGGCTGACGTCACCATTACCGTAGATGGCAAAAAGATCACCGCGCCCGCGGGCTCGCTGCTGATTGAGGTGTGCAAGAGCGCGGGCATCGAGATCCCCGCCTTCTGCTACTATCCCGGTCTCAGCCTTCAGGCGGCCTGCCGCATGTGCGTCGTGCGTCAGGAGAAGGTGCCGAAGCTGCAGACCGCATGCACCACGCAGATCGCCGAGGGGCAGGTCTTCTTTACCGACACGCCGGAGATCATTCAGGCTCGCAAGGCCACGCTGCAACTGCTGCTGGGCAACCATCCGCTCGATTGCCCGGTGTGCGACGCGGGCGGCGAGTGCGAGCTGCAGGACATGACCTTCAAGTACGGCGCGGCGGACAGCTTCTACGCCGAGCCGAAGAACCATCGCGAGGAACAGCAGTGGTCGCCCGTGGTCTACTTCGACCGCCCGCGCTGCATTTTGTGTTACCGCTGCGTGCGCACGTGCGGCGAGGGCATGGATGTCTTCGCGCTGGCGGTGGAGAATCGCGGCTCGTCGTCCATCATTGTGCCGAATGTGCCGGCGCAGCTCACGCCCGACAATCGCGCGCACCTGGACTGTGAGCAGTGCGGCATGTGCATCGATGTATGCCCGGTGGGCGCGTTGACCAGCGGGACGTACCGATACAAGACGCGGCCCTGGGAGATGAACCACGTCGCGACGATATGCACCCACTGCGGCGACGGATGCAAGACCACGCTGGGCGTCCGCTCCACCTCCGACGGATCGCAGATTGTGCGCGGCGACAACCGCGACAAGTCCGGCATCAACGGCGACTTCCTCTGCAACAAGGGGCGTTACGCGTTCGACTTCGCCAACAGCAGCAAGCGGATCACTCAACCGCTGGTTCGTCAGCCCAACGGCGAGTTGAAGGCGGTGAGCTGGGAAGAGGCGCTCACCTGTGTGGGCACGAAGTTCGCAGAGCTGCACGACACGCGCGGCGGCAGGAGCTTCGGCGTCATCGGCGGCAACCGCCTGACCAACGAAGAGGCGTACCTGCTGCAAAAGTTTGCGCGCTCCGTGCTGCACACCAACAACATCGACCACCACCGCACGGCGGACTACGTTGCCTTCGCGCAATCGCTGGCCGGAACCACAAGCCGCGCGGCGTCGCTGCGCGACACTCTGACGGCGAAGGCAGTGCTGCTGGTTGGCGGCGATCCGACGAACCAGAGCCCCGCCACCGCGTGGAACCTGCGCAGCAACGTTCGACTGAATGGAGCGAAGCTCTATATCGCGAACTCCGCGGAGATCAAGCTGCGCCGCCAGGCAAAGGCATTTCTGCGGGTCGCCGAGTACGGCTACGGCGCGCTCGCCGCTTACCTCGCGGGAGACGACTCCGCGGCGAACGCCGTCAATGCAGACACTGCTGCGCTGGCCGGCTTCCGCGACGCACTCCGGGCCGAAGAGTCGCTGCTGATTCTGATCGGCAACGAGCTGCGCGGGGCGGAGCTGAAGCGGCTGATCGACTTCGGCCTCACGCTGCCCGGCGCGAAGTTCGCGTTGCTGGCCGACTACGCAAACTCGCGCGGCGCAGCCGACATGGGCCTGCTGCCCGACATGCTTCCCGGCTACACGCCCATCGGCCCCATCGACACCGGGGACCCCGGCAGCCGCATCGCCCTCGAATACAAATCTCCCACCACGCCCGGCCTCGACCTGCTACAGATCTTCGACGCCGCCGCCACGGGCAGCCTCTCCGCGCTTTACGTCGTCGGGGCCAACCCCGTTGCGCGCTACGACGTGGATCCCGCCTCGCTTAAAAACACCTTCGTCGTGGTGCAGGAGATGTTCCTCACCGAGACCGCCGCGCTGGCCGACGTCATTCTGCCCGCTGCGAACCTGTACGAAAAGTCCGGCTCAGTAACCAACAGCTACGGCGACCTGCAGCAGGTCAAAAAAGCCGCCGACCGCGCCGGAGTGCGCTCGGACTTCGAGCTGATCGTCCGCATCGCCGGCAAGATGGGCGCGGAGCTGCGCAGGCTCGTTCCCTTTGGCGCCGGAGTGCGCGCCGACATGGGCCAGTCGCGCGGCGCGGAGTCGGGAGAGGCCGATCGCCACGCCGTATGGCTCACCGCAAACAGCCTGGAGCCGCGCCTCAGCCCCTTCGATCCCAGCGCGGTCCTCGACGAGATTCAACGGCTGGTGCCCGGATATAACCTGCTGCGCCTGCAACTGCTCTCCGGCAACGACCAGCACCTCTCGCCCGCGGCCGCGCCGGTCCGCAACGACGCGGGCCTCGTTCAGATCACAAACCGCCGCGACCTCGTGCTCGCGGCCAACGACACGCTCTTTACCGCCGGCTCGCTCACACGCTTCTCCGCGGTCCTCAACGACCTGCAACGCTACCAACCCCGCCAACCCCTTATCCAGATCGACAAACAGACAACATCCAACTAAAGACCGAGAGAGACCTTGACCCACCTGACCAACTTCGAACTTTTTCTGCTCCTGAGCGTGCTCAAGGTCGCGGTGGTGCTGGTGATCACGCTGCTGGGCGTTGCCTACACCGTGCTGCTGGAGCGCAAGCTCCTCGCCCGCATACAGAACCGCTGGGGCCCCTGCCGCGTCGGCCCCTTCGGCCTGCTGCAGCCGCTGGTGGACGGCGCCAAGAGCTTCCTCAAGGAAGACATGAACCCGCTCGCCGTCGAGCGCCCGCTGTTCATTCTCGCGCCCATCCTCGCCCTGGGCTGCGCGCTCGTCTCCGTTGCAGTGGTGCCCTTCGGAGCGGTCACCCGGGTCGGTGGCGTGGACCTCTTTCAGATCGCCAATGTCAACATCGGCCTGCTTGTCATCCTCGGCGTCACCTCCATCGGCGTCTACGGCATCGCGCTCTCCGGCTGGTCGTCGAACAACAAGTACTCGCTGCTCGGCTCGCTTCGTTCCACCGCGCAGGTCGTCAGCTACGAGCTTGCCTTGGGCCTTTCGCTGGTCGGCGTGGTGCTGCGCGCGCAGTCGCTCAACCTGCGCACCATCGTAGCCAGCCAGACCGCTCACGGCGCGCTCTCCTGGAACATCTTCGGCGGCTTCCAGACGGTCGCGTTCTTCATCTACCTGATGGCCGCGTACGCCGAGACAAACCGCGCGCCCTTCGACCTGCCCGAGGCCGAAAATGAACTGGTCGCCGGATACCACACCGAGTACAGCTCCATGAAGTTCGCCATGTTCTTTATGGCCGAGTACGCCAACATGATCACGGTAAGCTGCGTTGCCACGCTGCTCTTCCTGGGCGGCGCCGCCAGCCCCTTCGGGCACATCTTCGACGGCCTTCTCAATACGCCGGTTTTGAACGCCATCTTTCCGGTCTGCTGGTTCGTCGCTAAAGTCTTCGCATTTCTCGCCCTTTACATCTGGGTGCGCGGCACGCTGCCGCGCTTCCGTTACGACCAGTTGATGAGCTTCGGCTGGAAGTTCCTGCTGCCGCTCGCCATGGCCAACATCATCGTCACCAGCTTTGTCCTTGCAGTGCGAGGCTGAATTCGCACTGCTTTACAATCAGTAGACACCCGATAGCTTCTGACCCTGGCGCGGAAACGGACCGTCTCTGCGCGCCGCAACGAAGGACTCGACGAAACCGATGCAACTGGCACTCTTCATCCTCTTTGGCGCACTGGCTCTGGGGGGAGCACTGAACCTGCTCTTCCAGCGCCACCCCATCCACAGCGCGCTGTCGCTGGTGGTGGTGATGATGTCGCTGGCCGTCCTGTACTGGTCGCTGGGCGCGGAGTTCCTCGCCGCCGCGCAGGTCATCGTCTATTCGGGCGCCATCATGGTGCTCTTCATCTTCGTCATCATGCTGCTGAACGCGGGCAAAGAGCAGCGCACGCGGGCCAGCCGCGCGGCGTACACCGTCGGCATTCCCGGCGCGGCGGCCATCTTCTGCCTGCTCAGCTTTGTGTTTTTGTCGGAGCGCGGCGCGCTCGGCGCCTCCAACATCGGCGGCGACCTCGGCAATGCCGTGGACAACATCGCCCAGGTCAGCGCGATGCTCTTCACCCGGCAACTGCTTCCCTTCGAGGTCACCTCCGTGCTCATCCTCGTTGCCATCCTGGGCGCAGTCGTGCTCGCGCGGAAGGAGCAATAGATGCACGACCCCAGATTAGACATCCCAGGTCTCTCGCTCGTAACGATCACCATGCTGCTTTTGACATGTACGATGAAACCACGATGGATACCAGCGATTGCTTTGGTCGGATGTGCGCTTAACCTGCTTGGAGTGATCCGATTCGTCTACTTTCATGAGGCCCACGCGAATTATATTTTCTCAATTCCCGGTATAGCCCTGATGTGCGTAAGCGCAATTCTGATGATCTACAGAACCATTACTCAGAGGAAGAGGGGGCGCGTATAGCATGGTGCCCACCGCGTACTACCTCATCCTCGCCGCAATGCTCTTCTCCATCGGCATCGCCGCGTTTCTCATCAAGCGCAACGTGATTACGATCTTCATCTCCATTGAGCTGATGCTCAACGCCGTCAATCTGACCTTTGTCGCCTTCGCCCACATGTGGCACCAGGTGAGCGGGCAGATTTTTGTCTTCTTCGTGATGGTGGTCGCCGCCGCCGAGGCCGCGGTCGGACTCGCCATCATCCTCTCCATCTTCCGCACGCGCCAGACGCTCAACGTCGACGAGATCGACCTGATGAAATCATGAACCCCATGCCCGCAAGCTATCTCTGGTTCATTCCGCTGCTTCCCTTCGCCGGCTTCCTGATCAACGGGACGCTGGGGCGAAGGCTGCCGCGCGCCGTCGTCGGCACAGTGGCGCTGCTCTCGACCGCGCTGCCCGCCGCGCTGACCGCGTGGCTGTGGGCGACGATGTGTGCTGCGGGCGCACCCACCTCAATCGAGTCGGTGTTTCGTCCCTACGGATATGAATGGATCGCCATCACCGGCTTCCACGCCGACTTCGCATTCACCGTCGATGCCCTCACGCTGATTATGCTCGGAGTGGTCACCGGCGTCGGCTTCCTCATCCACATCTACTCAGTCGGCTACATGGGCCACGAAGAGGGTTACTGGCGCTTCTTCGCGTATCTCAACCTCTTCATGTTCTTCATGTCGGTTCTGGTGCTGGCCGCCAACTTCCTGCTGCTCTTCGTCGGCTGGGAGGGCGTGGGCCTCTGCTCATACCTGCTGATCGGCTTCTACTTCAAGAAGACCTCCGCCGCCAACGCCGGCAAGAAGGCCTTCATCGTCAACCGAATCGGCGACTTCGGTTTCCTGCTCGCAATGTTCCTGCTGATCGCGCACTTCGGCAGCCTGGGCTTTACGCAGGTCTTCAGCGCCATCGCGCAGCATCCGGAGTGGCAGGGTGCGCAATTCCTCACTGCCATCGCGTTGCTTCTGGTGCTGGGCGCGGCAGGCAAGTCCGCGCAGATTCCGCTCTACATCTGGCTGCCCGACGCGATGGAGGGCCCCACGCCGGTCTCCGCGCTGATCCACGCGGCGACGATGGTGACAGCGGGCGTCTACATGGTCGCGCGCTGCCACGTGCTGTTCAATAGCTCGCCCGCCGCGCTCTCCGTGGTCGCCTGCATCGGCGCGGCCACTGCACTCTTTGCGGCGTCGATCGGCATGGTGCAGCACGACATCAAGCGCGTGCTGGCCTACTCCACCATCTCGCAGCTCGGCTACATGTTCCTTGCCTGCGGAGTGGGGGCCTACGCCGCGGGAATCTTCCACCTGCTGACCCACTCGTTCTTCAAGGCGCTGCTCTTCCTCGCCGCAGGGTCCGTCATTCACGCGCTCTCCGGCGAGCAGGACATGCGCCGCATGGGCGGCCTGCGCACGCGCACTCCCATCACCTTCTGGACCATGAGCGCGGGCGTCTTCGCCATCGCGGGCATTCCGCCATTCTCAGGCTTCTTCTCCAAGGACGAGATCCTCTACCGGACCTTCACCAGCCCCAATCCGCTGCACATCGTTCTGTGGCTCATCGGCCTCGCCACTGCCGGAATGACTTCGTTCTACATGTTCCGCCTCTGGTTCAAGACGTTTTTCGGCGAGCCGCGCGTCGGTCCACACGCGAACGCACATCACAGCATTCACGAGTCGCCCTGGATCATGCTCCTCCCTCTTTGCATTCTCGCCCTCCTCTCCGTCGCCGGCGGATGGATTGGAATCCCCGCCGCGCTGGGCGGCAACAACGGAATCGAACGCTTCCTCGGTCCCGTCTTCGCAGGCCCCAAGTTTGAGGTCGACACCAGCGTGATGACTACGTATCACGACCTCGAACTCGCGCTTGCAGCCATCTCCGTCCTCGTTGCGCTCGGCGGCTTCTACATCGCCTACGTCTTCTACTACGAGAAACCGGGAACCGCCGCCGCGCTCGCGGAGCGCAACCGGCGCGCGTACACCCTGGTCAAGAACAAGTACTGGGTGGACGAGTTTTACAGCGCATTTCTGATCACTCCGCTGCTGATGTTTACACGCGGCATTCTTGAACTCGTATTTGAGCGCGGAGTCGTTGACGGCTCGGGCAAGGCGGCAGGCGCGGCAACGCGCGGCCTGGCGTGGCTCACGCGAAAGCAGATCTCCGGCAACATTCGCTCCTACGCCGGGTGGTTGGCGATCGGCGCCGCCGCGGTGATCGCGGTGATGCTCTTCGGCAACTCGTTGTGGGGCCACCTATGATGAACATCAACCACATCATTTTGACCCTCATCGTCTTCACGCCGCTGGCCGGCGCGCTGCTGCTGGCGCTGTTGCCCGACCGCGGCAAGACCATGCAGTGGGCCGCGCTCGCGGTCACGCTGGCAACCTTCGGCCTCACGCTTCACCTGCCCTTCCACTACTCCTACGCGAGCCAGCCCGGCGGCTTCCAGTTCGAGCATAATCTTCCGTGGATCGCCTCGCCCGCCATCCACTACCACCTCGGCGTGGATGGCCTCTCGATGTGGCTGATGGTGCTGACCGGACTGCTGGCGCCGCTCGGTGTGTTGATCTCGTGGCGCGCCATCGGCCAGCGCAAGAAGCTCTTCTACGTTCTCTTCCTGCTGCAGCAGGTCGCCATGATGGGTATCTTCGTCTCGCTCGACATGTTCCTCTACTACGCGTTCTGGGAGATGTCGCTGGTGCCGATGACGATCCTGATCGCCACGTTTGGCCGCAGCAAACACCGCCGCCGCGCCGCCATCAAGTACTTTCTCTACGCCTTCATTCCCTCCGCGCTGCTGCTGGTTGCGATGCTGTGGCTGTACGCGCAGACCGGCACATTCGACCTGCCGAAGCTGGCCGATCTGGCGGCGCAACACGCCATCTCGCCCAACGCCGCCGCGCTGTGGATCGCCTCGCTCGGCTTCCTCATTGCCTTCTCGGTGAAGGTGCCGGTCTTCCCGCTGCACGGATGGCTGGTGGACGCGATTACAGAAGCGCCCACCGCGGCCGTAATGGTGCTGGCCGGCAAGACCGCGCTCTACTCCATGCTGCGCTTCTCGTTTGCCATCTTCCCCGAGCAGTCGCACCGCATCGCGCCGCTGATGATCGCGTTGGCGGCCATCGGCATCGTCTACGGCGGGCTGCTCGCCCTGGTGCAGAACGACCTCAAGAAACTCGCCGCCTACTCCACGCTCGGCCAGCTCAGCTTCATCGTTCTCGGCATATTTACATTCACAGTTGCGGGACTGGACGGCGGCATCTACCAGATACTCAACGAGAGCCTCGCCGGCGCAGCCCTCTTCATGCTCCTGGGCCTGCTCTACGAGCGATACGGCACCTACGACATGCGTCAGTACGGCGGGCTGGCGCAGAAGCTGCCCTGGGTGTCCACGATGTTCTTCCTCGTCACGCTCTCCATCATCGGCCTGCCCATGCTGAACAGCTTTGTCGGCGAGTTCCTCATTCTGTCCGGCTCCATGCAGTCCACCCTCGCCCATCATCAGCTGTGGACCGCTATCGCGGCCACGGGAGTGGTTCTGAGCGCGGCCTACATGCTGCGCATGGTCCAGCGCGTCTTCTACTGCGAGCTTGGCCCGAAGCCGCAATCGGTCGCGGGATGGGACCTGGACGCGCGCGAGCATATCGCCCTGTGGCCCGTGGTCGCGCTCTTCCTTGCGATGGGCCTCTTCTCGCCACTCTGGATGCGCGCCATCGACACATACGGAGCTCCCGCCGCCGATCGGCTTGCATTCGCGCAGGCAACGCCGCACGCTGACTCCGCAGCGTTTCATGCGACTTCGCTTCAAACGACTTCAGGAGGCGCGCACCGATGAACCTTCCCGCCTCCGTTATCGCGCTCCTGCCCGAGATTGTTCTCATCGTCACCGGCGTGCTCGTCATGCTGATCGAAGCAGTGCTCAAGCCCGCCGCCAGCCGCAAGCCGCTGGGTTGGCTGGCCATCGCGGGCACGACGGCTGCGGGCCTCATCAGCTACTACCAACTTCGCCTCGGAACGCTCACCGCATTCAGTGGAAGCATTCAGGTTGACGCCTTCAGCGTCTTCTTCCATCTGCTGATCGGCGCGGTGGTTGTGGCCACGCTGCTCGGCTCGCTGGATTACTTCGACGGCCACGCGAGCCATGCGGGCGAGTACTTCGCGCTGGTCCTCTTCGGCGCGGCCGGAATGATGCTGATGACCTGCTCGGTCGATCTTCTGATGGTCTTCATCGGGCTGGAGATTTCGTCGATCTCGACCTACATTCTGGCCGGCTTCCGCAAGGGCGAGGGCGCCAGCGTGGAGTCCTCGATCAAGTACTTCCTGCTCGGCTCGTTCGCCACCGCGTTCTTCCTCTACGGCATCGCGCTGGCCTACGGCGCGACGGGTTCCACCGGCATCGCCGCCATCGCCGCCGGTCTGGGCGCGAGCGCCACGCCGCGCATGGCCTTCCTTGCACTGGCCATGATGCTGGTCGGCCTGGGCTTCAAGGTCTCCGCCGCGCCCTTCCATCTATGGACGCCGGACGTCTATCAGGGCGCGCCCGCGCCGGTTGTCGGGCTGATGTCCACCGCGCCCAAGGCCGCTGCCTTCGCGGTGCTGCTGCGCATCACCTTCTGCGGATTCCCGCTGATGCAGCAGCGCTGGTCGATGCTGCTCTGGGGCCTGGCCGCGCTATCGATGACCATCGGCAACCTGGGCGCGCTGAAGCAGACCGACGTTAAGCGGATGCTGGCCTACTCCAGCATCGCGCACGCGGGATACCTGCTGGCCGCCTTCACCGCCTTTCCGCAGGTGGGCATCAGCGCCGCCTGCTTCTACACCGCCGCCTACGCCGCGATGAACGTTGGGGCCTTCGCCGTCATCACGCAGATCGGCGGATACAGGGAGACGCTGCGCAGCTTCAAGGACTACCAGGGCCTCGCCCTGCGCCGTCCAGTGCTGGCCGCGCTGCTCGCTTTGTTCCTGCTCTCGCTGATCGGGATTCCGTTTACCGGCGGCTTCTTCGGCAAGTTCTACGTCTTCAGCGCCGCCATCCAGGCCGGCCACGTCTGGCTCGCCGTCATCGGGCTGATCAACAGCGGCGTTGCCTGCTTCTACTACCTGCGTCTGCTCAGCTCGATCTACACAAGTCCCGGAGAGACGGCGTCAGCAACAACTCTCGCCCCTGCTCCGGCCGTCAGCGTTCCCGCGGGCATCGGACTTGCCCTCACCGCCGCGGCCACGCTGTTGCTCGGCATCCTGCCCGGCCACGTCCTCCACCTGGCCAACTCCGCCGGCTCGGGCCTGCGCGCAACCTCAAGCATTGCTTCGCCTACCGCGTCGCCCGCCAACAGTCTTCCCGGCCTGCCCCCCTCAGTCCACCCCCGGTAGCCCTATTGAATAGATACAAACGGGCGCAGATTCATTACAATTCCAGCGGCGGCTGCATCCCGCATCCGTCGTCATTCAATCAATCAGTGAGCATACCGGCCATGCAGCTTCTCTCCGTAAAAAGCCTTCGGGCAATCTTCGTCTCCCTCCTTCTCGTCGCCTGCTTCGCCACCACCAGCCGTGCGCTGATTGCGCCCCACATCGTCACAGCCGACCGCATCGCCGCTGCCGACCGCATCGCGCAACTGGAGAAGCAGGTGGCCGAGAACAAGGCCGCCGCGCAAGCCTCCGCGACAGCCGCGGCGGCCGCCACGGCCACGGCGCAATCGGCCGGCGACAACGCCTGGGTGCTGACCAGCGCACTGCTGGTGCTGATGATGACCGGCCCCGGCCTGGCGCTGTTCTACAGCGGCCTGGTGCGCAAGAAGAACGTGCTGGGCACCATGATGCAGAGCTTCGCCATGATGGCCGTGATCACGGTGCTGTGGTTTGTGTGCGGCTACTCGCTGGCCTTCGGGCCGGGCAACGCCTACATCGGCGGCCTGCACAATGCCTTCCTGCACGGCGTGGGACTGACGCCGAACCTGGCCTACGCGCCCACCATTCCCGAGCAGAGCTTCATGATCTATCAGCTTATGTTCGCCATCATCACGCCGGCGCTGATCGCCGGGGCCTTCGCCGAGCGCATGAAGTTCTCCGCCATGCTGCTGTTCTCGATCTTCTGGGCGCTGCTGGTCTACAGTCCCATCGCGCACATGGTGTGGGGCGTTGGCGGGCTGCTGAACGCGGCCGGCGGGCGTTTCCCCACGCTCGACTTCGCCGGCGGCACCGTGGTCCACATCACCTCGGGCGTCTCGGCGCTGGTTACCGCGCTGTATCTCGGCAGGCGGCTCGGCTACCCCAAGGAGCCTATCTCGCCCCACAGCATGGTTCTTTGCTTCATCGGCGCCGGCCTGCTGTGGGTGGGCTGGTTCGGCTTCAACGCGGGAAGTGCGCTGGGCGCGGGGCCGCTGGCCACCTCTGCCTTCGTCAACACGCAGTTCGCGGCGGCAGCGGGCGCCATCGCCTGGGGCGCGGCGGAGTGGATCCGCAGCGGCAAGCCAAGCGCGCTGGGCGCGGTCTCCGGCGCGGTGGCTGGGCTGGCCACCGTCACCCAGGCCGCGGGCTTCGTGCAACCCATCTCGGCGGTGCTGATCGGGTTGATCGCCGGGGCCGGATGCTTCTTCATGGTGGTCAAGGTGAAGGGCTGGTTCGGCTACGACGACTCGCTCGACGCATTCGGCGTGCATGGCGTGGGCGGAACGATGGGCGCGCTGATGACCGGCATCTTCGCCAGCTCTGCCATCAACCCCATCTTCGGCAAGGACGCGCTGGGCCACGCAAGGCCCACGGGATGGGTGGACGGCAACCCCGCGCAGGTGCTGCATCAGTTGACCGCCGCGGGCATTGCATGGGGCTTCGCCATCGTGGGCACACTGGCGATTCTTTTCGTCGTCGATCAACTGATCGGACTGCGCGTCAGCGAGGACGAAGAAGAACAGGGCCTCGACCTGTCGCAGCACGGCGAACAGGGCTACGACTGGGAGAGCACTACTTCCTAGAGCGTTCGCTGCATCCGGTCGCAATGGTTCTTCGGACGGATGCGGTGATGCGCGCGCAGCTTGCTGGTGCCTCCATTCGCTGCCGGTCAGGCTTCGGACTGCACGGTGAAGAGATTGAGCCGGCAGATATTCGCGATCTGCGGACGGAATTTGAGAAGGATGCGGAGGACGGCCCGCGACGGCAGGGAGAGG
>Ga0326727_10009202_pt1 | contig 24468 bp, 21 predicted proteins | sample MB2enrmetagenome_FD_207643 | JGI IMG/M metagenome (GOLD analysis project Ga0326727, IMG submission 207643) | Lab enriched peat soil microbial communities from McLean, Ithaca, NY, United States - MB29MY | ecosystem: Environmental > Terrestrial > Soil > Wetlands > Peat | place: USA: New York... | reverse complement strand
TATTACGATTGGCCGCGTTGCATTCTTTGTTACCGCTGCGTGCGCGTTTGCGACGAGGGCCTGGACGTGAACGCTTACGGCATCGGCTTCCGGGGAGCGCACAGTGAGATCATTCCCAACCAGGGCGAGAAGCTGGAGTGCGAAGAGTGCGGCATGTGCATTGACGTTTGCCCCGTCGGTGCGCTGACCAGCGGCACCTATCGTTACAAAACGCGTCCCTGGGAATTGACTTATACGGGCACCATCTGCAACCACTGCGCCGACGGGTGCAAGACCACGCTGGCAGTGCGCAACAATCAGATCATTCGCGCCAACAACCGCGACCACTCCGGTTTCAATGGAGAGTTTCTGTGCGTCAAAGGCCGTTTTGGGTGGGACTTCGTAAACCATAACCAGCGCCTCACCGCACCGCTCATCCGCAAGAACGGCACGCAGGAGGGCAGCACTTGGGAGGAAGCCCTGGGCGTGGTGGCGGAACGCCTCACCGGCATTATTAAGGAACACGGGCCGGCGTCGGTTGCCGTGATCGGTTCCAATCGCACCACCAATGAGGAAAATTATCTGCTGGGCCGGTTTGCGCGCACCGTACTGGGAACGAATAACCTCGACCACCATCGCACAGCCGACTTCCCTTCCCTGGTGGGTGCCGTGACCACAGCCAAGCCCGACGGCCGTTACGCCACCATCGAGGACATTGGTGAGGCATCAAGCATTCTCCTGGTCGGAAACGACCCCACTCACCAGCATCCGCTGATTGCATACCAGATTCGGCAAGCGGCCCGCCACCATGACGCGCACCTTTACTTGCTGAACAGCCGCGAGATCAAATTGCAACGGCAGGCGAAGCAAAGCGTCACCGTCCCGGCAGGGGGAGAAGCGGAAGCGATTCACGCCCTGGCGGGGAAGCCCTCGCCCGCCTTGGCAGCGAACGCCGGCGATTTGGCCGCACTCAACGAAAACTTGCGGAAGGAATCCGGCACCATCATCATTTTTGGGGACGAGATTCGCGGCAAAGATGTTGCGGCACTGGTGCAGTGGGGACTGACGCTTCCCGGGCGCACGCGTTTCGTGGCGCTCAGCGACTATGCCAATTCCCGCGGCGCCGCGGACATGGGGCTGATGCCCGACGTGCTGCCCGGCTACGCTGCGCTTTCCGACCCTGCAGCCCGCGAACGCCTGGAATCTGTCTGGCAGGCGAAAATCCCCACGGCGCCGGGCCGCAACATCCGCTCGATCCTCAAAGGCATCGAGGCGGGCGAGATCAAGGCGCTGCTGGTGTTTGGCTCAAATCCCGCCAAGACCTTCCGCCTCGCCAAGGACCATCTCGGCAAGCTGGCCTTCCTCATGGTCGCCGAGTTGTTCCCGACCGAAACCACTGAGGCTGCCGACGTGGTCCTGCCGGCCACCAGTTTCGCGGAAAAGTCCGGCACCGTGACGAACACCTGCGGGCAGGTGCAGGCCCTGAAAAAAACCATGCGCAAGGCGGGCACACGCAGCGACCTGGAAATCCTGCTGGCGCTGGCGCGCTTGCTGGGCCATACGTGGAGCTACCGCTCTTCTGACGATGTGCTCAGAGAAATCATCGCACAGGTCCCGGGTTACGCCATCGCGCTGCCCAGTTTGCTGGTGGGCCGAGGCGTGCCGACGCAGCCCGCCGGCACGCCTCCCGAGCTTGCCAGCACAGATTTGGTTTTTTCATCCCAAGATTCGCTCTTCACGTCAGGAACCGTAAGCCGGTATAGTTGGGCGCTAAATTCCGTGGACGAAGCCAAAAAACCTCATGGGCACATTTTCTGACATGGCAGTACTCGTGATCATCGCGGCGGTGAAGATTGCGGTGATCCTCGGAGTGTTGCTGACCGCCATTGCTTACACAACGTGGCTGGAGCGCAAAGTGGTGGCGCACATCCAGGCGCGATGGGGACCCTATTTGGTGGGTCCGCACGGTTTGCTGCAACCCCTGGCCGACGGCGCGAAGTTCATTCTCAAAGAAGACATTATGCCGTTGGAGGCTGATAAAATCCTCTATTGGCTGGCTCCTTTCCTGGGGTTTGTTTTGGCGTTTCTCTCCATCGCCGTCATCCCCTTTGGTGAAGGCTTCACCTTTTACGGCCATCCGATTAAGTTTCAAATAACCGATCTGAATGTCGGCCTGCTTTTTGTTTTCGCGGTCACTTCCCTGGGCGTCTACAGTATTGCGCTTGCCGGATGGTCCTCCAACAGCAAATATCCGCTTTTCGGCGGGCTGCGATCATCCGCGCAGATGATCAGTTACGAGTTGTCACTCGGCCTCGCGGTGATTGGCACATTGATGCAAGCAGGCACTCTTAGCCTGCGCGGCATTGTCGACGCGCAAAGCGGTTTCTGGCATTTGCACGGCATTAATACCTGGGTGCCGCATTGGTATATTTTTACCCAGCCCATCGGCTTTTTCGTTTACTTTACCTCGGCGATCGCGGAAACCAATCGCGTGCCCTTTGATTTGCCCGAAGGCGAAACCGAGTTGGTGGGCGGATTTCACACCGAATACAGCAGCATGAAATTCGCCATGTTCTTCATGTCGGAGTACGCCAATATGGTGACGGTTTCCTGCCTCGCCACCCTGCTCTTCTTTGGCGGTTGGCATGGTCCCGAATTTGGACCCAGGATCCTGCAGATTTTTCTTCCTGTCTTTTGGTTCTGTCTGAAGGTATTTTGTTTTCTGTTTTTCTATATCTGGATGCGGGGAACGCTCCCGCGCTTCCGGTATGATCAGCTCATGTCCCTGGGTTGGAAATTCCTGCTGCCCCTGGGCCTGCTGAACATTCTGGTGACGAGTTTCCTGATTGTTTTGCGCGGATGAGGAGAGAAGCGAGAAGCTCGGAGCTAGAAGTTAGAATGCGGCTGACCTCCTCCGGCTGATGAACTCAGGTAGTGGTATTCTAGCTTCTAACTTCTAGCTTCTGGATTCTGCTGTTATGACCATACTGTTTTACATCGCCGCCGCCGTAACTGTTCTGGCCGCGCTGAATATGGTGCTGCAACGCACGCCGGTCTACAGCGCGCTTTCCTTGATTGTGGTGCTCTGTTCGCTGGCGGTGGTGTATTTGCTGTTGGGCGCGGAGTTCATGGCGGTCATTCAGGTCATCGTCTATGCCGGCGCCATTATGGTGTTGTTCGTCTTCGTCATCATGCTTCTCAACGCCGGGCACGAAGCTCCAAGCCACCGAAGCCGGCTGACCAAATGGCTCGGCGCGCCCATCATTGGCGCGTTGCTGGTGGAAATGCTGATGGTGATCTGGGACCAGTTTCCGCCCACTTCCGCGGCTTCACCCCCGCACCTCGACGGAAGTCCCGCGGCAATTGGCCATTTGCTCTTCCGGAATTATGTTTTGCCCTTCGAGGTGACTTCCATCTTGATTCTGGTGGCAGTGCTCGGGGCGGTGGTTTTGGCGAAGAAGGAGCTCTGAAAAGCAGGAGACAGGAGTCAGGAGTCAGCCTGACTCCAGGGATTTGACTATGGTTCCGCTCTCACATTATCTGGCGCTCAGTGTCATTCTTTTTGTCCTTGGCGCCGCCGGATTCATTTTCCGGCGCAACATCATTACCGTCTTCATGTGCATCGAATTGATGCTCAACGCGGTCAACCTGGCATTCATGGCCTTTTCGCGGTTTCTCGAGAATCTGGATGGACAGATCTTCGTGTTCTTCGTCATTGTGGTGGCTGCCGCCGAGGCGGCCGTGGGATTGGCCATTATCATTGCCCTGCACCGTAATCGTGAGTCGCTGAATATTGAAGATGTGGATTCAATGAAGATGTAGGGGCACGCCATGGCGTGCCCGTACTGACGTTTGGTTTCGCCGGCCTGGGACCGGCGAACGCAAAGATTCACACGATACTTTCATGAACCTGGAATACCTACTCCTGCTCATGGTGTTTCCTCCCCTCGTGGGCGCGGCCCTCAATGGTGTCTTCGGCCGGCGCCTTTCGCAGGCCACCGTTTCCCTCATAGGATGTGGCGGGGCGGGCCTTTCCATGGTTTTTGCACTTCTCTCCGCCTGGATTTACTCAAAATCCGGAAGCCAACCCGTGCCTCTACCCTATAGATACTTCACCTGGATCCAAGCGGGTCTGTTGCGCGCGGATTACGCATTCTATTATGACCGGCTGACCTTGATCATGACCCTCACGGTCACGGTGGTCGCTTTCCTGATTCACCTTTACTCGCGCGGGTACATGGAGCATGAAGGCGGTTACTATCGCTTCTTCACGTATTTGAACCTTTTCCTCTTCATGATGCTCACGCTCGTCACGGCCGGCAACTATCCGCTCATGTTTGTGGGCTGGGAGGGCGTGGGCCTCTGTTCCTACCTGCTCATTGGTTTTTATTTTAAGAGGAAGTCCGCCTCCGATGCCGGAAAAAAGGCCTTTATCGTCACGCGCATTGGGGACGCAGGCTTCACCGTGGGTGTGGCTCTCCTGTTCTGGACTTTTCATTCACTGGATTTCCAAACCGTCTTTGATCGCGTCGCCGGTTTGCACCAAGGCGAATTCGAAAATGTGCTGACGGCCGTCGGACTCCTCCTCTTCATGGGCGCGGCAGGCAAATCCGCACAGCTTCCCCTCTACGTATGGCTCCCCGATGCGATGGAAGGACCCACGCCGGTGAGCGCCTTGATCCACGCCGCCACCATGGTGACGGCGGGCGTCTACCTCGTGGCAAGATCGAGCATCATTTTCGCGCATGCGCCCGCCGCACTGGCGGTGGTGGGCATTGTCGGCTGCCTGACGGCGTTCTTTGCCGGGACCATTGCCCTGACCCAAAACGACCTGAAGCGCATGCTTGCTTACTCCACCATCAGCCAACTCGGATATATGTTTCTGGGCTGCGGCGTGGGCGTATTTGCGGCCGGCATTTTCCATTTGATGACCCATGCGTTTTTCAAGTCGCTGCTCTTTCTGGCGGCCGGCAGCGTGATGCACGCCATGAGCGGCGAACTCGACATGCGCAAGATGGGTGGGCTGCGCCACAAATTGAAAACCACGTACGCGACGTTTCTGATCGCGACCATTGCGATTTCAGGCATCCCCCCGTTTGCCGGCTTTTTCAGCAAAGACGAGATCCTCGCAGGGGCTTACGAAGGCCCTCTCGGCAGCCCGTTGCTGTATTGGCTGGGGACCCTTACCGCCGGGCTCACCGCTTTCTACATGTTTCGCGGCCTCTACATGACCTTTTGGGGAGAATCCCGGGTCGAGCCTGAGACCGCGCACCATGTACATGAAAGCAGTTACAAAATGACGATCCCGCTGATGGTGCTCGCATTCTTTTCCGTTGTCGCCGGCTGGGTGAGCATACCCAAAGCTCTACACGGCTCCGAGGCCTTCGATCAATACCTCGATCCGGTTTTCGGCCCGGCCACCGACGCCTTGCGCCACGTTCCCTCCGAGCATTTTGGCGACCTCAGCCCCGCGGCACTGATGGGATTCTCGATCCTCGCGGCGCTCATTGGGATCGGGCTGGCATCCTGGTGGTATTTGAAATCCACGGACATTCCGGAGCAATTGGCCGAGCGATACGCCGATGCGTACCGGATCCTGACGCACAAATACTACGTCGATGAATTTTATAACTGGCTCATCGTGCGCCCACTGTGCATCGCTTCCGACAAGTTCCTGTGGCGGGTTGTGGACGCGAGCGTCATCGACAACGCCTTGGTGAATGGCGCCGGCGAAGGCACAGCTGGCGTGGGCGACGTTTTGCGGCGGATCCAATCCGGCAATATACCCAGTTACGCCGCATGGATCCTGCTGGGCGCGGTTTTGTGGATGTTGTATATCTTCGTGGCTCGTTAGGCCGACATGGTTCGAGTACGCGGTCAAAAGTCGAAAGTTGAGTATTCAGAGGGTTCTGGCTTTCGACTGTAGTCTCTCAACTGCCTTATGTCCTGGTACAGCACGCATTCTCTCACGACCGTCACCTTCCTGCCCCTTCTGGGCGCGGTGATCATTGCTCTCCTCGGCCGCGAGCGGACATCGTTCATCCGCTGGGTGGCGCTCGCCTTTTCCTCCCTTACCTTCCTGATCACGGTAAGCCTCTATTTTCAATTCGACCCCCAGCGGGCGGGCATGCAATTTGAGGAACTGAAACAATGGATGGTTATCCCGCCCGTCAATTACCATCTGGGAGTCGACGGCCTCAGCATGCTCATGATTCTGCTCGCGGGGTTCCTGACCCCACTGTCGGTGCTGGTTTCGTGGAAAAGCATCACCCATCGGACGATGGAGTTCTTCATCTTCCTGCTGGCGCTGGAAACCGGCATGATCGGCGTTTTTGCCTCGCTCGATTTGGTCCTCTTCTTCGTGTTCTGGGAAGTGATGCTGATTCCCATGTATTTCCTCATTGGCATCTGGGGCCACGAGCGTCGCGTCTACGCGGCGATCAAGTTTGTGCTCTTCACCATGGTCGGCTCGGCCTTGATGCTCACCGGAATCATCTACCTTTACAACATCACGGGCAGCTTTGATTTACCGCGCGTGATGGATCACCTGGTGAACTTTTCCGTGCTTTCTCGGCAAGCGGAACAGTGGCTCTTTCTGGCCTTCTTCATTGCTTTTGCCATCAAGGTCCCGCTCTTTCCCTTCCACACCTGGCTGCCCGACGCGCACGTGGAAGCACCCACGGCGGGTTCGGTGATCCTGGCGGGTGTTCTCCTGAAAATGGGGACTTACGGCATGCTGCGTTTCTGCCTGCCGCTATTCCCCAACGCCTCGCGCGAGTTTGCCCCCTACATCTGCGTCCTGGCCATCGTGGGAATTATCTACGGCGCGCTCGTGGCCATGGTGCAACCTGACCTGAAGAAACTCGTGGCTTACTCCTCCGTCGCCCATTTGGGATTCTGTGTGTTGGGGATTTTTGTGTTCCGGCCGGAAGCCATGGAAGGCGCCATCTATCAAATGTTCAGCCACGGCGTTTCGACGGGAGCTCTCTTCATGCTGGTGGGAATGCTTTACGAGCGGCGCCACACGCGGCTGATCAGCGAGTTTGGGGGCCTGGCCACTTCCGTACCCGTTTACAGCACGTTCTTCCTGATCGTGGTGTTGTCCTCCCTGGGCCTTCCGCTCCTGAATGGGTTTGTCGGGGAATTTCTGATCATCGTCGGCTCTTTTTACCGCCACGCTGCCTATGCGGCCTTGGCCTCTGCCGGAGTGGTGTTGGCCGCGGTTTACCTGCTGTGGATGTACCAGCGCGTGTTTTACGGTGAAATCACCAACGAGAAGAACCGCACCCTGCCCGATTGCGATTTTCGCGAGAAATTGATTCTGACCATCATGGTGGTCGTGATCATCGCCATGGGCGTTTACCCCCAACCCTTCCTGCGGCGCATGGATAAGGGCGTGGACGCCATCATGCTGCGCATCAACAGGCGCTCTTTGATCATCGCCGATCGCCTCGCCCCCCTCGGTCCATCGAGGGCGGCAGCCGGAAGTCGGGAATTGAAAGTTGAGAGGCATTACGCAATTCCCAACTCCCCACTCTCCACTCCCATCCAACTACTGCCCGCTGCCAAATGCCTACTGCCTGTTGTCTCCGCTGGGGGTGGCCGATGATCACCCTCCATTTGGTCGACACGATGCGGATTCTCCCGGAAATCATTCTCGCCGCCTTCGCGGTGTTGATCATGGTCCTGGAGCCGTTTGTGGGCGCCGCGAGCAAAAAACTGCTCGGCTGGATGGCATTGCTGGGAGTTCTCGCCGCCGGCGCCGCCACCTCCCGGCTTTCTCTCGACCACTCCCGGTGGATGGGGCCCGCATTCGGCGGAAGCGTTGTCGCCGATGACTTCGGCTTCTCTTTCATCTATTTGTTCCTGCTCGTGGCCGGACTGGTCATTATGGGCTCCATGGATTATCTGGAGCGCGACCACGCCCAACACGGAGAGTTCTATGCCCTGGTGCTGATGGGAACGGTGGGGATGTGCTTCATGGCGGCCTCCACGGATCTCATTATGATTTTCCTGGGGCTGGAGATTTCCTCCATCTCCACCTACATCCTGGCAGGCTACCGGCGGGGCGACCGTCTTTCCAACGAAGCCTCGCTGAAGTATTTTCTGCTGGGATCGTTTGCCACCGCATTCTTACTGTATGGAATCGCTTTCGTGTATGGCCTGACCGGAACCGCCAACCTTCTGGGAGCAAGCGCGCGGCTCAGCCAACCCTCGCAATGGACGCCGTTTGCGGAAGTGGCCTTGGTTCTGATGTTCGTCGGCCTGGCCTTCAAGCTCTCCACCGTTCCCTTCCAAATCTGGACGCCCGACGTGTATCAGGGCGCGCCGGCGCCCGTCACCGCCTTCCTTTCGGTGGGACCGAAAGCCGCCGCCTTTGCCGTTCTTCTCCGCGTTTTCCTGGGAAGCTTTTCCTCGGAGGGCGCCGTCAGCTTTAGGATTCTGTGGATCTCCGCGGCCCTCACCATGTGCGTGGGCAACCTCGGCGCGTTGTGGCAGACCAACGTCAAACGCCTGCTCGCCTACTCCTCCATCGCCCACGCCGGTTACGTACTGGTGGGAGTCACCGCGGGGGGCTCGCGCGGAATAGCCAGCGTCATGTATTACCTGATGGCTTATGCGCTGATGAATGTGGGAGCCTTCATTTTGATTGCGCATCTGGCCGGTTCCGGTGAACGTCTTGTCGAAATTGATGATTACAAGGGGCTGGCGGAAGCCCGGCCCGCCGTGGCCGCCTGCCTTACCGTGTTTTTCCTTTCGCTCGCAGGATTTCCCACCACCGCCGGCTTCCTGGGAAAGTTCTTCATTTTCCGGGCTGCCATCCACCAGCACTTGATCGGCCTCACCATCCTGGCGCTGCTGAACAGCGTAGTTTCGGTTTATTACTACTTTAAGATCATCGTCGCGATGTATATGCACGAGGGAAAGACCGAAACCGCCGAAGCCGTCCTGCCCTGGCCGGTGCGCGCCGCCCTGACCGTCTGCATCCTCGGCATCTTCTATCTCGGCCTGGCGCCGACCGGTTACATGGGTCTCAGCAATCAGGCATCCCTGCCCCTGCTCAAGTGATCCAAAAACACAAAGGGGAGGCCGAAGCCTCCCCTCTGTCCGAGCTGGCGCAGATTTAGACTACTTTCAAGAAAATGATCGCCAGGGTGTACAGCGCCAATGACTCAATGAAGATGAGCGCCAGGAGCAGGGCAAGTTGGATTCCTGGCCGAGCGCCTGGATTCCGTGCCAGACCTTCACAGGCGGCTGCCGCGGCTCTCCCTTGCGCAAAACCGCAACCCGCCGAGGCAATGGCCATGGCAAAGCCGGAAGTCAGTGCCACCCAATTCACGGTACTGCCGGCGGCTGTTGCCCCCCCTCCCTGCGCGAAGGCTGGCCCGGCCAAAAGCAATCCGGCAATCCCCACTAACCACATCAGAACGCTTCGTTTCATTTACTCCTCCTCTAGCCCGGCCCCACTGGAGCTGTGGCTACGATGAATTCCGCCAGGAGGTGGTGTCCTGCCACCCCACGTGCAGGCAGGACTCACACTGGCGGTACTTTCAACACAGGTGCGCCGTTGCCGGCGCACGCCGCGCGGAAACTCCTAATGCTCCTCCGATACCGCAAAGCTGATGTAAACAGCCGGCAGGAGCATGAAAACGTACGCCTGCATGAACGAGACAAACACATGCAAGCCCATAAAAAGTGCAGGGACAAAGATCGGCACCAGCCCCGTAAAGATTCCTTCCAGGATGCCGCCCACCAGCATGTTTGCCCACAGACGAGCGGTCAAGGACAATAGCCGAAAGAAGTTGCTAAAGATCTCAATGGGCAACATCAAGGGGGCGATGAAAATCATGGGGCCGCAAAGATGTTTCAAATAGCCGAACGGCCCGTGCTTGCGAACCCCTTGAAAGTTATAGTATACAAACGCGACAACCGCACACCCCAGAGTCACTGGGACGCTGGCAGTAGGGGTCTCGAATGTGGGAACCAAGCCGAGCAGGTTGCCAAGCAGAACGAAGACGCCGAGCGTCCCCACAATGGCAATGTAGCGCTCTGAGCCGTGGCCAATCAGGTCGTTGTTTAAATCGCGCGTGAATTCAATCACGACCTCCATTGAATGCTGGAAATTGCCGGGATGCTCGACGGAAAGCTGGCGGCGAAGAAAAACCGCCCCCGCCAAAATGACCAAACCCACCAGAATTTCCATCGCGATGTAGTTGGGAATAGGGTGGGCGGTGTTGGTTGGTGGCAGGCCCAAGCGGGTGAGAAAGGCCGACACGGGCACGCCCAGGATTTTGTTCAGTAAGGCCGTGAACCAAAGCTCATGTCCCATATTCATAATCTGATAGAATGAGTCGCCGCGTCAGGCTTGAATCTTCAATCCGTCGCGGATCAGCGCTACCGACTCAATCAGAACACCTCCCAGCGGCACGAAAAGCCCGGCCAGAATTGCCTGAAAAGGAAGCCACCCCGTCTTATAGAAGAGATACACAGCCACAAACGCCAGCGGATATCGGACCAATATTTTCGCGAATACCCCCGCCGGTGGGCGTACTTGCCCCCCTGACATCAATGCCTCAACGGCTTGGTGGAGCCAGAGGTAACTGAGGATGGCAAGTCCCGAGCCGACGGCAAATCCGGCGCCGAATCGCACATGCGTGGACACCAAGATGCCCAGCGTGCCCACGCCGGCCAGGGCGAGCATCCAGCGGGGCAACCGCGCTTCAGCTTGCGCCAGATCCGTCATTGGACTTGTTTGCGTCATCTTGTTGTTTTTCTGCCCGGGTTAGAATCCGCACGATATCGATAATTCCTGCCACCGCACCCAGCACGCCCAGAATCAACGCGAAGAGGGGCGAAGTGTGTAACCATCGGTCTAGAAGCCAGCCCAGCCCATAACCGCCCAGTGCGCTGGCCGGCATAATGATTCCCAGGCTGGAATAGTACCCAACTTGCTCCCCTAGACTCATTCGCTTGCCCGGAGTCTTGGGCACAAACCCTCCCCCTCACGAGAAGAACGGCCGCACCGCTTCGCGCGCTATAACAATAATCGGCTGAGGATAAATTCCGATCAGCAGAGTCATCGCCAGCGTCACTCCCAGGGCCACGCGCAGGGCGAAACTACTCGCCAATGGCACCTCATCGAGCGGCCGCTTCATAAACATGACGACGACAATCCGGAAATAATAGTACAGCGCCACCACGGAATAGGCCACTCCCAGCACCGCCAAATAATAATGCCCGGTTTCGATCAGCGAAAGGAAGATGTAATACTTACCGATGAAGCCCGCCGTCGGGGGAATTCCGGCCAGGGAAAGAAGAAAAATGAGCATCATGAGGGCCAACCCCGGGGCGCGCGCCATCAGGCCTGAAAGGTCGTCGATTTCGTCGCCGATCAAATCCTTTCTCCGCATCATAATGATGACGGCAAAGGCCCCGAGATTCATGAAAGCGTAAACAATCAGGTAGATGACGATGGCCCGCAGTCCATCACCGTTTCCATCCGCGGCAGCCACCAAGCCCAGCAGTAGATAACCCACGTGCGAGATCGTCGAGTAACCGAAAAATCTTTTGATGTTGGTCTGAGTGATTGCCGCCAGATTGCCCAAGGTCATGGTAGCAATGGCGACGCCGATGGTCAAGGCCTGCCACTCCACCCGCAGGGGCCATAGTCCCATGAACAGGATGCGGATGATAAACGCGAAGGAGGCGACCTTGGGCGCTACCGAGATAAAGGCGGTGATGGAGGTTGGCGCGCCTTCATAGGCATCGGGGGTCCACTGGTGGAAAGGCACCGCGGCAATCTTGAAGTACATTCCCGCCAGCAAAGTAATGAGAGCAATCCAGGACAGCGGGTCGGTCGCCGGCCGGTCCCGGAGGCGTTCGGCAATGACGCTCAGCTTCGTCGAGCCGCCGATGCCATAGAGCAACGACATGCCGTAGAGAAGCAAGCCGGAGGAAAACGCGCCGAGCAGGAAGAATTTCACCGCCGCTTCGTTGGATCGCCGGCTGCCCCGCAGGAACCCGGTGAGCACGTACTCGCACAGGGCCATCACTTCCAGGGCAAGGAAGAGGACGATCAGGTCGGCGCCCGAAACCATGAACATCATCCCCACCGCGGCGAAAAGCAGCAGGGCGTAATACTCTCCAACGTTCGCATCCTCAATTTCCAGGTATTTCACCGAGAGGAGAACGACGAGGGCGGTGGCCAGCACGATGATGAATTTGGCGACGACGGCAAAAGAGTCAAAGGCGAAAGTGCCGTCAAAGCCCAAATAGCCAAGTTGGCCGAATCGATAGCGCCAAAAGATGACGAGTTGCAGAACCGCAAAACCCAATCCGATCAGGGCGAGCACGGCGTTAAGATACTTGTCGCGTTTATCCAGCAGGAAGTCAAACAGCAGGACGGCCAGACCGAACAGGGTCAGAAGGATCTCCGGCTTGATGAACTGATAATCCAGCGGACTGAAGAATGCGTTCCCCATTAACGGTTCGCTCCTCCCACAGTCACGGAGGCACTCAGACTGGCGGGCGCGGGCGCGGGCAAAGCCGGCGGCACCTTCGCCGCTTGTGGCGCCCTGTAGAAGTTTGGATTTAGCTGCTCGACAATGGCCGTAACAGGTTTATCCAACACGTCGAAGAAGGGCTTGGGGTATATACCGATCCAAAACGCCCAGACGATCAAAGGAACGAGCGTCATGATTTCGCGGAAACTCAAATCCTTCAAGATCTGGTTCTTGGGATTCTCGCACGGGCCAAACATCGTCCGCTGGTAAAGCCAAAGCATGTACGCGGCGCCCAGGACAATCCCCGCCACGGCCCACGCGGCCCAATGCCAGTTCGCTTCGTACGCGCCTTGCAGAATCGTGAACTCACCGATAAAACCGTTGAGAAGCGGCAAGCCGATCGAGGAGAGCATCACGATCATAAAGAGGGTGGCGTAAACGGGCATAACGTTGGAGAGCCCGCCAAATTCCTTGATCTCGCGCGTGTGGCGTCGCTCATAAATCAGCCCGACAATCAAAAAGAGCGCCCCGGTGGAAATTCCGTGGTTGATCTGCTGGATCACACTGCCCTGCAAGCCGTGCGGGTTCAAAGCGAAAATCCCCAACGTGCAGAATCCCAGGTGGCTCACCGAGGAATAGGCGATCAGCTTCTTCATATCCTTCTGCATCAACGAGACCAGAGCGCCGTAAATAATGGCGACGAGCGATAACCACACCATCACCTTCACGACGGTCGGATTGGAGCTGGCATCGGGCAGCAGGGGCAGCGAGAAGCGGATGAAACCGTACGTGCCCATCTTCAGCAAAACGCCCGCCAGGATCACCGAGCCCGCCGTGGGCGCCTCAACGTGAGCGTCCGGCAGCCAGGTGTGGAACGGGAACATGGGCACCTTGATGGCAAACCCGATGGCGAAGGCGATGAAAACCCATACCTGCATTTGCAACGGCCAGGAATGCGAGTGCTTCATCAGTTCGAGGAGGTCGAAGGTATGCTGACCGTTGGGCAGCGCATAGTTGAGATAGAGCGTCAGGATTCCGAGCAGCATCAGGACGGAGCCGGCCAACGTGTAGAGAAAGAACTTGATAGCGGCATAAAGCTTGCGCGGCCCACCCCACACGCCAATGATGAAGTACATGGGAACCAGCATGACTTCCCAGAACACGTAGAAGAGGAAGAAATCGAGCGACATGAAAACGCCGAGCATTCCCGCCTGGAGCAGAAGGAACATGGCGTAGTATTCCTTCACGCGCTCCTGGATGCTTGTCCATGAGGAAAGGACGGAGAGGAAACCCAGCACCGTGGTGAGCATGATCAGCAGAAAGCTGATGCCATCAATGCCCAGATGGTACTGCGCGCCGATAGAGGGAATCCAATCGTGCAGCTCAATGAATCTGAACTGCTGCGCCGGGGTTTCACTCGAGAACCAGAAGACGAGGGGCAACGATGCGAGGAAGTCTACGAACATCACGACGTTCCCCCACCACCGAACCGCCTGCTTGTTCTCACCGGGGATGAGGAAGAGCGGAATCATCCCCGCCACCGGGATAAAGAGGATAATGCTCAGAATGTGGTCGTGAAAGAACGCCATCGTTGACCTCAGTGAAGCATATAGTAAAGCATGAACGCCATAACGCCCATGGTGATGAACCACGCGTAATTTTGCACCAGGCCCGTTTGCAGGATCCGCGCCGGCCAGCTCAGGACCTTCACAACCATAGCCAGGACATTCACCAGGCCGTCGATGATCCAGGTATCCCATAAGCGCGTGAGTTCCCCGGACATGCGCGTGGTCCAGCCCACACCATTGACGCCACCGTCAACCACCCCCAGGTCAAATGCCGCCAAAGCATTTCCCAGGTTTTTAACGCGGTTCACGAATAGGGCGTCATAAATTTCGTCGACGTAATACTTGTGGAGCAAAAGCCGCTGAAAACCACCCGCCGCGGCGGAGACGCGATCGGAAAGCTCCGGCTGCTGAACATACATTCGGTAAGCCACGCTGATGCCGGCAATCGCCGTCACCACCGAGAGCCCCATAAGGAAATACTCCCAGCCCGCTCCGTACTCATGCGGAGGCACTATGGGGTTGCCCTCAAATACCGGCTCCAGGAATTTCCCGAACCACTCTCCACCCCATAGAGACTTCGGCCAACCGATGAAGCCGCCGACGATGGAGAGACCCGCCAGCGTGACCAAGGGAATCAACATGGGCTGCGGAGATTCATGAATGTGGTGCTCAACCTCGTGCGGAACGCGCGACTCACCCCAAAACGTCATGAAGATCAGGCGGAACATGTAGAACGCCGTAAGCCCCGCGGTAATCCAGCCGATGGTCCAGAGCAACGTGTGCCCGTATGGCCCGGCAAAGGACTGCCACAGAATTTCATCCTTGCTGACAAAACCCGCCAACGGCGGAATTCCTGAAATCGCCAGCGCCGCCGCCGCCATGGTCCAATAGGTGGTCGGGATTCTGGTTTTGAGTGCGCCCATTTTGCGCATGTCCTGTTCGCCGGAAAGCGCATGGATGACGCTGCCGGAAGCAAGGAACAAAAGGGCTTTGAAGAAAGCATGCGTCATCAAATGAAAGATGCCGGCGGTGAATGCGCCCACGCCGCATGCCAGGAACATGTAACCCAACTGGCTGACCGTCGAATATGCCAGCACGCGCTTGATATCGTTTTGCACCAGGCCGATGGACGCCGCCCAGATGGCCGTCGCCGCGCCGATCCCCGCCACCAGCGCCAGCGCTGTGGGGGAAAGAGCGTAAAGCGCATTCGAGCGCGCCACCATGTAAACCCCGGCGGTCACCATGGTAGCTGCATGAATCAAGGCGCTGACCGGTGTGGGGCCTTCCATGGCGTCGGGCAGCCAGACATACAGAGGAATCTGCGCGGATTTTCCCGTGGCGCCGATAAAGAGCAGAATACAAATGGTGGTGATAATCCCGCCGCTCACGTGGAGATTTGGATTCCGGGCGATGGCGCCGATGGTCTGAAAGTCCAACGTTCCGAAGGTCACCACCATCAGCATCACGCCCAGCAGAAACGCGGCGTCGCCGATACGATTGACGAGGAAGGCTTTTATTCCGGCATTCGTCGCCGACTTGCGCAGGAAGTAGAATCCGATCAGCAGATATGAGCAGAGGCCCACGCCTTCCCAGCCCACAAACATCATCAGGTAATTGTCCGCCAGCACCAGGACCAGCATGGAGAACATGAACAGGTTGAGGTAGCCGAAGAAACGGTAGTATCCACCTTCATGCGCCATGTACCCGATGGAGTAAACGTGGATGAGAAAGCCCACGCCGGTCACCACCAGCATCATGACGCAGGAGAGTGGGTCGAGTTGCATTCCCACGCCGACGTTGAGGTTTCCCAAAGATCCGTTTGACAAATGGAATGCCCCGGCGGGCAGCCAGGTGTACAAGGGCTTCGCGAAAACGTGGTGGTAATCCTCCGAAAGGCCCAGGAACTGGAAAAAGCACCCGACCGCCCAGAGGAAAGAGAGGCCCGGCAGGCCCACGGAGACCGCGGAGACCGCCTTATTCGACAAACGCCGGCCAAAGAAGAGCTGGATGGCCGCGCCCAGGAGCGGGAATACCGGGATTAACCAAATATAATCAAGCATCGTTTTTGGACAGTAGGGGCGGTTCGCGAACCGCCCCTACGCCTTACCATTTGAGCAAATCGATTTCGTCCGCATTCACGGTTTCCTTGTTGCGGAAGAGGGCGATGATTAAGCCCAGTCCCACGGCCGCTTCGGCGGCGGCGTCGGTGATTACGAAAATCGCAAACACCTGGCCATCCACAGACTTGAAGTATTGCGACAGCGCCACCAGGTTGATGTTGACGGCGTTCAAAATCAGCTCAATCGACATCAGGATGATCAGCACGTTGCGCCGGGTCAACACACCGATCACGCCGATGGTGAACAATCCAGTACCGAGAAAAATGTAGTATTCCGTGGGGATCATTCCAGTTTCCTCTTGGCCATGATCACGGCGCCAACCATCGCCACCAGCAACAACACCGATGCGATTTCCACCGGCAGCATGTAATTCTGATAAAGAGCCAAGCCCACCGCCTGGGTGTTCTGGGCGGGAGCATCTATCATTGGCCGGGCCGGCAGATTAAGCCCTTGCGAGTGATTGTAAAGCGCATATCCGACGATCGCGAGCAGCACCGCGGCGGACACCAGGGCCACCGGCCATTGCCGCGCAAAGCGCGCCTGCTTGAGAGCCACATCGATATCCACCAGCATGACGACAAATAGGAACAGGACGGTGATGCCGCCGACGTACAGGATGATTTGCACCGCAAAAAGGAATTCGGCGTGTAGTAAAAGATAAATCCCGCCCACGGCAAAGAGCGTCACAATCAGCCAAATCACGCTGTGTACGGCATTGCGGCGCGTGATCACAAGAACCGCCGACACCAGAGCAACGACCGAGAGAACGATGAACGTGGCGAGCTCTAACATGGTTGCCTACAATCCAAGAGCTTAGAGAATGAAGGATGAAGTGTGAAGGCTGAAGTGTGAAGCGTGAAGTGTAAGAGCATCCCGCATGGGCTGTGGCTCTCTTCCCTTGCACCTCATCTTTCGCCTTTCATACTTCATCCTTCATCCTTCATACTTCGGACCTTATCCGTATCGGTTACCTGGTGTAACGGGAGGGTTGCGGCCCTTCCTCCAGCGCTTGCCGGTCCCAAATCATGCCTTCGCGCGAATAGTTGGCGATCTCGAAGTCCTGCGTTAACTCCAGCGCGTCCACCGGGCAGGCATCCTCGCACAACCCGCAAAACATGCAGCGCGAAAGATCATAGGTAAACGTGGTCAGCCGTTTCTTGCGGTCTTCCGTGCGCGCCCAGCCCACCACAATCAGGTTTTCCGGGCAGGCGATTGAGCACAGGTTGCAGGCAATGCACAGCGTCTCGCCCGATTCGGGATGATTGTTCAGGCGCGGCGCTCCGCGATAGCGCTCCGCCACCGGCGGCCGCTCCAGCGGATACTGCTCCGTGTAAATGGCGTCCGGGCGCTGATAGGAAAACGTCAGGCGCAGGCCTTTGATCAGGTCGACCAGAAAAATCCGCCGGAGAAAATCCATCAAATTCATACCCACCTGCTCAACAATGCCTTCAACCACGGCCAATAGTAGATGCCCACCGCGGTCACAACCAGGTTCGCCATCGCCAAGGGAATCATCCACCGCCAACCTACGTCCATCAATTGATCATAGCGATAGCGTGGAAAAGTGGCACGATACCAGATAAAGGCGTAGAGAAATACCAGCACCTTGGCGCCAAACCAGAATATTCCCTGAATGGCATTGAGCACCGGCGGATAAAGCAATGGAATCGCCAGCACCACGAACCCCGCAGCGAGGGCCATGAAAAAGTAACGCTCCAGCGCCACGCCGCTCTTCAATCCCAACCAAAGCACAAACGCCGCCGCTCCCAGGAAGGCCACGATGGGCGTGAACTTGAGGAAGTCCAGCGCCGTGAAACTGGCAAACGGCCGCAACCATCCGCCCAGGAAAAGGGTCACGGCGATGCACGACACCAGCACCATGTTGGTGTATTCCGCCATGAAGTAAAGGGCGAAACGAAAGCCGCTGTATTCTGTGTGGAAGCCGGCGGTCAGCTCTGACTCGGCCTCGGGCAGGTCAAAGGGGTTGCGATTGGTCTCCGCCACCGCCGCAATCACGTAAATCACAAAAGCCAGCGGCTGCAGGAAGACGTTCCAAACTCTCATGCTCAGTTGTCGATTGACCATGTCAACCATGCTGAGAGAATTGGAAATCAGCAGCACGCCCACCAGCGCCATTCCCGCCGCCACTTCATAGCTGACGAGCTGCGCGGAGGAACGCAGCGCTCCCAAGAGGGGATAATGGCTGTTGGACGCCCAGCCTCCCAAAATAATCCCATAGATGCCGAGGGAAGATACCGCCAGGATAAAAAGGAGGCCGATGTTGATGTCGGTCACCACGAAATTGCCCGCGAAGGGAACGACGGCAAAAACCGTAAAGGCAGCGAAAATGCTGATGGCGGGGGCCAGCAGAAAAAGCCACTCGTCCGCACCCGCTGGAATAATGTCCTCTTTGATCAAGAGCTTAATTCCATCCGCCACCGGTTGCAGCAACCCCCACGGTCCCACGCGCATGGGTCCCAGGCGCGCCTGCATGAAAGCCAGAACCTTGCGCTCCATCAACACCAAATAGGCTACGATTCCGGACAGCACGGCAAAAACGATGAGAATCTTGATCAGGGCGAGCAGCAGCGGGGTAGCAAAAACGAATTTGATGGTGGCATCAAGCATGTTCTGGAAGTTTAAAGGGTAAAGGCTAAAGGCTGAAACCTCAGCCGCTTTAGTCCCTTTCACCCTTTGACCTTTACCCTTTACCCTTTCCTTACCTGTCCACTTCCCCCAGCACGATGTCAATCGTACCGATGATCGCCACAATGTCGGCAATCAGGTGGCCCTTGGACATTATGTCCAGTGCCTGCAAGTTGATGAGCGAAGGCGGCCGCACCCGCACGCGGTACGGATTGACGGTGCCGTCGCTGACCACGTAATACCCCAGTTCGCCTTTGGGCGCCTCGATGGAGTGGTAAACCTCGCCCACCGGCGGTTTGATGACCTTCCCCACTTTGCCAAAAATCGGACCGGGCGCGAGACGCTCAACACATTGGCGAATAATCCGCACGGATTGGCGCATTTCCGCCATGCGCACGATGTACCGATCGTAGGTATCGCCGTGCTCGCCGATCGGCACGTCAAACTCAACCTTATCATAGGCTTCGTAGGGCTGGGCTTTGCGAATGTCCCACTTCACGCCCGATCCGCGCAGCACAGGGCCCGTCACCCCGAGGGCAATGGCGTCTTCCCCCGAGATAATCCCAATATTTCGGGTGCGGTTAATCCAAATGCGATTCTTTGTGAGGAGCTGTTCGTATTCGTCGATCTTGGGCAGAAAGTAGTCGCAGAACTTCACCACTTCCCTTTCGAACCCATCATAGAGGTCATATTGCAAGCCGCCGATGCGGAAGGCGTGCGTGGTGAGGCGCGCTCCGCAATACTCCTCGAAGATCTTCAGGATCTCCTCGCGCTCGCGAAACGTGTAGAAGACCGGCGTCATGGCGCCGATGTCCAAGGCGTGCGTCCCGAGCCAGAGCAGGTGGCTGGCGATGCGCTGCAATTCCGCCAGAATCATCCGCGTGTATTGCGCGCGCGGAGGGATTTCCACGCCCAGAAGTTTCTCGACCGCCTCCACGTATCCCATGCCATTGGTCACGGCAGCACAATAATCCATGCGGTCGACGTAAGGAGTGAACTGGGCGTAAGTGCGGTTTTCGGCGATCTTCTCAACCCCGCGGTGAAGATATCCGATGATGCATTCGGTCCCCAGCACGCGCTCGCCGTCAAGCTTCAGCTTGACGCGCAAAACACCGTGCGTGGCCGGATGCTGCGGCCCCATGTTTATGACGAGCTCATTCGCGTCGAGAAAGGTGGCTTCCGGCATTATTTACAGTACGCTCTCAGTTCCTGGGTCGACTTTTTTGCTGGTCACTCGTCACTGTTTCTTACTGTCCGCTCTTGATCCCCAGATTGGCTTTCACCCAAGCTTCGTCTTGCTTCAGGATGTCGTAATCCTTGCGCAAAGGGTGTCCCACCCATTCGTCGGGCATCAGAATCCGCTTGAGGTCCGGATGGCCTTCGTAAACCACACCGAACATGTCATAAATCTCGCGCTCCAGCCAATTGGCCGTGGGCCAAACGCCCGTGACCGACGGAACCTTTTCCTCCGCGCTCACTTGCACCCGCAGACGCAAGCGGTTGTTCTTTTCAAAGGAGTACAAATGGTAGATAACGTCGAATCGTTTTTCCCTTTTGGGATAATCCGCGGCGGTTTCATCCGTTAATAAAGTGTACGCCCCACCCTCCGCGCCCTTCAGAAATTGGCAAACCGCCACCAAGTGTTCCTTCGCAACATTCATGGACGGCATATTGCGGAAAATCACCGCCTCGCTGATCGCGCCCGGGAATCTTTTCTGGAGCTCATCCAATAGCGGATTTGACCAGGGCTCTGGCTTGATGGGAGCTTTCGCGGCGGGGGCGGCCGGTTTGGGCGCTGCGGCGGTCGGAGGCTTCGGCGGAGCTGCGGCCGGGGGCTTGGCAGGCTCTCCGGGAGCACCCCCACCTACACCGGCGGGCGCGGGCGGCTTGGAGGGTGCGGCAGCGTCGGGCTTGGCTTGAGGGCTTGCCCCGCCACCCTCCTCCACAGACTTTTGAGCAGGGCTTCCAGCCCCTTCGGCCGCCTTGGGCGGCTCTTTTTTTTCGTCAGCCATTGGCCTTAGGTGGTACCCGGTGAGTCCTTGCTTCCCGCCTTAGAACGTAGAATTTTCGCACACGCAAACCACCATGTCAATAACAGCGAACATACGCAGCGAACCGCCATTCAATGTTAGGGGACAAGGCATTTCAACTCAGGCAGCACGGATCTTCCGGGCGCCGCTCCGCCGCGGCGAATCATGCGTGCAACTGCGAATTTGGATTGCCCCTAGCGGGACGCCGGTTCGGGAAGCCCCACCCATCTCCGAAAGTTACCCGAGAACATCCGCGCCACATCGCGGTCGATTTGCTTCCGGGTGAGAGGATAACCATCGGCGATCAACCGGGAATACGACGCAGAGAGTGCGCCGGAGATGGTGCGGCGGGAATGCGCCCATTTGTAGATGAGTTGATCCAGAATCCGCGCGTCGGAGTGCTGCGGAATCACGGTGGAGCCGAGCAGTTCCAGGCGTTCCGCGGTAATTTCATCCACAATCGAGGGGTTGTTGAGGAACCACCAGCAACCAAAGGGCATGAGGTTGCTGAATTTCCGCGCCGCCACGCACAGCGCGTGCTGATTCTCTCGCGACAGCAGGGTGGCCAGGAAGCGCACTCCGGGGTTCTCCGCGCACAGGCGCTCCACCGAAGCCGTGTCCGCATACCCCACGCTATCGCCGGCATCCCGCAGAGCAGGGTTCACTTGCCGCGACACACCGATCATCAAGGCGAAAGGAATGTTGTGCTGAAGGCACGTGGGAAGGACGACCTCGCGGATCAAGCACGTGCGCACTGAGTCATCCGGGTAAGTGAACGTGAAGGGCATGGAGACCGCGAGGTAAACGGGGCGCAGGCGGGCAATCCACAGGTCCAGGAAGCGGCGCGCCTCGCTGACCGTCTGCGGCGTCAGGTCCGCGCTGGTCTTGAAACCTGCCGCCGTCATCACCGCGTGCGCGCTACTCCAGTCATTAAGCACCGGGTCCATTCGCAAAGCGCGATGGAAGCGCTCCGGGCAAGGCTTGTTTTGCTCCCACATTGCTCTTTCCGCGGGGTTGAAGGGGTCGTTCGTCATCACCAGTTCCGAAACATTGGCGAGATCCAGAACGTGGTCAATGTACTGCTCGACGGTGACCGAGGCGAAATACTCGCGCGCCTGCTTCAGGTTCGGCTGGCAGGGATCAAGCCCCAACTTGATCATGACCGCCACCACGCCGGCAGTCGCCTCGGAAAGCGGCGTGTTCTTGACGAAGAGAGCGCCCCAGATCAGGTCGGCCTGCTGAGGTTTGGTCAGCGCCCAGAATTCCTGCGGCGTCACCGGCGATGACCGGAACAACTCCGCCACCAGATAATGGTAGTTCACCAGTTCATCGATTCCCCATAAGGACAGGCCACCAAAGCTGGCCGGGAGAAGGTGCGTGTGAACATCAATCACCGGAGTCCGCTGGACGGCCTCCTCAACATTTTGCTGAATATTCGCTGCGGTCACCGCACCGTCCACTTGGGTCATCGTTTTCTCCTCGACGATTCAGTATCCTAATCCATTCCGGCATTGGGCACCAACCAAGATTGCGGCTGGGCGTTCGCTTGGCTGGAAGCAGTGTTCCTCAGACCTTCTGCGTCGGCACCAGGGACGCCGTCTCCAGCCCTCGCAAGAGGTCACGCAGGATAATGGTTTCGCTGAGGTTGTCAACGCGATTGAGGTCCATCCATTCCACCCACACGTACTCCAGCACCACGAACTCGCGGTAATTCACCTTTTGCATGGCACGAATCACGCCGTCGAAATCAATGGTGTTTTCCGCCATGGTCGACTGGAGCTTCCCCGCGCACGCGCCGCGGGCATGGAAGTGGGATGTCCGAGCCAGCAGCGGTTCGACCGCCGCATCGGGAATCCCCTGATAAGTGAAGTGGCCATAATCGAGCGTCAAGGTAAGTCCGGGGGTCAAATCCAGCAGGCGGGCGGCGGCCAGGGGTGTAGGGATAATGGACCCGAGATGCGCCTCAACGCTCAGGGTGACGCCCACCTTCGCCGCCGCCTCCACGCGCCAGGCAAGCTCATCCACGCACCGCTTCAGGGAATCCTCTTCACTTTCGGTTGGGAAATGGACGCCCGGGAGCAAGCTCATGTGGCCGCCGTTGCATCGCAGCGCGAACTCCAGGAGGCGATGGAAAAATTCCGCTGCCGCCTGGCGGACGGAGGCCTCCGGATGGTTCACGGCGTTTTCCTCAAAGACCCTGCCCGGCTGGCCAAAGGCGTCCGCGATGCGCAAGCCGTTGGCATTAAGCGCCTCGGTGACGCGCCGGGCCGCGCGCGGCAGGTCGGCAAAGACCTCTTGAATGTCCAGGTGCGATCTCCCCGCGAACAGGGCCACGTCCACGGCCTCCACGCCCAACTCCCGGGCGATGCGCAGAGTTTGCTCCCATTGCAGTTTTGGAAAAGTGTAATCGCATGCGGCGAGTTTCAATGTTGTGAAATCTCCCTTCCGTGTCGTTGGGTCCGAACCGGGCCCGCACGACTCCCTCGGGGGGAGCATCCGGGTCCTTCCAGTTTAACCCCTTGAGGGCCCAAGCTGGTGCACAATTCCGTATTTTGCTTGACGGGAAGAACCCCCGGGGCCAGAATCCGCGGCGTGGTTCATCTGTCGTTCAGTTCAATCAGACGAGTGGCGTTGGCGCCGGCGCAGGGCCGCAAAAACTCCGGGCAGGAGAAAAATTCAATGTTGCGGAAATGGGTCAACATCTTCATGGTGGTTTGCGCGTTGATGGGTGTTTTCGGAATTCCAAAGGTCAAAGCTCAGGGGTCTCCACCGCCAGCGCACGCGATGGGCTCGGCGCCTTGCATCTGGGCGATGCCGATTCAGGAGAAAAACCATGCGCTCGACGTTCCTGCCATGATTCGCGCTCTTCAGGAACATGGATTCAACTGCGTTGCCGAGGTCATTGACTCCGAACCTCCCCACTCGTTTGCTGAATTCAAGAGCCTGCTCTCCGCCGCCCAGAACGCTGGGATTTCCGTGTGGGCCATTTTGATTCCGCCCAGCGAAGGAGCGACTTCCCTGCCCTATGAAGATGATTACTTAGGCTGGATGAAAGAACTCGCCAAACTCTCGCGGCAATACCCTGCGCTGCGAGGGGTGAACATTGATGACCTGTTCAGCAATGTCAGCAACCAGAAATTTACACGCGAATACCTGAGCCGGCTTTACCAAACCAAGCATGAGATCAACCCGCAGCTTCTCTTTGTCCCGACCATTTACGAACTGGATGCGGAGGTTGCGGATCGGCTGGCTGGCTGCGTGGACGGCGTCTGGTTTTGGTGGCTGAACATGGAAATTGTGGGCGGGATGCGTTCGCAGTTCGAAAACAGCCGGCGAGTGGTTGCCGGGCGCTTCCCCATTTACGCCGGTGTCTATGGGCATTCGACTTTGTATCATCCCCAGGGCAATCCAACCCCCAAGATACTCCGGCGCTCGCTGCACATTGCCTGCCAATATGCCGATGGCGCCGTCATCTTTAACCTCTCCTTATCGTCTGACTCCACCGATCAGGAGTTGCTGAACACGGCGCGCGCCTTCGCGCCCGGCGGCTCTGACGACCTGGCGGGCAAATGCGGCGTCGGATCGCCAAGTGCCATACCCAGCGATGAAGCGCAATGAGCTT
>Ga0326727_10009201_pt1 | contig 24468 bp, 17 predicted proteins | sample MB2enrmetagenome_FD_207643 | JGI IMG/M metagenome (GOLD analysis project Ga0326727, IMG submission 207643) | Lab enriched peat soil microbial communities from McLean, Ithaca, NY, United States - MB29MY | ecosystem: Environmental > Terrestrial > Soil > Wetlands > Peat | place: USA: New York... | reverse complement strand
GGCATCGAACCACGACACTTCCGGTGAAACTCCCTTCATCCTTAGATATATGTTGATTCCCGCGTTGAGCTGCCGGTCGATCCTCAACCCGCATGCAGGGCACTCGAACGTTTTCTCGCTCCTTAGGACTTTGTTTGTTTTCCCGCATCTGCTGCAACGTTTCGAGGTGTAGGCTGGATTGACATCCACGACCGGCCTCGCGAGTTCGCTCGAGGTATCTCGAAGCGAGCTGGTCGATGATACGTGACGTTTGATTTCTATAGAGACATTTAAACCCCGAGAATTTCAATGAAATTTCAACCACGCGACTCGTCACGGATGTTTCATGATTGATTAAACTTTGAAATGCAGGTTGGTCGAGCAATATCAACGATGACAGGATCACTCATGTGTACCTATTTTGGACCTGATATGAAGGCGTGATCTTAACATGGCTGAATACACTAATCCACCGATCGAGGCACCCGTCCTCTCCGGGCCCACGGTGTACCTCAAGCCCGTCACCGAGGCGGATATTCCCACCATGATGCACTGGTGGAACGATGCGCGCATCCGCCGGTGGAACCGCACGGCCTTTCCCCTGACGAGCGAGAACGAGAAAAGATTTCTCGCCAGTGCTGAATTCAACACGCGATCCGAGGGCCTCCCGTTCGCCATCTGGACTACCGGCGAGCACCGGCTGATCGGATTCGCTGCCCTGCACGGAATGGATTGGGCCAACAAGAATTGTTGGTTCGGTTTAGTCATCGGTGACAAAGCTTGGTGGGGGCGTGGCATCGCCGGCGAGGTGGCCACGCTACTGATCGACTACGGATTTGGCGAATTGGGCTTCCACAAGATCTCAGTAGCCATCTTCGCCCCGAACGCACGCAGCCTCGGAGCCGCGGCGCACTTCTTCGATTTGGCGGGCGTTCAGCGGGAGGAATGCTTTATCGACGGCGGGTATGTTGACGGCACGGTGTTAGAGCTTTTCGCCCGGGACTGGGCCACCACGCGCCAGCAATCGGAAGAATAAGGCTTGAATGGCTTTGGCGCGCTGATTGGCCCAATGATCTTGGCCCTCGCGGAGAGCATATATATACGGCTCTTTTCTTTATGACCTCAGCAAGGGCGATTCCCTTGTGGTAATAGCCTATGAACAAAGCAGCAATGAGAGGACTCCTGTTTATCGTGCTCTTCGCCACCGTGTGGCCGGCATTTTTCCTGATCCAGCCAGCGCCCGCGATCAGGACAAACTCGCTCAGCACAAACACCATCTCGATCAGCGCGGGCACTGTCGTGCCTTTCGTGATCGCGGCATCATTCACGCGCATCACGGATAACGACAACCATCTGATCATGGGTGACAAAGCTGGCGGGGTGACGACAAGAGAGCGCATCTTTGCCCTGATTGATGACAACCCGGGCATTCACTTCCGAGACATTTGTCGCCGGTTGGAAAAACAAATTGGCGTGGTAGAATATCACGTCTATATCCTGAAGAAATTCGGGTTTGTGACCGCCAATCGAGACGGGCGATTCACCCGCTTCTACACGAAGACCGCCGCTCTTGACGATGTTGCAAGGAACGTGATCGCTGCTTGGCAACGGCCCATCGAGAAAACAATCTTGTCCCAACTCGTTTCGAGCCCTGGCCCAGTTCCCGTGCGCGCCGTGGTCCAAGCAACCGGCGTGACGACCCAAGCCGTCACGTGGCACCTGAACCGGCTCGCATCGTGTGGACTGATCACGGGTTTTGACACGTCGATCAGCCCGCTTGCGGCGGACGTCAAGACACGGGTCACCGGCCTGCTTGACTCGGGTATCATCAGCGCCTGACCGCGCGGGACATCGACGCAGCCATTACTTTCATTTTCTTTAGATTAAGATAATTCAGCGGGAATCCAAATCCGGATAGAGTGGTAGCGCATGAGCGAAAGGGTCATCATCGTCGGCGTGGTGCATGGACAGAGGTCCTGCATCGAGGAAGTGAAGCGCGTTATCGAGCAAGAGGCGCCGTCGATCGTGGCCATCGAGCTGCCCCCGAATTTCGTGAACATCTCGACCGCAAGGGACATCGAGGACCAAATGCACCGCGTGTCTGCCAACTACCACCGCGTCTTCTCGGTCCTGAAATCCATGGGATTCCAAGAGCACGATGTTGACAGGCTGGAGGACCTGGCCGTGGGCATCTCGCTCCAAGGCTACGAGTTTCTAGAGGCCATCCAAGCGGCCAAGGACATCGGGGCCCAAGTAAAGTTCATCGACATGTCCCGGGACCGGCTGTTCTGGGAATATCTGCGGGAGACGTTCGAGAACGGCCTGAACCGCCAGCAGCAGGGCGACGCGCGCGGCATCGAGATCTTCCCCGGTATCCGCTTGCCGGCCATCAAGGTTCCGGGGCTCACGGCAATCGCCTCGTCGTTCATCCAGGTGCTGGGCGAGTGGCGGTCGACACTGGACACGCTCACGGCCATTTACAGTGAAAAGGATTATCGAACCCTCTCGAAAGTCATCCAACCCCTGCTTTCGCAGGTCGACGAGAACCCTGCCTTCAAGGAAATCTTGGTCGAGTACCGTAATCGCTACATGGTCGACCACCTCGTCAACTTGCTCGGCCAGACGGACGGGAAAATCTTACTCGTGACTGGATTCGGCCACGTGGAGGGCATCCGGGAACTCCTGGACCAACGGCTCGGATCCTGACGGGGGATGACATGCAGTTCTCGTACGCGTGCGCCCGCTCCCCTGCCGTGGACCAGCGGCTGGCTTTTTTGGAAAACTCCGGTATTTGTTCACTCGATGAATACTTTTCGGCCATATCCTGGCCCGGAGACCACTACCATGTGCGGGCGAACACGCTCAAGATTTCTGCAGGTCGTCTTTTAGAACAACTCGTGGTGGCTCATCCCGAGACGTCGTTCGAGCCAGCCCCGTTCCCCCCTGAAGCCATCCGGTTCGATGTCAGGGGTCCCTTCGAGCTCGAGGAGCGCCCCATGAAGGCCGAGGTGGATAAATTTTCAGCGGAGTCGGTTATGATGGGCGCGCCGCTCTACGCGCCAGGTTTCAGGTCACCCATAACGCGGTTCAACGAGGGGGACATCGTGTCCATGTATGCCAGGTTCAAGGTGTCGTGGGACCAGCACCGCCACGAGATCTTCTGCGGGAACGGGCGGACCTGCTATCCCTCGAACCGTATCCACCTGCCCGTGAAAGGCGTTGTCATCGAGACCACCGAGTCGTGGTTTTCCACGCCCCGCATCCAAGATTGGCCAGAATACCAAGACGGGCTCCTGCTCGACCAGAACCTGCCCAGTATGCTCGCCACTCGCGCGCTCGACCCGAGGCCCGGGGATACAGTGCTTGATGTGTGCTGCGGGGCCGGCGGGAAATCCACGCACCTCGCCCAGCTCATGCTCGGCAAGGGAAGGATCGTGGCCGTGGACCGTAGCCACGGGAAAATCGCCCGTCTCGCCGAGCGTGCTGCTCGGATGGACATCTCTTGCATCCAGCCGGTTGCCTCGAAGACCGATGATATGGCCGCCGCGGTCGGTGACTTGCACCCGGCCCGCGTGCTCATCGACCCGCCGTGCAGCGCCTTGGGCCTGCGGCCAAGGCCGGTCATGGACCTGTCCGAGAAGGAGTTCGATAATTTTTGGGCCAACCAGGAACGCATCTGGCTCCACGTGGCGCCGTTCCTCCAGCGAGGGACGAGAATCGTGTATTGCACGTGCACGGTGACGCTTGAAGAGAACGAACTGCTCGTGGCCCGGATCTTGGACAAGCACGGCTTGTCGATCGTCGACCCGGGGTTCGAAGTGGGCCACCCCGGCATCGAGGTTGATGGCATCTCGCAAAAAGAGGCATCATTTCTCAGGCGCTTTTACCCCGCAGACGACACAATTGGCTTCTTCATCGCGACGCTGGAAGCCACGTGACCTGCGAAGCAATTCGTGCCGGTGTATGGTGTCAGTGCCCGGTGCATGTCATGACATAAAAGTGGACCTATCCGGCACCCGACGCTAGCTTCAAGATAAAGGATGGACCTGCAGTCATTCCGTATTGATCGTTCTTGAACAGATCGTGCCAGTGCTTGGTTTTTTACCACTCGCCATGCACGTGCTCGTGATTCTCGTCAAGTGATGAAACCGGCCAAAAACTTTAAGACTACACTATGGTTCGTTTAGAACTTAACAACAATCGATCTTATCATCACGAGGATGACCCCGAACGCGAAACTTGACAGCGATGTCATCGAGAACAGCGATGCCCGCCTCGTCACAGCGTGCACCTATGGCGTGGATAGGCCACGCCTGGTCTCGATGTCAAGATCGGATTATGGAAAAGGTTGGAACCCGCTCGCCGGTTTCATGACGATAATTTTGCCAGTCAACGTGTTCGCGATCTATTGCATGATCAATGCTGTTGATAAATCATTCGAAGCTCTGTCAGGAACGTTAGCGGTGCTGGCCTTCTTTAACGGGCTGTTCACATTCGCATACTTGGCCAGCAACCTTGATCGAGTCAGCAATCTCCCGGCCAAATGGAAGTACAACATCACGGCCACGCTCGATAAAGAGCGCGGGATGTTGACCCTCGTGAGATGCAGGCTTTCTCGGCTGGATAGGGTCAAGAAAACCACCATCCGCAAGGCTCGGTTTCAAATGACTGCCAAGACCACGTTCAGCATCCACCTTATCTGGTACAACGTCTTTGGCCACGAGGGCAGCGGAACCATCCCATTCTTTGTCCTGCACATCGTTGGCTTGAAGAAAAAAGGAAGTGACATGTTCACCGTCTACGCGGCGGAACGACAAGCAGTGGTCGCCAAGATGCAATCGATCTTCGAGGCTTGCATGCAAGACCTATTCCCCACTCAAACGAACGCGCGCGGCCGCGAGCTGGCAGTCCTGCGGGACGAGGCCCTGTCCAGGGCCGATTTGCGCGGCCTGATGGCCCAAGTCGATGCGTTCGACGAGCTTCTTACCCGGCAGGCATCATTACTGTTTGAGTTGAAGCAGATGCTCGAGCGCCTCGCGAGCACGCAGGGCACGGAAGACGCGAGCGATCTAGCGGCTCACGTGCGAGATGATCTTAGGAAGGCAAGCCAGCTCGTGCAGGACGGACGCCCGGAAACCATCGACCTGGTGCTGCCTGCCGTGCTTGGCACGCTCTCGACGCGCAACGAAGAAGCGATTGGCTCAAAAAAAGGCACGGAACTCCCGGTCCGCGATCATTCCGATGCGGAGCGCTGTATCATCGTGCTCGGCCTCGAGATGGTGCGCTTCACGACCACGGACATGGTCGCGGCCTCTGGCATCAATCTGGATCGGGTAACAGCCATCCTGAAGAGCCTCGAGAGCACGGGCCTCATCAAGCACTTGCACGACTACGTGCGCGGCGATCGATGGTATGTCGTTTGAGGAGATACCAAGATGCGGGCATTACCCGCTCCTGATGAAGTGCTTTTGGTCGTCGAACATGCCGACGATACGCTGGTTGCGGATCATGTTTTGCAAGATGGAATAGATATCCGGCAATTCCAAGCCATCGGGCACTTCCAGCCGCTTGAGCCGGGCGAACTCGTGCACGAGTTCGTTGATGTGGACGATCGACAGCCGCTCGCCGGGGGGCAGGTTCTTGGCGATGAAATCCTGGATCTCGAATGAGGCCTGCTCCTTCCGCATCTCAGCGGGGTCCGCCGGGTTCCCGGCCGTGCTCGGCCACTCCGATTCATCGAGAATGGAGGCGTGCCCTCCTTCTTGGGACGGGGAATCGCCACCGATCGCCGGCCCGTCGGCAATCGTCGACATATTTTCATCCACGAGATGGAAATACACTGCCTTCATCTCTTCTTCGTCAAGAAAATACTTGTTGAGCTTGCATGTCTGGATACGGTTCTGGAAATCGATAAAAGCCATGGCCTGCTTGGCGATTTCGAAAAGCTGGTTGATTATGCCTCGGATCTCTGATTCATTGTTAATGGAATCGATGACCAGATCGTCCCCGTCCATCCAAGCCTTGATGATGCCTTCCTTAGTGAGCCTGAAAAAGATGTTCTTGAATGCCTTGAAATCACCCAAGTATGGTGATAACGGCGGGACGTCTAGCTGGTTGTACAGCGATTTCAGGTCGATTCTATCCCTGTTTTGAAGCGCAGAGAAGATTTCGTTGAGAACCAACAGCTCTGACATGCAAACCGCCTCCCTGACACGATCGCTGGCTTCACCAATGTATAAAAATCTTGCGCATGACAAAAATAATCCAGTATTGGAAAAATCACGAGCTACGCGATTGCTGGGTGTATATTCCATTCCCAGCATTGGATGAATCCCCTTTTTATACCATAATCTAGCTCTTACAATCAGGTAAGGAGAATAGCTATCGAGCCATGGATATCGTCCGAGTGCCGGGCATGAAGAGGTGGAACGATCCATGAAGAAAAAAGGGTGCCTTGCAATCGGGATCTTGTTCACGATTGCCGTTTCGTGCCTGTTCGCGGGCCTGTTCATCGCGCTCGCCCCGGCAGCAACCCAGGGCCTGAACAACGGGTTGATATCTTTCAAGCACCCATCAACATCGAGCGAGCCCACTCCGACGCTCACGAATCCAAGCGTCTCACCGTCATCAGGATACACCAACACCACGTTCACGTATTCGGTAACCTACACGGATTCAGGGAACAACGCGCCCTCCTACGTGTACGTCTACATCGATGGCTACGGGTATAACATGTCGAAGCGGAACAGTGCGGATACCAACTACACCAGCGGGTGCGTGTATTATTACTCGACCTACCTGTCGTCGGCCTCGAACACGTTCTACTTTTACACATCGAACGGTTACAACACGGCGCAGACGAACGGGTTCAGCGGCCCGAACGTGACAGCAAGCACGGTCACGCTGACGGATGGCTCGGTGACGCCGGAAACCGGCACGACCTCCACGTATTTCACCTACTGGGTTACTTACACGGATTCGAACAACGCCGCACCGACCTACATTTACGTCTACGTCGACGACGAGGGCTATTTCATGTCGCTGCAGGAAGGCTGGGACACCACTTATAGTGAAGGATGCGTCTACATGTTCACCGACTACTCGTCCTTGGTGTCAAATACCATTCACACCTTTTATTTCGTGGCAAGCGACGGGAGCGCATCGGCAACGACGGCCACGTATTATGGGCCCACGGTGCAGGGTTCCGGCCCGACGCTGGACGATTGGACGGCGTCGGACGGCGGGAACGGCCAAGCGACTTTCACGGTCGTCTATTCGGACACGAATGGCTATTCCCCCCAGAACATTAATGTCATTGTCGACGGGGAGGAGTATGCTATGAACCAGCAGACGTCGGGCTATCTTGATTACGTGGTCGGAGTCACGTACACGATCACCCTAACCCTAACCACGGGCTCCCACTCTTACTATTTCGAGGCCAGCGACGGGCAGGTGACAACCACCACTATGGCCGAAGAGGTGACGATTACCAACAATTCCGGCCAGAGTTTATCGACAACCGCGGGCATCGTCGTCCTGGTGGTCGTTGCCATCGTGGTCCCGGTCGCCATCGCGAGAGCTGCGATCAACAACAAGAAAAAGAGCCATTCCATCTCGGTTCAACCCGGCTCTGCCACCGCACGTAGTACGGCACGTCCATCCTTCGCAACCGGGTCGTTGGGCGGCACGCCACCCACAGGACCACCCGCTCGGCCACCGGTTGCACCGCCCGGGGGCGGCACGCCCGCGCGCTCGCCATTCCCCCCCGTGGTACCACCGCCGAGCGGGCACGAGGTGATCACCCCACAGGTCGCCCCGAAGACCTTCCTGATGGCGAGAAGACTCATCGAGGCGAGCCGGATGGTTCTCCCCGGGGGTGCGATGGACGATCCGGCCGCGATCGAGCGGCGGTTCCAGCAGCAGGTCGCTGCAATCTTAGGCAGACCCATGCCAAGCGCAGTGCCGTCGTCAGGCCCAACACAATCGGTACTAACCCCGGCCGGTGCAGGCATTGGCTCGGAACCGGCCCATATGACGCCCGATGCCTCAAAGACCGCAATCGCGGCGGTCAAGAAACCCATCACCCCCGAAGATGTGGAGGCTGAGGACACGGTTATGGCCGGGCTGGGCATCCGGGAGCTCGATGGCTATCTCCTGCGCCGCAGCCAAGGCCATTCGCCCGGAGAAGCGATGTCGTGCATCACCGAGTTCGGGCGGGCATTCCGGCACGTCCGGGATCTCGACAGCTTTCTCGCGTGTCTCATCCGGGCTCAGAGCAGTGGCCAGTGATGAATATCTGGCCCTCGAGACAAAAAGAATAAAATCGGTGCTAGAAGAAGTAGAAAAATGCTTTTATTTTAGAGGAAATGCTCCTTGATGAGCACGTGCTTGATGTACTTGGGGGTCAGGTCACACAGGCGGCGCTCGAGAAACTCCTTGTGCACGTCCTCGGGCGTGTAATCGAGATTATTCAGCTTCACGCTCAGAATCTCCCTGTCCATCATATCTCTCGTCATGTACATGTACGAGCATTTTTTGCAGACAATATAGTTCTTAGGATTGCTGCGCTTGCATACGGGGCAGGATGACTCGCTATTTCTCGACATAATGGCGACGAGCGTGATGATGACTGCCGGTACCCCGACAAAGATGACATTGATGAACGTTTTCCGGTCGTTCATTACCGTGGAAAGAAATGCCGAGAAAATGCCCGGAAATGCGGTCCAACCCGTGAGCCACGTGCTAGGCTTGGTGAGATAAAAGCCCATGTTCTGGTGTATCCAAGGGGCCATAATGGAGTAAATCAGGAGAGCGTAAAGTAGGTCGATGATCCACGCGGCGATAGCAAGGGGTATCGCGAGCGCATGCTTTGGCAGGAGATTATTGAATTTCGGGATCACGGTTTTCTTTTTCTCCTCGTAAATCCCTCCCGTGCTTTCTTCAATGAAAATATCCGGATCCGGGGCGTTCTGTTCCTCGGGGGGCAAAAAGCTGGCGACTGTATCGTCGTCATCTTCAGGCAACAGGCTCAAGATTTGGGCTACCTCGACGCGAATAAAATGTTGGTATGTATGTTTGAAATAATGACTTGCTGGGCATTTTTAATCTTTTTTCGACCAATATATCCTCCTCTACCATGCCGGGGACGTGCACGGCCTTCCAGATGCGCAATCAAAAACATGTTCCCCTTCTCCTTGAAAGAGTAACCCCACGTAAGGGTAATGTTCAAATGACAAATGTCCGTTTTCACGAGATAGTGGTATCACGTTCAATAACCTTGAAAAGTGAATGTTATGGCGGTCAATCTCATATATTACAAACGACAATTCGATGATAAAGGAATTCTGCTCGCTGTTTTAATACTCGCGATCGTTTCCATCTCGCCCGTGGTGTTTTCTCCATTTTCTACAACAGGATCGGGCACGACAATGGACGATCCGCCAGTTACGGGCCAATCTCTAGCCAGCAGCAGTTTCGGATCGCCCAGCGATCCGATTCTCACGGGTTCCGGGGGATACTCGCTATCGCCAAGCACGAGGTTCGACGTGCTCGAAAATGCCACCAGTTCCTTGAACGCGCAGGAATTTCTTGCAAACGGGATATCCAAGGAGAGCGTGTCGACGCCTTCCAATTGGACGACCAAGTCCGAGGGGCTCAACCTCGCGCCGTACACCAAGGTGCAAAAAATCGGCAACCCTTATTTCAACAAGACTACCGCTTGGTCTCCATATTCACTCGCGACCGGCGCGGGAACGATCGCGCAGGGCTTTCTCCCCAATTCGGTTGCGCCACAATACGTCGTGAGCAACTTCACTTACTTGGCAGGAGGCACCGCGAGCAGCCTCACCGGGTTTAAGAAGGGCAATTATGCCCTCTGGAATTCCACGACCTTGATCAAGCCCCCTTCCGGGGCCGTGGGCGTCCAAAACGGCGTGCTCTATCAGGCAAGTGCACAGGCCAGCCAAAACTTCAACGACTTTGCCACGAATCCCAACTTCAACACGGAGCCGAACTGCCCGTACGGCGGGGTGCGAGGCCAGTACGATTCGGAGGTGCTAAACTACGAGTCGGACACGCACGACCTACTCGTGGACATCTCACCATATGCAGGAGTCGGGGGCGGGAACCCGTCCGCGGCGTGGTGGAGCACGACGAATGTCCCGTGGGTGCCGGACTACGCGCAGTTGACCATCTCGTGGTCAATTGACCCGTCATCAACGTTCACGGCCGCGAACCAGTACCAGGTCATCGCCCGCGTAAATGGCATTCCAATCAACGGTCTGCCGGTGTCCAAGGGCGGCGACCTGGTCTCGTGGAACGATTCCATCCCGCTCTTTGGCAACTCGTCCTGCCTCATGCTGTACAACAATTCTGCATACCTGAATCACCCGGAGATCACTCGCACCTATGACATCACGAACGTCTTGGACTACTTGACGGGAAACGTCGAATTTGACTTCGGCGTCTGGGCCGCGGATCCAGGCCATCAAGGTGTGACGAACCAGATCATCGCGAGGTTCTTCTACCTCGACCTCTACATCCGGACGGGCAACAAGTACGAGAACGCCCGGCTAACCTTCGACTACAAGGCCATTAACAACAATGCCATAATCACTTCCACTCAGACACTTGCCAATTCCATCAACAAGGCGTCCATGTTTATCGTTTTCAAGGCAGGTTCCACCTCTTACCCCATACGGGTGCTCCCGTTTAAGTCGATGATCATCGACTCGCCGCCATACAGCAATTCTGCCTATATTCACGTAATATTTAGCATACCACAGGCATTTCAAACGTTGTTGGAAAGCTCTTCCCTTGATTTCTACATTGGTTTTGTGTTCGAGCAGAATTCCTCCGATGCATGGAACTTTAACCTGTACTTGGACAATGTCTATCTCTACATCAACTACGCGCTATCGCCTGCCGCCTCGCGCCTGCAAATGCAGGTAGATTCTTCTGGCGTATGGCAGAACGTCACGACAAACAACGTAAACGTGAACATCACGGGATGGACACCGGGACAGCCCCATTCTTTCGCGTTCAACACGTCCATATCCACCTATGCCTCGGATTATTACCTCGACATCAACTCGACGCTTCTCATATCCTTCTATCATTCGGGCGCGGCAGCGACGACGTATAATATTCTGACCGCGAATAGCGCGCAGGGCACGTGGAACGCGACCTTCAACAACACCGCGTCATACAACGATCTCCCGGGAACATCGCCGAGTTTCGACCTGACAAAATACCAGATTTTCTTCCTGAACCTCCCGGCTTTGGATAACCGCGGAAGCGCGAGTCGCAATTGGAAGATGTTCGCCGTCTACCAACCTGGGGGGACCAATTTCACCTCGGGAGCATCGACCTTCAACTATACGGCCAACCCCGCCCAGCAGAGCGTCCAGATCAACAACGCGAACTATGTCGGGACCTGGACCGTGGAAGCAAGCCAGCCCAACTACGTGACAGGCTCGTCCTTCAACAACACGATCGCCTATGCTGGCCTTCCCGCGTTTTTCACGAGCGATACGATGCAGTTTAGCTTCACCGTTCCAGATAACGTGAAATGTAATTACAGCGTTGCCCTGTTGAACGTGAACGGGTCGCCCATTCCGGGCTATCTATCATATCATTCGTCCACCGGACAGACCATCGTTGGAACCATAAGCCTCGGGTCGCTCCCGGCTGCCGGGGGTTACTATCTCTCGATCGTGTACAATGATTCCGCCCAGACGAATGGCACTACCCTGCGTTGCGGCTCTCGCATCGTGCCGTTCTACGTCCTGACGAACACGATGGCTGGCCTCGTCCATCCCCCCGCGAGCGTCGACGTCGGTCAGATTGCTAATTTCTCTGCCTATTTCACTACGCTCGTGGGCAACACGAGCATTGCCGGAGCATCCATGGCGGTGTACGAGCTTTCGGGGAGCACATACAAGTACTGGGGCATTCCGTGGTCGGGTTCGAACCAAACGGGTGCCATCACGTACAATTCCTCGTCCCACCTCTACCTGATTCCGCTCATGACCGCGGGCGCGCCGAATGGCACGTACAGCCTCATCTTTGCCTTCACGAAGCAGTATTATCGGCCGCAGAACGTAACATGGTCGCTCACCGTCAATGCCACTGGAACGATTCAAATCTCGATCAAGAACGGGGCCTATTCCTCGAATGATTCGCTCTGGGCGAATAACACGCCGTACGTGAACGACACGGTGAACAGCCACGTCCAGCTGCGCCTGAACGATTTAATATCCCACCTTCCCATCCTAAACGGGGTCGTGCTTGCCCACATCGGGACGTCGGGCGTGTACGTGCAAGGTCTTGAGGTCTACAAGGTTTCGCACCTGACCAGCGACGAGGGCCTGTACAACATCACGTTGAACACGGTGGGCCTGAACGCGACAACCGGGAGCCAGGTCCAAACCCTGTACATTACCTGTTCCGCAAGTAGCTATGCCGTGAAGGGCATCAACATCACGATGACCATCAAGGAGATCCCGACGCAGGTCACTTTGAATTCCATCCCGGCGGTCTATGCTGGGGGTTCCATCACGCTGCTGGCGACCATGGAAAATACCTTCACGCCCGGCCTGCCAGTCCCGATCAATTTCGGGAGAATGGCGTATTTCATCACGAACGGGTCGGGCACGGTAATGACGGGGCCGCTCCCGTTGTTTGCGAACGGGGTCTACACGAGCACGATTTCCTTGGTCGGGCTGTCTCCGGGATCGTATAGCGTGTACACGAACGGGACGGCAATCAACTGCCAGTCATCTGACAGTGGCCTCGTGAGTTTGGCCGTGTATGCCCAAGTGGCCACCCAGCTCTCGATTTCTGTTCCGAGCACCATCCGCATCCTGAATCAATTCCAAATCCAGGCCACGCTGGTTTTCGTGGGGAACGGCTCGGCCATCCTTGGCCAGTCATTGAACCTGAACATTTCGATTTCAAATGTAACCCTAGGACTGACCATTACCTCTTTCATCGTGTCGGGCGTCACAGATGGCACCGGCTCGTTCTACTACAGCTACATCATCAGCGATCTAGACCAGAACCTGACTTTCTCGGTGGTCGCCACGTTCGCTGGATCGGGTAGCCTAAAGACCAGCTCGGCCTCTGCCAGCGAGACGATTCTCGGCAAGATCCCGATCGATATGACCCTTACTCCTTTACAGGCCCAGCTCCGGGTCGGGTACCCGGCCACGTTTTCGCTGGCGATCACGATTCTCGATCCAAGCGAGAGCAACCAGAGCCGGCCGATTTTCTTCACGGCGGTTTACGACGGCCAAGTCCTGTTTCCCTTCTTGACCGAACAACTATCCACGAACGTGAATGGCACGTGCATGTACACCATTCCCGAGCTTGCCAACGGCGAGGCGAACTTGACCGTGTACTTCGAGTATTTCGGTTCGACAACAGTCGCTTATAACGATTCATCATTGTTTAGCCAAATCCTCCCGAAATGGGCGGCCAATTTCACCGCACCTTTGTTGCCCACGACGATCCATTTTGGACAGGTGCTCGCGTTCGACATGAATTTCAGTTGTCAGAACAGTTCCGTTTCGCTCGAGGGCTTGCCTGTCGTATTCGATATATCCTATAACACGACATACGAGACCTACACGCTGTACGTGACTGCCAGTGGCACCGTGTTCTTCAATTATGACGTTCCCGACTCGTTCTCGCCAGCCGTCCTGAACGTCACCATCTCGTTCCTCGGCAGCGATCAGATCGCAAACTACACCATGAACATGTCATTGCCCGTGGCGTCGAAGGTGCAGGTCATCATCACGTTTGTCCAGCAGGTCTCGTCACAATACATGACCGGGACCCAGTTCTTCTCCGTTAAGGTCACGGATGCGCAGGGGAATCCGCTCGCTGGACTCGAGATTACTTACATCTTTGATGGCCTGCAGTTCTACGACACTACGAATGATGAGGGCATCAGTTCCGTGTCAATTCCCTTGAACGTTGTCGGGAACGACGTGAACGTGACCGTGCAGTTTGCAGGGTTGGATCAGTACGCGTCGGCCACAGTGCAGTCATCTATCTTCAATGTCGTAGATGATTGGGTTTTGTTCTTGAATGATCTCCCGTTCATCCTCATCGCGGTGGTAATCGTTGTCGGCTTTGGAATATCTCTCAAATATGGTGTAGTGAACCCGCGCCGCAACCGCCATCGGGCATATCTCAAGGACATGTTCGGGCGGCTATCGGACGTCGAGAACATCCAGCACATCATCGTGCTCAGCAAAGACGGGGTGCCAATGTTCTCCAAGAGCCTGTCGGCGGTCTCCATCGACAGCACCCTGATCTCGGGCTTCCTGAGCGCCATTAGCACGTTTGGTTCGGAGATTGGCACGAAGATGAAGAAACAATCAGTAGGTGGCCTGGAGGAACTGTCTTACAACCAGTTCAAGATCATCATCGACGATGGTATATACGTGCGAGTGGCCCTGCTCCTGCTCAAGCACCCCAGCGACGCCCTGAAGGTGAAGCTCAAGAAATTCATCGAGTACTTCGAGCAGATCTTTGCGCGCGACGTGGCTAGCTTCTCCGGTGCCGTTCTCCCGGACACGCAGATCACCCCCCTCATCGAGAAGATATTTGAGGCGGACCTGCTCTACCCGCACCGGGTCATCGAGCAGAAAGTGCCCACCTACGAGCATGGCCTTTCCAAGAAAAGTGTCCTGTGTCAGGTCTTGATCGCAGCTCAATCCCCCGAGTTCAACTGGACCTTCTATATTCACGATATGGTCGATCTATTGAAGACCAAGGGCATTGAGGAGATCAACTCGTTCGAGGCCCTCCGACATCTGCAAGAGGACAAGATTCTGGTGGCCATCAACCCGCGCTTGAACTACCTGATCGAGCAATTCAGGCCGCTTATGAAAAATCTAACCACGGACGAACGAACGACAATCCTTGCCATGGGTAGCGGGGCGATGGACGGCATGGCCATACTGAAGTATTTTAACAAGTCAAAGATTAAGCAGGTGGCAACACTTGAGACAATCCTTACGAAACTCCGTGCGCTGGGGCTCGCCGACAAGGAAAACCACCTGACCCAGAGCGGCGACGCTGTCGCGACGTTGTTCCGGTTGCTTCCGGACACCTAATGCCGCCATATCCTTAACGGGGAACGGCGAGAGATCGTTCCGATTCCATTTTCTTTCTTAAATTCAATCCTCTGGGCTTTTTTTAGATTACTCTATTTCCCACGAGAAATTGGGCTATATTTTATTGTCTACCTTCTACCTGACGCAAAAATCTCGATGGTACAACAGGATTCGCATCCAGTGGTTTATCTAAACGCTCGCCAGGATTTTTTCCCTTTCAATTTTTATTATTGGTTCCAGCCAGCCATGTCGCTAGCCATTTTCCAGTATTTTTTCGATGCGGTCGGGAGCTCCTTTTGATTGCGCTCGCACCAGCCTGCAGGGTCTGGAAGGATTTCCCGGTTGATGCGATCGACTAGGACTTGCCATATGGACACGTTATGCCGCACCCTCGTCCGTGACTCCTTGAATCCATCGAGCACCTCGTCGGAACTCTTTCTCGCGCACGCAGGGCAGGTGCACGACCAGCCGCCCGTGGCGATCACCTGGCCCAGCTTGCTCGCCTGCACCCCTTTCCCGGAGGGGAGGAACACGGTCCCGTAAGCGAGCGCGGACTGGACGGGCGTTGATCCGTCGACGCTCGTGGCGCCAAGCGCTGCGACGACGGGAATGAGGTTGAAGCTCGTGAGGCCCGACAGGTGGAACCGGCCCTGCCCCTCGCCGAACAGGCCGCCGACGGCGTGCGTGATCTCGAGGATCCGCCGCGTGCCCTCGGACCGGTGCGCGGGATAGCGCAGGAATTCAGAGACGCCCATGCCGAGGTCCCGGTGCCCCGCGTCGATGGCACGTTGGAACCATTTTTGTGCCGCTGCCTCGTTTGCCGGTTGCAACGTGCAGTACACGGGAACGTTCGTCCCGCTGGCCTCGAGTTCGTCCTTGGCCCACTCGGCATTGGCCAAGCAGGTTTCAAGATAGGTTTCGTCGATTTCCTCTTTCGTCCAGTACTTGGGATCGTTACCCGGCTGTACATTCGTCGACATGAACCCCGCCGTGTGCCCGTTCAGGAACCGGAGCTGGCCATCGAGCACGGCACGGGGCGTGCGCTTGGCAGGATCGATGTTCCACCAGTTTCCCGAGTGGACGAACTGCGGCGCATCGAGGGCTGCGAGCACGGGCGCGAGCGAGGTTGGCGCGTCGTACCCGACGGTCACGGGGACGGGCGGGTCCAAGCCCTTGTAGAACGTGTGGTAGCATACGAATGACATTGAATCGACCAAGCACTATAGGCTATTAAATTCTCAACAGCAAACCGGAGAGTAACATGACAGCTGCAGACATCAAGGAAAAGATTGAGAACGGCACGCTCAGCGGATCCGACCTCGCTGACGTGCTGGAAGCCGTGGTGGAGATCGTGATGAACAACCACGAGACCACGGAATTGTTTGCGGACATGGCCGAAGAGGGCGAAGACGTGGCCATCAATTTCGCCATCCCTGACATGGGCGAGCATTCTCTCGTCATCGCTGGCGGGCAGATATCCTTCACCCACGAGGGCGCGCCCGACCCGACCATCACCATCACGATGGACCAAGACACGGCCGTGGGCCTCATCAGCGGCAAGCTCGACCCGTTGGCGACCTTCTCGGCGGGCCTCGTGAAGCTCGAGGGCAACCTGACAAAAGCCATGAGCCTCATACTGGTGCTCCAGGTCGTCGGCGACTACTTCGGCGTCGAAGTGAGCAGGTGAGCACGCCGTGGTCAAGGTCTCGTTCATCGGTGCGGGCTCGATCGTCTTTGCCAAGCGCCTGATCAAGGACATCATCGCGTACCCCGCGTTGCGCGGGGGCGGCTTGTTGATCTCGCTCGAGGACATCGACGAGCACCGCTTGGACCTGATGTACAAATACATGTTGAAGTACAAGGAGGACAACGCCGAGGATCTGGAGAACGTCGAGTTCGAGGCCACCCTGAACCAGAGAGAATCGATCACCGATGCGAAGTACATCATCTCGGCCATCCAGGTCGGCGGGCTTGACGCCTACAAGCTCGACCTCGACATCCCCCTGAAGTACGGCGTATCCGAGTGCGTCGGCGATTCCATGGGACCGAGCGGCATGTTCCGCGGCCTCCGCACCATGGTCGTGTTCGAGACTATCGTCAAGGATATGAAGGAAGTGGGCTACAATGCTGGCAAATCCGGCGGTGCCAAGCCGCTGTTCATGAACTACACGAACCCCATGGCGGCCAACACGTGGCTCTGCAACACGGTCTGGCCGGGGTCGACCGTCGGCCTGTGCCACGGGGTGCAGGGCACGTCCGACGAGTTGCGAATGTTCACGGGCGCGGCGCCAGAGGAATTTTCCTTCTTGTGCGCGGGCATCAACCACATGGCGTGGTTCTTGGAATGCTGGTTCAAGGACAGCATGGTAAAGGACGCCAACTGGCAGGACGCCTACCCGATCATCTGGGAGCACTTCAAGGACGAGCCCGAGATTATGGGGGGTGAAAAGGTGCGCTGGGACATGATGAAGGCCACGGGCTATTACATGACCGAATCGAGCGGCCATCTCAGCGAGTACATTCCCTATTACCGAAAGCGGCAGGACCTGCTCGGCAAGTATTCCGGCGGGGAGTGGGGCTTCGACAGCCTCAAGCAGGCGGTCTATTACACGGACAACGTGAAGGCGGCTGGCAAGCTCGATGACGAGTTCGACCGGGACCTCGCCCTGGACCACATGCCATTGCTGACGACCCCGTCGACCGAGTACGGCTCGCACATCATCAACGCCATGGAGACCAATCATCCCTTCCGCTTCAACGGGAACGTCATGAACGTGAAGGGTGGACTCATCACGAACCTGCCTGCCGACTGCTGCGTTGAGATACCAACATTCGCCGACTACCACGGCCTACACCCGCAGGGCGGCATCGAGCTCCCGACGGTGTGCCAGGCCCTGTGCACGAGCAACATCATGGTGCAGAAGGCGACCGTCGAGGGATTCTTGGCCAAGGACAGGGAAATGATCTACCACGCCTGCCTGCTCGACCCGAACACGGCCTCGGTGTGCTCGCCCGAGGAGATCCGCTCTATGGTAGAGGAACTGTTCGAAGCGGAAGCCCAGTGGCTCCCGGGCTTCTAATCTCGTTCCCTATTTTTTTGCACGTGAGCACCATGGCCAAAAAACACCCCGGCGCGATTGATTACTACGAAAACATCGGCGGAGTGGAAACCCTCGTGAGTACTATTGACGTGAACAACGTTCCCGAGGACATGCGATTTCACAAGGATAACAAGGGAAAGGTCTTGCCCGTCGTGAAAACCGTCGCGATCAAGGATGACAACGGCAACATCAAGGAGATCATCGAGTACGGCCCCGGTGGCGTCCTTCTCCAATCCACGATGGCGGCACCTCGGCCCCCGAAACCGCGCTCCGCACCACCTGCACCAAAACCAAAACCGGTGAAATCTAAGCAATGAAACTCGATACCGATACTATGACGGCCACGGAACGCGTGAAGGCATCGCTCCTCCGCCAAGAACCCGACCGTGCCCCGTGCTACGTGATGGGCATCCCGAATTATTCCAAATGCTATAAGGAATTCATCAAGCGCGAGGGGAACGGCGAGCTGGACGATTTCTTCGACAACGACGACAACCTCCTGCTGACCCCGATGGGGGACTTCACCCTGAAATACTTCTTCGGGGCCGACATGGAAATGACCAGCGTCGGCATGCACTTTCCACCCTTTCTCAACCTGCTCGTCAACCCCAATGGCTCGTTGAACCCCGACCCGGCGGCCCTCGGTAGCCTACCCCCGGGCAACGAGGCCACGTACGTCTCGTACTATGGCAGCATACACGGGATCAAAGTTCTCGACACGGGCGAGCCGTACACGTGGTATCTCGATGGCTACCTGAAGAAGAAAGAGGATGCGATCGCGTGGTACGATAAGTATGGCTGGCCGTCCGAATGCGAGGCCGACAAGGCCAATGTTTCTTCCTACGAGGAATTCCAGGCCAAGTCCAGCGATCGCTTCTGCCTGATCCCCCAGATCGCCGGTTGCCAGCTGTACGAGTCGACGTGGCCCATTATGGGGCAGGCACGGTGGGGATATTACTGCCGGAAGGATCCAGATTACATCCAGCGGCTCGTGAACGATCGGAAGGAATGCCAGCTCAAGATGCTCGACGAGCTCGCGAGATACAAACCCTTCGCGGTGTTCGGTGGGGATGACCTAGGACAGAAGGGCCGGTCGCTCCTTTCGCCAGGGATGTTTCGCAAATTCTTCAAGCAGCCCTACAGCGAGATCTTCCAGAAAATCCACGATATGGGTGCCATCGCGTTCAACCACAGCTGCGGTAACATGACCGAGCTCCTGCCCGACTACATCGAGGCGGGGCTGGACGGCTGGCAGTCGCTGGAGCCTGCTTCCTTGATCGATCACGCAGCGCTCAAGAAAAAATACGGCGACCGGTTCGTTTTCGTGGGCGGCATCGACAGCCGGGAGATTTCTTTCGGCACACCCGAGTCCATCCGCAAGCACGTACGGGCACAGTTGCTGAATATGGGCATCGGCGGCGGCTACGTGCCCGGTCCCACGCACGATTTCTTGACCGAAACGCCCCTCGATAACTGCCTTGCCATGCGGGATGCGATCCAGCAAGAGGGCCACTACCCGCTTGAATGACGTTGTAATTTTTTGCCCCTGGTCAGGATTTTTTACCAATTGTCGATGGTCTTGCGATCTGCCCGAGTTTCAGGAGCCTCAAGCCGAGTAATAAATACCAGATTATGATCAACAGCCCCCCGGCAATAGCAAAGTAAAGTGAGGTCGTGTACTAGGCCCGAGAACATGTTCGCCATGATGGAGGCCATCAAGAAATACGGTACGCTGTAGAGTCTTCTTGATGCACCTAGCCCTTTATCATTTGGAGCTCCTTTAAGAAATAGTCCTTGTCTTCTTTATTTTCGATTTGTTCCCCGGCTTCATTCGCTAGGTCTAGGTACTTCTTTGCCTCTGCTTTCTTTTTTGCCACGGTGTTTGCTCTTGCCATTGCTTCGTAGGCAAATGCGATATCAAAGTCTCTGATGCTGTTTTCCTCGCAGATATCCAAGCAATTCTTGGCGTGGTAAAGCGCCGGTTCACTCCTTCCTATGACCGAATAGACTCGGGAGATCTGCCATTCGCCCCTTTCAATATTCGTTGGCGTTCCAATCTCCCCCCAGTGATAACGGGAGGCGTGCGCGGCATTGATCATCTTGTCGATATCCTCCTTGGTCCTATCCGTCTTGTCCAGCAGATCCCAAGTCAAGTTAAACAAGCCCTTTGCGAATTTCTCGTGATCTTCCTTTGTAAACTCCTGTTCAGGCATTTCATCATCTCCAAGAGTGCATTAAGACGTGAACATCGGAATGAGCGTATATCTCTTCTGCAACGTCTTCAAAGGCTATCGGAGATCGAGGAGAAGAAAATCGAGAAATAGGTTACTCTTGTTTCGATATGAATTCCTGTATCGTTGCAATGAACCTCGTCGGGAGCTTCAAGCCAACGAGCGTGTCGGCATCGTACTCGCCGACCACGAGGTTGTTGTCCAAGAGCACGTTGATCTTGCGCGCGAGAGTGCTAGCGGGAATGGATCCCTCCAAGGCCGAGCTCAACTCTCCCCGTGAACAGGACGGGTTCTTCAAGATGACTTTGAAGATGTCCGCTGCCCCGTTCTTTTGCAGGTAATAGTATAGCGCGTCGAGGTCCTTGGGCGAGTAGAACTCGTAATACACCTTGTTGTTGGCAAACAACGCGTAGCGCACGAACTCGAACTTCTCCAGCACCCTGAGGTGGAGCAAGATCGTCCGGGAATCCCTGTCGAGGGCAGCCCTGATGCCCGAGATGTTGATGCCCGGGCGCGCGCATATCAGGTCAAACATCTGATGGCGAATCTCGTTAGCCAAGACTTCGTCCCGCGTCAGGGCGGATCCGTCGAACACGACCTTCTTCAGGATAAGGCCGTGAATCGCCTCCTTGATCGCCTCTGGATCCTCGCCCAAGCCTTTCAATTCCTTGGCCGATTGCACGAACAGGCTTTGAACCTTCAGCAGGTAATGCTTTTTCATCATATCCTTCGCGATAAAGAGCACCTTCTGCTCCGTGGGTGAGAATTCCAGCTGGTACCGCGAAACGTATGAGGACTCGGGAGATGTCTTGCCGGCGTCGTGAAGTTGCTCCTCCGCCTTCTCGTCCATTTTCATGTTCATCCCTCATCCACCCTCTCAAAATTGGTCGTCAATCTCTGCTTCCTGCCCGAACAGGTCGTCCAAGTATTGGATCCGCCGCTCGCATGGGACCTCCTTCAGCATCCGTAGTAGATCGTCGTGCGTATCTTCCTCGATGCCCAGCTCTCGGATCTTCTCGAATACCTCTGGACCGAAGAAAGTGAACATTCCTTGGAACTCGCCGGTAGTCGCGGCTTGCCCTGTTTCCTCATCGATCGATTCCGGATTGATGGTTTCGCCACAGTTCCAGCACTTTTCGTCACTAGCAACGAGGTGCCTAATGCAATTTATGCAATAGACCGCGCCGCAATGCTCGCAACTGTAACTCAAGCCGGTGATCTGGCCCTTGTGCACGATGCACTTCAGGATGGTGGGTTCGACCTTGACCTCCGATGCCATCTTCTCCGCGCTCCCGGCACGCGCCGCGAGATCGACATCCTCCCCTTCCACGGCACTCAATTTCTTGAACGGGATGTTCGCCTCGAGCGATTTCAAGAACGATGCTGGCGTTTGTTGCTGGTATGCCAAGGGTTCAGAGACTTGGAGCAGCCTTCTCCGCTTTTCGAGGCTCTTGGCAGGAATTGATGTCGAGCCTCGGATGTCTTCGTGGTGTGCGTCGTCCATCTCGCTGGACTTGCCGGCTAGGCGAACCTTCCTGTAACGAGTGTAGGAGACGGCCGCGACGGCAACGCAACTTCCCGCGATACAAATACCGATCAACCATATCTCGACCGGACCACTACCTGGCCCGGTTTGGCCCCCCTCAAGGGCAAGCGTGGGCGTAGTCATGATCTCGGCTGTCAAGGCACCGTCGCCAGCACTGTTAATAGCGCATACCTTGAAATAGTACACGTGGCCGTTGATCAAGCCCGTCGCCGTGTAGGTCGTCACGTTCCCGATCGTCGCCAGCAGCGTCTCAGCACCCGGCGATGTTCCCATGTAGATGCTGTAATTCGTGATTGCAAACCCGCCATTGTCCGCTGGCGTCACCCAGCTCAGCGTCACCTGGCCACTGCCTGGCATTGTCGAGAGATCGAGCGGCGCACTAGGTTCGAGTGAGCCCCCGTCTTTAATGGTCCAGCCGAAATGCGAGATGATGAACCCCCGCGCGGCCGCGGCGGTACTATTGTACCGCGAGTTGCCCGCATCGAAGGACACGTTAGGTTGAAGGGTTAGGTGGGACCACCCAAGCAGCAAGGCATCGTAATTTGTCGTGGATAACGTTACACCATTGAACATGCCGATCATGTCCGTCACGCCCGACACGTTCCACGCGCCGATGGGCTGGTCGAACGACGAGGCACCAGAGAACATGTAACTCATGTCCGTCACGTGCGAAACGTCCCACGCGCCGACGGGCTGGTCGAACGACGAGGCACCAGAGAGCATGCCTTCCATGGTCGTCACGCTCGACACGTCCCACGCGCCGACGGTCTGGTTAAACGACGTAGCGTCTTCGAACATATAATACATATCCTTCACGCTCGACACGTTCCACGTGCCGATGGGCTGGTCGAACGACGATGCACCCCAGAACATACTGCTCATGGTCGTCACGCTCGACACGTTCCACGTGCCGATGGGCTGGTCGAACGACGAGGCACCAGAGAGCATGCCTTCCATGGTCGTCACGCTCGACACGTCCCACGCGCCGACGGTCTGGTTAAACGACGTAGCGTCTCCGAACATATAATACATATCCTTCACGCTCGACACGTTCCACGTGCCGATGGGCTGGTCGAACGACGATGCACCCCAGAATATACCGCTCATGGTCGTCACGCTTGACACGTCCCACGCGCCGATGGGCTGGTTGAACGACGAGGCATAATAGAACATGTAACTCATGTCCGTCACGTGCGAAACGTCCCACGCGCCGATGGACTGGTCGAACGACGAGGCACCAGAGAACATGCCACTCATGTCCGTCACGCTCGACACGTTCCACGTACCGATAGGCTGATCGAACGCAGATGCACCAGAGTACATAAAGAACATATTACACATATCCGTCACGCTCGACACGTTCCACGCGCCGATGGGCTGGTCGAACGACGAGGCATCAGAGAACATATAACTCATGTCCGTCACGCGCGACACGTCCCAAGCGCCGATGGGCTGGTCGAACGACAAAGCAGCAGCGAACATGTAACTCATGTCCGTTATGCTCGACGTGTTCCAAGCGCCGATGGGCTGGTTGAAAGCAGAAGCATCGCAGAACATCCACGTCATATCCGTCACGCTCGACACGTTCCACGCGCCGATGGGCTGGTCGAACGACGAGGCACTATAGAACATCCACGACATGTCCGTCACGCCCGACACGTTCCACGCGCCGATGGGCTGGTCGAATGACGAGGCATAAAAGAACATGTAACTCATATTCGTCACGTGCGACACATCCCACGTGTCCATGTTCCCGCTGCTCCCGAGTCTCGTGCAGCCGGCGAAGGCAACGGACAGGGTCTTCGTGCCCGCCAGATCCGGCGCGTCGGTCGCGGTGAGGTCCAAGTTGGCACAACCGTCAAAATATCCACCCGAGTTTCCCAGCTGCAGGGAACCCCATTGCGATATCCCGAGCAGCTTCAAGCGATCACCGCCATAATTGAACTCCCAGCCCGAGATCGTCCCATTGATGTTGATGTCGTACACGCCCGGCGTCGCGTACGTGTGCATCACCTGTGCCTGGTTCCAGGCAGTGATGTTGCTGGTGGTCCCGTCGCCCCAAGCCACCATGAAATTGTAAGTGCCATTCGAAAGCAGGGGCAGCATGACCTGGTTGCTGGCGCTGGAGCCGGCACTCGTGCGTGTCGTGTCCCAAGTGGAGAGAAAGGCAGATGGATCCGACGACGTGGCGACCGGGGCCACCTTCAAGGCTTGCATCCCCCCTTGCTCGTGAAGGGAAAGCACGAGGGGGCACGCGGCAAGCACGATGATGGAAACGACAAGGGCGCAGCCGAGCCGCGCGTGGTGGTTAATGCTGTTCATGTTCACCCTCACTTTCGAGGAACATTTTTTTTCTTGATCAGTAATCGGGGAACCTTGAGTTGCAAATTCTAATTCATCTCGTTGTGGTTCGACAATAAAATCCTTGCGTTCAACTCGCTGTCGCAAAAAAGTTCGACGGGAATTCTGTCTCGAAGACAGATTCG
>Ga0326727_10009199_pt1 | contig 24471 bp, 16 predicted proteins | sample MB2enrmetagenome_FD_207643 | JGI IMG/M metagenome (GOLD analysis project Ga0326727, IMG submission 207643) | Lab enriched peat soil microbial communities from McLean, Ithaca, NY, United States - MB29MY | ecosystem: Environmental > Terrestrial > Soil > Wetlands > Peat | place: USA: New York... | reverse complement strand
GACGGCCGTGCCGAGCGCGCGGTACTGGTCTGCGGCAGCGGCGCGGGCGCGTGCGTGGCCGCCAACAAATTCAAAGGCATTCGCGCGGCCACCTGCCACGACAGCTTTTCGGCCCGCCAGTCGGTGGAAGACGACGACGTCAACGTGCTTTGCCTGGGCGCGCGCGTGATCGGTTCGGCGCTGGCGCTGGACCTGGTGCGCGACTACGTTGACGCGCGCTTCTCGGGGGCCGTGCGCCACCGCCGGCGGCTGGGGAAGATCGCCGTATTCGAATCCAGCTTCGGCAAATAACCGTGGCCGCTTTCCAGAAAGAGTTTCGGATCTCGACGCGGGGTCACTGCGACGTGCTCGATATCACCGCCCAGGTGGCCCTTCTGGTCGCGGGCAGCGGCATTCGGACGGGCATCGCGAATGTTTCGGGCGTGGGGTCGACGCTCGGCATCACCACTCTGGAGTACGAGTCCGGATGCGTGGCCGATTTCGAGCGCGCTCTCGAGAAGATCGCTCCTTCCACTACCGATTACGCCCACAACGCGCGGTGGGGCGATGAGAACGGCTATGCGCACCTGCGCAGCGCGCTCATTGGAACGGCGAAGAGTTTTCCCGTCGCGGGCGGCAAATTGCTCATCGGTACCTGGCAACAGATTGTGCTGTGCGATTTCGACGACCGTCCGCGCGAGCGCCAGATCGTGGTGACCGTCGCCGGCGAATAGATTAAGCCGGCTCGGCTGCGGAGGGCCGCTTCATCTTGCGCGCGTAGCGGATAGCCAGCGAGCGGCGCAGCGAGCCGGGCATCCAGCGCTCGAAGCGCGCGATCCACTTATAGGCGCGGCCGGGCACCACGAACAATTCGCCGCGCGTCAGACCGGCCAGCGAATCCGCCACCACGTCTTCCGCCGACATCCAGAGCCACCCGGGGATGCTCTTGCGGCTCATCCCCATGACGTCGTGGAATTCCGAATAAGTGAAACCCGGGCAGAGCGCCTGTACCTTCACCGCCGAATGCGCCGTGCGTAGATCCAAGTAGAGGCCTTCGGTAAAATCGATCATCCATGCCTTGGTGGCGCTGTAGCTGATCGATCCAGGGCTTTGGCCCATACCGGCCACCGAGGCCACGTTGATCACGGCGCCCTTGTTCCGCGCTGTCATGCCGCGCAGGGCCGCGTGCGCCAGGCGCAGAGTGGCGAGCACGTGCAGGTGGTGCATGCGGTCCTGAATCTCGACGGGGATTTCGTAGAAGCGCCCCGCCGCGCCGAAGCCGGCGTTGTTGACCAGCAGCTCCAGATCCTGGGCCGCGGCAATGCGGTCTTCCACTTTCTTCAGGTCTTGTTCATTGACGAGGTCGGCCTCGATCGTCTCTGCGCCGCCCAATTCGCGCGCCAGGGCATCCAGCCGGTCGCGCCTGCGGGCCACCAGGATCAGCCTGTATTTATCGCGCGCCAGTTGTCGCGCGAAAGTCGCTCCGATGCCGCTCGAAGCGCCGGTTATCAGCGCCAGCGGCTTAGTATCGCCCATTGAGCCAGTGTACAGAATTCAGGCGCCGGACGCGCACTGCTCGCGAGCCGCGCGCGTGGCCAGTTCATCGCAGCGGTTATTATCGGCGTGGGAGGCGTGGCCGCGCGTCCACACCCAGGTAATCTGGTGGCGGGCGGCCTCGCGATCGAGTTCCTGCCACAGATCCTGGTTGACCACCGGCTTCTTGCCGGCGGTCATCCAGCCTTTGCGTTTCCAGCCCTGGATCCACGTGGTGATGCCGTTCTTGAGATACTCGGAATCCGTGGTTGCCTCTACCTCGCACGCCTCGCGCAGGGAGCGCAGCCCCTCGATGGCCGCGGTCAGCTCCATGCGGTTGTTGGTGGTGTGGGGAGCGCAGCCCCAGATTTCCTTGGCGTGCTGGTTGTAGCGCAGGATGGCCGCCCATCCGCCCGGTCCGGGATTTCCGAGGCACGCGCCGTCGGTGATGAGCTGGACCTTCTTCACCGCGCCACCGCGGGTTCGCCGCCGAAGAAACCGTCCACTAACTCCAGAATGGCGGCCGCCTCCTGGGACCTGTAAATGGCCGCGCGGAGTTCGGCGCCGTGGCGCACGCCATGGGTGAATTGGGTGGCGAACTGTTTCATCTTGCCCACCATGTCTCTTTCGCCCCGGTCGATCAGCATGGCGTAATATCGCCGCATCATCTGGTAGCGATCCTCCTCGGCCGGCTGGTCGTACGCGCCGGTCTCGAGATACTGGCGGATCTGGCGGAAGATCCACGGATTCGAGCTGGCGGCGCGGCCGATCATCACAGCGTCGCAGGCGGTTTCAAGCACCATGCGGACGGCGTCCTCCGGCGTCGTGATGTCGCCGTTGCCGATCACCGGGATTCTGACGGCCGCTTTCACTTCCGCGATGCGCGACCAATCGGCCTGGCCGCTGTAGCCCTGCTCGCGCGTGCGCGGATGCAGCGCTACGGCCTGAACTCCCGAATCCTCGGCCAGCCGGGCCAGGCGCACCGCCACCAGTTCACGATCGCTCCAGCCGGCGCGATATTTCAAGGTGAGAGGGATCGAAATAGCTTTGCGCACCTCGCGCAGCAGGCGCTCCACCAGGGGAAGGTCGCGCAGCAGACCGGAGCCGCCGTTGCACCGGACGACCTTATTGACGGGGCAGCCGAAATTGATATCGAGGATGTCGAAGCCCAGGTCCTGGCAGACGCGGGCGGCATCCGCCATGATGGCCGGATCGGCGCCGAAGAGCTGCGCCGAAATGGGATGTTCCTCGGGATCGAACGCCAGGTAATGCGAGGTCCGCGTGGGCTTGCTGGAACGCTGGATGGCTTTCACGCCGTGGGAGCTGGTGAATTCGGTCATCAGCAGCCCGCACCCGCCCAGGTCGCGTATGAAACGGCGGAACACGGTATCGGTGACGCCCGCCATGGGCGCCAGAACCGTGGCGGGAGAGAAGGTTACTCCGCCGATCGATAAGCTTGCGGGGAAGAAAGGCATGGGCCGTGCTTTTTTGATTCTAACGGCTCTGCCCGGGAAACGGAACCAGGCGAGTGGCGGGGCCGTCACACGTGTTTAAGAAGGGCTGGAGGAGAAAGAGCCATGAAGCCGCTTCACATCGTTCTCCTGGTGCTGGCCGGCGCGTTGGGGGGCGCCGTGGTCATGAAGGTTGTGGAGAAGCCCAGGCCGGCGCAGGTTCCCGTAGAGGAGGTGCAGTCACAGCCGCAGGCTGCGCCTGCCGTCGAGCCTCCGCCGGCCGAGCCCGTGCCGGCCGAATCCGTCCAGGCCCCACCGCCGGAAGCCGTGAAGCCCGTGAGACCCCCGGTCCAGCCGCGGGCCAAGTCCGCTGCGCCGCCCAGGCCCAAGCCGTCGCGCGCCCCTCATCCCGCAGACCCTGTCGCGCCTGTGATGACCGCCCAGAACGAGCCGCCGCCGGAGCCGCAGGCGGCCGCTACGCCTTCCACGGCGGCTCCCGAGCCGGTTCCCGCGACCGAAACCGCGGCTCCGGCTCCGGATGGGCTTGCCGCTTCTCCATCGACTCCACCCGCCGGCAGCGAGCCGGAGCCAGTGGCTCCGCCTCCGCCCGCGCCCGAACGCCACACGGTGACGCTGAACGCTGGGATGCTGATCCCGGTGCGCCTTGTGGACGGCCTTTCCTCGGAGCGGAATGTGCCGGGCGACCTCTTCTCCGCCACGCTCGACAGGGAGCTGGTGGTGGATGGGTTCGTCATAGCCGAGCGCGGCGCGCGGGTGGAGGGGCGGGTGGTGGCTTCCGATAAGGGCGGCAGAGTGCAAGGTGTTGCGGCGCTGGCCGTGGCCCTGACCCGGCTGCATCTATCCGATGGCCAAAGCGTTTCCATTCAGACTGACAGCTTCGAGAAGCATGCCGCGGCCACCCAGCAGCAGGATGCCGAAAAGGTGGGCGCGGGGGTGGCCATCGGCGCCGTGATCGGGGCCATCGCGGGCGGCGGGAAGGGGGCGGCGATAGGCGCGGGAGTCGGCGGAGGCGCCGGCGCCGGAGGTGTTTTGCTCACGCGCGGCCAACCCGCCACGCTGCCTTCGGAAACGCGTGTCAGTTTCCGGCTCAAGAACCCGGTTACCGTGACCGAACGGCGGGGCTAGAGGAGTGGAGCTGCACGGGCGGCTTGCGAGCTGCATCGGGAACCGGCGGCAGGTCGCCGGCGCTGAACGCCGGCCCCGCTACGACCGCTTCGAGCAGCCGGGCCTGCTCCGGATAGCTTTCGACGGTCGCTTCCAGTAACCAGAGCAGCTCCAGCAACTCGGTTGTGTACGCGCCGGTCCAGCGCTCGGGGCGGATCTTATCGAGCGGCGAAGACGTCTTGCCCGCGCCTTCCCGCAGGCGGTGCTTGAGCCACGATCGGAGCACCTTGAGGCCCGAGACTTCAAATTCGAAGACCTCGGGGGAAACGGGACGAAACGAGCCATCGCCGACGCGCAGCGTCCGGCCGGCCGCGTGGTAGCCGAACGACTCGGGGTAACCCTCCGAACCGCCCGGTACCGGCTTGACGCACCGGGCTGCGCCGCGCGGGATGTGGCCGCACCGTTCGCCGCCGGGGACGAAGCGCTCGCCATAAGTGTGCAGCCAGAGCAGCCGCGCGCCGGCTTGGCGGACCCCGCCAAACAGAGCGGCGTCCTTGGTTATCGGAACGCGCAGCTCGCGGGTCTCGAGTTCCTTCGCGTAGCTGGCGGTAAAGGCCGGCTGCGCCAATGTGCCATAGACATAGGCGAGAAAGTCCTCCGGCGTTACCGCGTGATGGTACGTCTGGCTGAGCAGGTCCAGCAGGCCCGGCAGGATATTGGCCTCCCCGGATTCGGCGTCACGGTAGAGCGGGATCGCGGCCTTGGCGCCATAAGAACCCCGGAAGTAATCGAGATCAGGTATCGCCGCGCATGAAGTCAGAGCAGGTCCGTTCCCCAGCGCCTGGGAGAACAGGCTTGCCAGGAACACCTGGGGTGCGCCGCGAGCGCGCCGGAGGGCGGGTCCCGGCCGGTCCAGCAGACGGGCATCGGCGAAGATGAACTGCCGGTCGAAAGACCTGTAGGCGAATCTGACGATGTCAGGCTCTTGAGCCTGATCGGGATCGAGCGGGAGGGCCGCCTGATGCGCCTTGCGTCCCGTTGGGGAGTCCTTGAACAATGCTCTTCGCTTGGCAGGTTTCGCGCCCAGCAGAGTGCGCCAGCGTCTCCTCAGCAAGTCCACTTCAGGCGAGATCACCCAGGTGCGCCCAGCCTTCACGCCGGAATGCTGCCACGGCAAGAGGTCGGTCAGGAGCGGCCAGTCGAAATACCGGCCCTTGCCGGCAGGGCGGAAAGGAGCCGGCCATTCGGTGGGACACTCCTGCCACTCGACGCTGCTCAAACCCGCGATGCCGCCAAGGGCCGAGAGCTTTTGCGCGCGCGTTCCCTCCACGCGCGAGTAGTGAACCTTGGCGGGCTGCTTCGTCTCCGTTTTTCCGGAGCGGATCGCGACGGCAATGGCAACCGGCGTCTGGATGGCGAAGACGTTTTCGTCCTTGCGCGGGCCGCGCTCCTCGCCGCCGAGGTCGAGAATCCAGATCTCATCGCACAGACGGCGCATGTGCTCGCGCATTCCACAGAAGGCGTCTCCATCGAAGTAGCTCGATGCGCTAACGAAGCTGACGACGCCCGGTCCGCGCGCGCTCTCCTGCTCGAAGACCTTCCAGAGCGCCCACCGCCAAAAGTAAATGTAGAGGTTATACAGGTTGTGGACGCGCACGCCGTGGCCGGCCGCTATCGCCGGTTCAAGAAACCGCCGGAAGATGGCGGTTCCATCTTCGCCCTTCCGCACCCATCCGCCGGCGCGGGATCGATTGGCGCGGTTCCCAGCCGCGTGCCGGTCGTAGGGCGGATTACCCAGGCAGACGGTGACGGGGACTTCTTTCTTGACGCTCAGCGCATCGGCAAGATGTATATGCGGCCCGTCCTGCGGCAACATCGCCCCGAGGTCGCACAGGGCGCGGCTCGTGCGCCGCTCGGCCACGGCGCAGGGTCCGGCCATAAGTTCGAAGCCATAGAGATTAGCGGCCAGCGCGGTCGCGTGGGCCGGCACGGCTCCGGCTCCATGTTCAGCCTCTACCCGGTTCAGAGCATGATCGATGACGGCGAGCAGATAGGTTCCCGTGCCCGCGGCAGGATCGAGTGTGACAACGCCCCGATCGGCGAACCCCAGCGGCTTTCCGAGCCAGTTCACAAGCGCGTCGTCGATCAACCGAACCTGGGCGCGAACGACTTCGATGGGGGTGTAGTAGGCCCCCGCGTCCTTGCGCAGCTTCGGGTCATAGGCGGCCAGGAACTCCTCGTAAAAGTGAAGCCAGGGATCTTCGGAGCCGGCGAGCGTGGCGGGCGGCAGGTCGGCGATCGCGCGCAGCAGCGGATCGAGGGACCCGGCCATTCCGGCGCGCGCAGGGGGATCGGTGAGGACGTGAAGCGCGCGGGAGAGCAGGCTATGCCGGGCGGATAGGGCCGCTTCGGCGGCGGCCGGCGTGAGCGGATCGGCTCCGTCGCTGCGGCCGAGCACCAAGGCTAACGTGAAGGTCTGCGCGTAAGCGTCGGCGAGTTGTTCGTCCGAGGCGTCCGGAATGAGCGGTTGCCGCCACTCCTTCACGAGCCGCGCAGAGGGCGATGCGGGATCCTTAAGGGCGTCCATCACGTCTTGGCGGAGCATCCGGCACAACGGGGCAATCCGGGCGGCCAAGCCTTTCAGGTCGAGCCGGCCCGTCAGGCCGGTCGTTTCGCGGTTCTTCCGAGGCATGGTTTCCTTGCCGATTTGCACTTGCCCTTCCTGACAGGCTAGCGTAGTGCGTATGGCCACGCGAACGCCGATAGCGTCGAGGCCGCCGTTTGTGGCGGAGCCGTACCGCGTGGGTATTCTCAGCTTCTCGGATGGGCGGCCCCGCGTTCACGATTCGCTTGTGGAGATCGTGAATCGGCACGCCTGGGTTTTGGCGGAGGCCATTCGGCAGGACCCTCTCCTCCACGTGCTGGAACCGGCCGGGATCGTTCACTCCGTGGCGGGCGCCCGCCGCGTGGCGAAACAGATGCGCTCACGCGATCCCGAAGCCGTGGTTTTCAACATTCCGGTATTTGCCTTTCCGAATTTCAGCTTGCTGGCGGCGCGGATTCTGGAAATGCCGGTCTTGTTGAGCTCACCGCGGGATGGCACGCTGCCGGGCCTGGGCGGTATCCTGGCGGCTCACGGGGCCATGGTTCAGGTTGGCCTCAAGAGCAGGAAGTTGTGGGGCAACCCGCTGGAAGAGCCGGCTCAACAGGCGCACCTCTCGGCGTTCTGCCGGGCCTCGGGCGCCGTCGCGCGGCTCAAGGGCAGCGCGTACGGCCTGATTGGCGGCCGCAGCATCGGCATGAATACCGGCGTGGCGAATCCGCAAGACTGGATGCGGCGCTTTGGCGTGGACACGGAGCAGATCGACCAGCTCGAACTGGTCCGGCGGGCGAAGAGCGTCGATGAAGAGGAGGTCGAGCGCGCGTACGCGTGGATGGTCGCCAACATGGGCCGGGTCTCCACGGAAGGCAAAGCCGCGCCGGAGCACGTTAAGGAACAGATCCGGCATTATATGGCCTTGCGCGCCATTATCGAGGACAATGGCCTCGATTTCGTAGGCGTCAAGTGCCATTACGATTTGAGCGAGTACATCGTCACCGCCTGCGTCTCGGCCATGTGCTTCAACGACCCCTACGATTGGAACGGGCCCAAGGCGCCTTTCGTGGTATCTTGCGAGGCCGATAGCGATGGCGCCTTGACCATGCAGATACTGAAGCTGATCAGCGGGTACCCGTCGCTGCTGTTCGACATCCGCCACTATGACGAGGAGTGCGGGGCTTACGTGTGCTGCAATTGCGGCGCGCAGCCCTCGTGGTACGCGGCACGGAGCAACGAACCGGGTGAGAACCTCGCCCGGGTGTTCCTGGAGCCCGTGATTTCCAAGTATGCCGGCGGTGGGGCGCATTTTCCGTATGTGTGCCGGGAAGGGGAAATCACGCTGGCACGTCTGAGCCGCGTGGATAACCGCTACCGGATGTTTGTGGCGCGTGGCGAGTTCATCGATCGGCCGCGGGCGGAACTGGCCGAGACCTGCGCGTCGTGGCCGCACGGCTTTGTGAAGATGGCGATCGAGCCGGAGGAGTTCATTTCGCGCTTCAACACAAACCACGCGCACGTCGTGCCGGGCGTGCACACGGAAGCCCTGGAGATCTACTGCGACTTGATGGAGATTCCCGTGGACAAGGCGAGCTGATCGCGCGACCCCTCCGCCGGGGGAGCGGTGGAACCGCGCACGCGAAGCTCCGCCGGCAATAGCACCAGTTCGGGCTGGTTTGTCTCGTTATCGCCCGCTTGCATGCGGGAGAGGAGCATATCGAAGGCGGCCTTGCCAATCTCGAAAGCGGGTTGGGCGATTACGGTCAGCCCCGGCGTGAAGTGCTCGGTCCAGGCGGAATCGTCAAAGCCCACCACGCTTATGCCGGCGGGGCACCGAACCCCTGCTTCCGCCAAAGCCTGCATGAGACCGAGAAGCATCCTGTTATTGCTGGAGATGATGGCCGTGGGACGAGGGTTCAACTTGAGCAACTCCATGGTCAGGGTGCGTCCGGTCTCGACTTGCAGGTCTCCCACGCGCAAGTACTCGTCGCGAATCGGTAGACCGCGAGCTTGCATCGCCTTGCGGAAGCCTTCGAGCCGGCCGAAATGCGGCGATAGACCCAGTTGGCCCGTGATGAGCGCAATGCGCTCGTGGCCCAGCTCGATGAGATGGTTGGTAGCGCAGCAGCCCGCCGCGACGTTGTCGCTGGAGATGCCGTTTTGCGTAAGCCCGCGTGGAATGCGGTCGACGAACACGATCGGAAACCTGCGCCGCAGAAGGCGGTCGTAAGCGGTGGAAGGGTCGGAGCACGCTATCAGAACGCCATCCACGCGCCGCGAGAACAGAGTGTTCAGATGACGCCGTTCCTCCTCGGCGTCCTCCTCGGAATCGCACAGGATCACCGAATAGCCATGCTTCCGGGCGGCATCCTCAGCTCCGCGGATGACTAGCGGAAAAAAGATGTGCGTAATGTCAGGCACCACCATCCCGATAACATCGGTTCGACCGACCTTCAGGCTGCGGGCCACCTGGTCCGGATAATAGTCCAGCGCCTCCATCGCCTCGCGCACTTTTTGAGCTCGCCGTTCACTGACAACCGCGCTTCCGTTGATCACGGCCGAAACGGTTGCCACGGACACGCCCGCCAGCCGAGCCACGTCTCGCATGGTATGTCTGATCATTGGCTAAGTCGATCTCCTCGACGTACCGAGGTTTCAGTTTACTGCATCTGCCCAGGCGAGGCCAACTGTTGCGTACAGCCCCCGCGGCCCACCTTCCCGAGAAGATACCTGGCCGCCTGCGCAGCGGCCTGGTCCGGATCGGCTTCGGGTAACATCTCCGCCGTAAGATAGCCATCGCGCAGCACACCCATAAGAACCGGGTTGTGGTCTGCCTTTCGGGCGCGATACTAAAGCACCTCACGCCCGACGGCCGCGAGGATCCCAAGATGCTGGCGCTTACCAGTTCGTGTATGACCCGTCCGGACGGAACATACCGCCGAAATTCCCGGCTTTCGTAATTTCCGTGATCGGAGTCGCCTGTTTGGGATCGAATTCGACGCCCAAGCCCGGCCGTTCGTTCACATACACCTTGCCCTGACGGAAGTCATAGCATTGAGGCAGGTAAGGCCGCGTGCCCGCACCGCCAACCTGCAACAGGAATGGCACGTTTGTAGAGGCGGCGACATGCACCTCCGCGGCGGTGGAAATCGGGCCGGTGCCCTCCGGGCTCAATCCCGCAAAGTGCGCCTCGCACATGCTGGCAATCTTTACGTATTCGGTGATGCCGCCACAGTTCGGGAGCCTTACGCGCGCGTAATCGATCAACTGATCCTCGATCAATTCCCTGAGTTCAACCTTGCCGGCATTGCCCGTCGCCAGTGGCACTTTGACCATTGGCCGTAGAGTTCGATATAAGGGCAGGGCCTCATTGCGAACCGGGTCCTCGACCCAGTATGGTCGCAAAGGTTCGAGCATATTGGCCAGGGTGACGGCGTCGCGCATGTCCAGCTTGCCGTGGAAATCGCAAATAAAATCGCCCTCTTCGCCCACGGCCTCACGAATTTCCTGGCAGCGCTTGAACGTGGCCAGCACCGCCTGGCGCGGGTTCCAGTCTTGGGTCCCGCGGGAATTCGTTCCTGTGTCGGAGAGCCCCGGGCCGATTACCTCGGTCCGGAACAGCTTAAAGCCGGCTTCCATAGACGCGCGGGCCGCTTCGCGGATGGTATTTGCCCGGCCGCCGCCGCCGTAGCACTCGCACAAGCTGCGTGTAGGCCCCCCCAGGAGTGCGTAAACCGGCGCGCCCAGGGCTTTTCCCTTGATATCCCACAGGGCCATATCAAGGCCGCCAAGGGCGTGCAGCTTCTCGAGGCCAGCGGGGTAGAAAGCCCCGCGAAACATGTCTTGCCAGAGAGTGTCAATCCTGCTCGGATCTTGGCCGATGAGCGCGGAGGCGCAGTGTTCGACTGAGTCCTTCGTTCCGCCTTCGCCGATTCCCGTAATGCCCGCATCGGTGTCAATACAGATGACGTTTGCGCTTGAGGTAAGACTCGGAGCCCCGCCACGCATCTCCGTGCCGGGAGAGTAGTAACGAATGCGGGTAATTTTCATCTTCGGCAGGGCCGCGTGGGCCACCCTTCGGGTGAGAGCGATGCCGCCGGCGCCCGCTAATAGCGTGTGCAGAAACCTTCTTCGCTGCATGGATCAGCTTCCTTTCTGATAGAAACGTAATTGTATCGTGAGCCATTTCTTAGCGCTCTCGCGCCCGCAACCGGTCCACCATTTCCCGTAGCTGCGGATTGGGCCTGATCCGCAGCGCTGCCTCCAACTGAGCGATCGCATCCGGCAGTCGGCCGGGCAGGTGCAACAGCGCGTTTCCCAGGTTGTAGTGCGCCTCGGCCAAGCCCGGATCGATCCGTAGCGCGGCTTCGTACTCGGCAATCGCCTCCTCGAGACCCTCGCCGGAATTTGCCAGCGCGAGTCCCAGGTTGGCGTGGGCCTGAGCGTAATCGGGGTTGATCCCTAAGGCCACCTTGTACTGGGCGATCGCATCCGGCAGTCGGCCGGGTAATTGCAACAAGATGGTTCCCAGGTTGTAGTGCGCCTCGGCGTAATCTGGATTGATGCGCAGCGCCGCTTCGTACTGGGCCATGGCGTCCGAGAGCCGGCCGGGCACTTGCGACAGGGCGTTTCCGAGGTTATTGTGCGCCTCGGCGTAATCTGGATCGATGCGCAGCGCCGCTTCGTACTCGGCAATCGCCTTCTCCAAAGGTCCGCCGGAATTCAGGAGCGCCAGTCCCAGGTTGTTATGGGCCTCGGCGTAACCGGGATCGATCCGCAACGCCGCTTCATACTGGGCAATGGCGTCCGGCAGCCGGTCGGGTAATTCCTTCGAGACGTTTCCCAGGTTGTAGTGCGCCTTGGCGCTTCGCGGACAAACTTCCACGGCGCTGGTCCAGAGAGTGCGGTCATCGATCCAGTCGAAGTTCCGGGCGTAAGTGCGTACGGCGCCCGCGAGGCACAGTATTCCAAGCGCCATCCATGGAGCTCGCATGGCCGGAAGCTGCGGGAGCGAGCGTTGCCGCCCCGGTGCATAGATGACCGCGACCACGCACCCGGCCAGGCCGATCGACGGCAGATAGGCGAACCGCTCGGCCATGATGCTCCCGATGAGAATCGCCAGATTGGACGTCGGGGCGAGAGCCACAAAAAAAAAGGCCAGGAAGAAGAACAGCGGCTGGCGCGTGCGGTACCAGCGCACCGCCAGCAGGGCGGCGCCCAGGCAGACTGCGAGCGCGATTAGCGCCTGCGCGTCCTCCCACTCCCCTGGATGCCAGCCAAACAGCGGCACCGCGTTGTAGGAATAGTCGGCCGACAAGCGGGCCGGCCAGACAAACAGCCACAAATACTTGCCGATCACCTTAACGGCCGTCAGCCGCGCCGTCCAGAAACCGGCGCTCGTCAGGGGATTTTCGCTAAAACGAGCCAGAATGTGCGTTTGCAGAGTGCCGCGCAGATAGAAGAACGCGGCGAACGGCAGCGCCAGGGCGGCATAGGCCGGCGCGCGCTCCCGCCAAGCCGCGCGCTTTCGCCACGTCAGGTCGTACAGGAGCATGATGGCAGGCAGGACGGCGGCATTCTCCTTGGCGAAGATACCGGCCGCCTGCGCGATCAACATGGCCGCCAGCCAGAAGAGTTTCCGCCGCCCCGTGGCGGAGGCGCTTTTCACGTAGCACAGCAAGCCCGCCAGCACGCCGAAGGCGGCCAGCAGGTCGGCCCGGCCCACGATATTCGTGACGGACTCGGTGAGCAGCGGATGCACTCCCCAGAGCGCAGCGAGCGCCAGGGCCGGCGCGGGCCCGCCCAGCACCAATATGCCCAGGAGGTACACAAGCGAAACATTCGCTTCGTGCAGCGCAAGATTCACCCAATGATAGCCGGCCGTGTTTGTCCCATTGCCGAAGACGGCGTAATTCAGAAGGTAGGAGAGGGTCGTGAGCGGACGATACAGGCCGGAAACGGTGCTGCCCTGCCAATACTGTTCGGTCAGAATGAACCGGAGGTTCTCCGGCGTTAGCGCCCGGATGCGGGCATCCCCCGAAATCACCATGGCGTTGTCGAGCACCAGACCCGACTGGAAGGAATTGGAATACGCCGCCAGGACCAGGGCCCAGAGCGCCAGCATCCGCCACGTGTGGCGGAGCCACGCAGGATGCGCCGCCGGCATGGCGGATTCCTCCGCGGGCGGCCGCGAGGCCCGGCGCGATCGCCGCGGAGGCATACCAATCGGGGGTTTCCATTTCGACTCCCGGTTTTTGGCTGGCATATCGCTCATGGAGGCCCCGCGCGCCTCGGTTACGAAGCGGTCGCGGAATGGAGGCGCCGCAGCTCGCGCAGGGCATCGGACGCAATCCAGCGGGCGGAACGTGAATCGATGGCTCGGATACCCTCCGCCGCGCGGATGGCCTTCGCTCGCAGCTGTGAATTGCGCTTACCGATCTGGCGCAGGGCCCAGTTGACGGCCTTCTTCACCATGTTCCGCTCGTCCGTGGCAGCTTCGGCGATGAGCGGCAGGAAGGCCTCGTACCGCTCGTCCGGCTCCGTCGGCCCTTTGTGCGCAAGGCCCGCCATCAGCGCAAATCCGGCGCGGCGGACGAACTCCGGCTCGGCCCGCGCCCATTTGGCGGCCTTCTCAAAGCCGCAGGACGTGTAGCGAAACAAGTTCTGGCATAACTGATCGCACACGTCCCAGGAGTCCACCGCGCGCACCCAAAGATCCATCTGGCGCGGCGTCACGCTCTCCACTTCCTCCACGAGGCTGGCCATGACGCGCGCCTCGTGAATGCCGGAGCGCCACAGCCCGGCGGCCAGTTTGTGACTCCGGCCGGCTTCTTTGGCCAGGCGCCGGAGCTCCTTCACCGGCACGCCGAGCGTGCCCACGCGGCTGATGCCGAAACGCGCCATGCCCTCCACGTTGCCCAGGTTGGCCCGTGCGCGCAGAGTGGCGATGACCGTGGCGGCGTCCGCGGCGTTTACATGTGACCGTCGAACGAAACTTCGTCGTCCCATTGGGTCGTGGGTTCGAAGAGTCCCCCTTCGCGCAGGCTCTTCTTGAGGGCGTCCATATTGATTTCGACGCCTAGTCCCGGCGCATCGGGCACGACAAAGTATCCCCGATCGATGATCGGATCGTTCGGCTTGCCGGTCCTTCTCACGCGGTCGAAGAAATCCGGGACATCGGCCTGATGAAATTCGCACGCCAGGAACTCTTCGCCGGCCGCGGCGGCATGCCCGCTGGCAAACATCGTGATGGGGCCGTTGTTATTGTGAATGCAGGATGCCACCCCGTATTGCGTGGCCAGATCGATCGCCTTCTTGGTCTCGAGAATACCGCCCATATTGGCCAGATCCGGGTGGATGACGGAGATGGCCTGCTTTTCGAGCAGGTCCCGGAAGCCCTCGGCCAGATAGACGTCTTCGCCGGTGCAGATGGGCGTCGTGCACGAGTCCTTGAGTCTGCGAAGCAGGTCGGGGTAGAACCACGGCACCACGTCTTCGTACCAGGCCAGGTTGTACTTATCCAACCTCCGCGCGAACTTGATAAAGGTCTCGATGGGAAAGTGACCGTAGTGGTCCGTGGCGATCGGAATTTCCCAGCCCACGATGCTGCGCACGGTCTCGCAGTAGTCCGCCAGCCAATCCAACGCTTTGTCGGTGAAAAGAGTCGCGGTGAACGGGTGCTCGCCGTAGGGACTGACGGCGCCCATCGGGAGCATTCTCCGATCGCTTTCCACGCCGTATCCGCTCATGGCTCGCCGCACCGGCTGGCGCCTGTGGTCCATAGGATCGTCCGCGGGGTGCGTATACATTCCCACAGTGCTTCCCTGAGTGTGGGTGATTTCGTCTTCGCCGCCGGCGTGCAGGTCCATCTTGCAGAAGGTCCAGCCGGCCGCGATCCGCTCCTTCAGATGTTGACCCATCGTTTCCCCGGTCGGCCTGCTGGTGGTGTCGCAGTATAAGCGGACGCGGTCGCGGAACTTGCCGCCGAGCATCTGCCAGACCGGCACACCCCATGCCTTGCCGGCCAGGTCCCAGCAAGCCACTTCGATACCGGAAACGCCTCCGCCATCGCAGCCAAACCCGCCATGCTTTTTGATCTTGCGGAATATCTCGGCGACATTGCACGGATTCATTCCGACGATGCGGCTCTTCAAAATGAGCCCATGCGCTTTGCTGCAATCGTACCGGATCTCGCCATATCCGGAAATACCCTGGTTCGTGTCGAGCCGCACGAGCATGGATCGAAATGAATGCGCGATACGCATGTCGGTGATCCTCAAAGCGGAGGGCCCCGAATTCGTATTCATCTGGCCGCTGATATTTTCCAAATCGGCGTTGGTGACCAGACTTCCCGCGGCGACCGCCGCCGTGGCAGATGTACTGCTGGTAAGAAATGTTCGACGAGAAACGTTTGATGGTTGCTGAGACACTGCAATTCTCCTTTACACTTGGGCATTACGCCCTTCACGGCTTGTCGTTTCTAAGCCTTCGGCATGGCAGGCGCGTCCTCAAACTCGCCAAGCACGCCTCTCCGACGCCTTTGTCGGCCGCGCCAGTCGCTAAAGGGCGCGGGAGGTAAACCGAATCGTACCACCCCGCGCCCGGCGGCAAGAAACCTCAGAACCTGATCCGCAAAACGATCTGGCCGCTGCGAGGGTTACTAAAGGTCGTCCCGTTATTGATATAGCCGAACCCGGAAATGGTCTGGCCCGTAGAAGAAACGGACTGCGTAGCCGCGGCGTTAGTCGAGGTAGGGTTGTTCACCTCGGTGCGGTTGAAGGCGTTGAAGAACTCCCCGCGGAGGTTCACGCTCAATCTCTCGCCGATCCTGAAGTTTCTGGAGAGGCTCAAATCCTCCTCCGGGCGGCGTTGGTAGCGGTAGTCGTTGTAATACGGCGCCCCGACGCCCCAATTCCCGGCACCGGGATCGGTCCAGGCAGCCGGGTTCAGGACAAAGGTCTTGTTGGGATCGAAGCAATGACAGTTCAGGTTGTCCAGGAACGGCGAAACTCCCGGCACCCGGTTGTCGAATGTAATGCAGGAGGCGGCGCGAAGCAGGTCGGAGTTGAGACCGTTGTTCGAGCAAGGCGCCAGAATGGGGAACCCGCTTTGATACCGCATCAGAGCGCCCGCTGTCCAGCCGCCGACTACGTTCTTGACGATCTTGTTTCGCGTGAGCGCGTCAAAGGGGAACTGGTAGGTCATGCTGGTCGCGAAGACAAACGGCAGGGAGTACTGCGAGATGTCTTTTTGGTTCGGCCGATTGAAAACGTCGTTGATCGGTCCCGATTCCGCGGTAGTCAATTCCTTCTCCCACGTGAAGGCGGATTGCAGGTTGAGCCCATGCGAAAAGCGCTTGGTGAGCTTGGCTTGCAGGGAGTCGTACCAACTGTCGCCCAAGGGCGCCAGTGCTTCGGAAATGGTGCCGAACTGCGGGAACGGTCGGAGGCTCTGCGCCAGGGTCTGGTTCATGGGGAAGCCCGCATACGGCGCCTTGAATCCGGCGGCTACTACGGCTGCCGACGAGAGCCGCGAAGTCAGCAGAGTTCGATTGGCTGCGTTGTTGACGCTGAGGCCGAACGCGGCGAGACGCTGCGGTGTCAGGGCATTCAGATCCACCATGTTGTTGGCGGCCATCCAAGCACCACGGTTGCCCACGTAGGCGGCCTCAATCATCAGATTAGTGGTGATTTGCCGCTGGAGTCCCAGGTTCCATTGGTTGACCCTGGGTGGGCGGCCTCCGTTAATATCGTTCAAAGCGGGCGGACTGCCAATCTGCCCTAGGTAGGGCAGCAGACCCGGGTTATGCGCGTTCCCGTACAAGGCCGACGGGCTGTACTGCATTCCCTGGCGGAGCAGAACGGCGGGATCTCCGTAGGACGGTGAGTAGAAGTTGAGGACGTTCCAACCGCCCGCACCGTTTATCGCAGTGAAGTTCCCGACGGTACCCAACTGGCCGTAAGTGATGCCCCAGCCGCCGCGGAACACGGTCTTGGGAGTGATCTGGTAGGCCACCCCGAGCCGCGGTCCAACCGCGAACGGATAGATGTTCACAAAGCTGCAATTGCAGGTTCCGGCCCCGCTGCCGTTATACATGATCGCGCCCAGCAGTCCCCCGGCCGAGGGGTTCGGTATGGTCGGCGCGAACTGGGTCATGCGGCCATTCACCAGGGGAGCTGTCTCCAGGTCCCAGCGCAGGCCGTAGTCTAACGTCAGTTTACGGTTTACCTTCCAAGTGTCCTGTATGTAAAGGCCAAACGACTGTTTCCGGAACAAGGGTTCCTGGGGACTTTGAATGGCGGCGCTGTCCGCCGCCCCTAGCAGGAAGCTGGCGTACGGAAAACCGACCGACCCGGCCAGGCTCTGGCCGTTGGTGGACGGGAGCCCCGTCTCGAGGGCGCTGAAAGTGTATTCGCCGTTCGCATACTGCAACATGTCGTTGATGAACGTATCCTCCCGCCACTCCCCTCCCAGCTTGAAGGTGTGGGCGCCATTAACGTACGTGGCGCTGGCGACTGCCGTCGGCTTTTGAAAGAAGTACCAGTTGGCGTTCGTAAGCCCAATGGTATTCGACAAGCCACCGTAGGAGGAACTCAGGCCTGAGATATTTGGAAAGCCAGGACCAGCTGCGCCCACCAGCCCGATCGCGGCCTGGTTGAAATTGAACGTTCCGGCTATCGCGCGGTCGGGATCGGTTTGCTCCATGTAGCCGATGCCAAGGTGCAACAGAAGGGTCGGCTTAATGGCGCGATCGTAGTTCACCCGCAGCGTCACAGTCTTGATATGCATTTCCCGCGTAGTGGTAATCGGGGTTGGAAGGGCATCCAGGAATCCGCTCGCGCCGCCGCCGGTGCCGGTGAGGTGATGGGTTCTGAAGGCGGTGACGTAAATCGATAGCTTCGAGTTGTCGTGAAAAATGTGGTCGAGCTTGATGCTGGGGAGGTACTGATACCTATACATCGTAGAGACTTGGGCGAAGTTGTTGGTCAAGCTGGAATTGGTGGGCGCCGGGATGTACGACTGGATCGCCGCCGCGACCGGGTCGAACCTGCTGAGCGGAATGATGTTGCCGGGGAAGGGGCTGCGGACGACGGCGCTGTTCACGGTCTGTTCGGTGGCCGGATCATAGATCGTGTTTTCCATGATTGCGTTCCCCTGCGTATCCGTGCCGAGGTTGCGCCCCGTCAGGATCTGGCTGAAATTGCCGCTGCGCATCGCCATGGTGGGCAGAGTGATGAACGTTCCCGTGTTGTGCCTGACCTCACGGTACGCTTCGATGTTGAAGAAGAAGAACGTCTTGTCGTGGCCGTCGTAAATGTGAGGAATCACGACTGGGCCGCCGAAGCTGCCGCCGAAGTCGTTCTTTCGGATTGTAGGCAGGGACAATCCCCCGTTTCCGTTGTTCGTGAAGGGTATCCCGGCGTTCAGCTTGTCGTTCTGAAGGAAGTCATACCCGCTGCCGTGAAACTGGTTGGTGCCGGATTTCGAGCTGAGGTTGAACAGACCGCCTAATACCTGACCATACTCAGCGTTGAAGTTACTGGTCTGGGTCGTGATCTCCTGGATGGCATCGATGGATGCCTCGACTTGATCCGGGCGGCTGGTCTGCCAGTTGCCATTCTCCTGGCCGTCCAGCATGGTTCTTTGCGAGTCCAGTGGGTTGCCATTGACGCGAATATCGCTCTGCCCCGAGATGTAGGCCCCTGGCGCGATATCGAGGAAGGAGTAGTCGTTGCGAACCTGTCCTACCTGGCCGCTGGGGCCGCGGAGCGCGTAATTCAGAGGCAGGTCATTGATAGTCGATATCGGGATATTGAAGTTCTGGTCCGAGCTTTCGGTTCTGAGCAATGGCGCGTCGGCGGTTATGGTGATCGTGTCCGTGGCCAAGCCCACTTCAAGTCTGATATCGACCGTGTCAACCTGGGCAGTCTGAACCTGAATGCCCTGCTGTGTGAATTTCTTGAACCCAGGCACCTCGACGTTCACCGAGTACACCCCGGGGGGCATCTCAGCTAGTGTGTAGCTCCCCGTCCCCGTCGAGACGGTCGTATATTGGGCGGCCGTTTCCGAATTCACGGCGAGCACATTCGCGGCGGGCACGACAGCGCCCGCCGGATCCATGATGGTCCCCGTAATGCTCCCGCGGTTAGTCTGCGCGAAGGCAGCAACCGCGAACAGAGCGGCCCCGACAAGGGCCAGACTCAGCTTAAATCTCCAACTCATAGCCTTGTTCCTTTCTGCCGCTCCCCTCTAATAAAATCCCCGTCTTCCAGCGGGTACCCATGCAGCCCCCGGTACCGCCTGGCCCCTGTCCCCAAGCCGGCGCCCAGGCAAACAGACTTGCAATCCACGACGGTAACCAGCGACCGGAACCGTCTGCGGGGGATGGAAGCTTGAATTGCAAACGGATGTGTTTGCCATAGTTGTGTGCCTCGATATCCGAAATCGTCGGCATTTTCAAACTGGTTCACGGGAAGCCGCAGGCTGGAAACGGAAAAGAATCCCCCGCAACAACTTACGTTTCCACCATCGCGACCAGCTTCTTTACTGAAGCACTATAGTCCAAGGCCGCCCCGGAAACCATGAATTAAGACCGGAATCTCCGGATTCGGTCCAGGGCCCCACAATGTACTGATAACCTGCTCTTTTTTCGCAGGCTAGCGTACACCATGAACCATGAACCACCGTGAACTGGGCGAATTTCAAGCCTGTCCTTGCGCCCAATGGCACCCAGTGCTACACTCTTTCCTGTCTTGGAGGCCGTGGGCATGGAGGCCGTACAATCGCGGAAGCCAACCACTGTGAATTTCGGTCTGTTCGAGTTCAACCTTGCTGCCAGGCAATTGCGAAAGCAGGGGCGGGTCGTAAAGCTCCAGGATCTCCCCCTTCGCCTCTTGATCTCGCTGCTCGAAAAGCCGGGCGAGTTGGTGGCCCATGAAGCTCTTCAACAAGCGCTGTGGGGCGACACTACCATTAACTTCGACGACGGCTTGCATACCGCCGTTCGGAAACTTCGCGAAGCGCTCGGCGATTCGGCCACAAACCCACGATTTATAGCGACAGTTCCCCGCCGGGGCTATCGGTTCATTGCGCCGGTTTCGAGCGGCGACGACGCGGGGAAATTGCGAGCGTGGTCCTCCCCTTCGCGGCTGACAACCTATCTGGCAATCGCGGGGACCCTCGCCGTGGTAGCGGCTTTCACCTCGCTGTGGCTGCACGCCTCCAGGGGCCGCGGCTCCACACTGTCAAACATCGTGCCTCTGACGAGCTATCCGGGGATGCAGCGGTCGCCCCGTCTGTCGCCGGACGGACGGCGAGTTGCGTTTGTGTGGGCCGGACCGACCGGGGATAATCTCGCCATCTACGTTCGCGCTGTAAATGGAGGCGCCCCGCTTCGTATCACGAGCGGTGGGGGATCGGACGACTTCCCGGTGTGGTCGCCGGATGGGAACAGCATTGCATTCACCAGAAGCGGCTTTATTTACGTGACGCCCTCAGCCGGTGGAAGCGAAAGGAAGTTGACCGGGGTCGCGGGAAATGGCCTGTCCTGGAGTCCCGACGGTTCGCTGCTGGCCTTCTCCGGCCAGAACTCGAAGACTGAACCGGTCGGAATTTTCGTTTTCGCCCTCGCCACAGGCCAGAGGCGGCGTGTGACTGCTCCCGGCGCTCCCGCCAGGGACGAATTTCCGGCCTTCTCCTGGAACAGCAAAGAGATAGCCTTCGTCCGCAAGGACACCACGCTAGGTGACGTGCTGGTGACCTCCGTGGCTGGCGGCAATCCCGCTCGGCGGCTGACAGCGATCGGCGAGCCGATAACCGGCGTGAGCTGGACGCCCGACAACAAGTTCCTGATCTTCGGCGACAAACATGGGCTTTTCCGGGTGCCCGCTCGAGTTTCCGCCCCGCAACCGTCCGCTCGCATAGTAACGACGGACGATTCCGCCCGCCAGCCGGCCATTTGGCGCAATCCGCAAAGCGGGCAGAGCCAACTGGTGTTTGCCCGAGCCGTCACGGACAGCGACATCCTGCGCATTCCTGTTGGCCAATCGGGTTCGAAAACGGAAGCGCCGGTGGCGCCGGTTCCCGTCGCGGCCTCCACTCTGGCCGATCACGGTCCCAGTATCTCGCCGGATGGCACGAAAATCGCTTTTTCGTCGGGAAGAACCGGGACTGAGGAAATCTGGACCTGCGATGCCGATGGCGCGAATCCCCAGCAACTCACATTCTTCGACAGCGGACTCGGAGCGACATGCCCGAGTTGGTCGCCCGATGGCAAATCGATAGCCTTCGATGCCACCGTGCATGGCAACCGCGATATCTACCTCATTCGCGCTGAGGGAGGGCAAGCCAGGCGTTTGACCAATCAGCCCACCGCCGACGCCCAGCCAAGCTGGTCGCATGACGGACAGTGGATCTACTTTATGTCGGCCCGCTCGGGCACCCATCAAATCTGGAAGATGCGGGCGGATGGCGGTGAGCCAAAGCAGCTTACGACGGGCGGCGGTTATCAAGCCCTCGAGTCCCCGGATGGCAAGCTCTTGTTTTATGTGAGGGACCGCGGCGAACACGGCGTCTGGAGTGTGCCGGTGAACGGCGGAAGCGAAGTCCCGGTGCTCGAGACCGCCTGGCACAATGCCTGGGCGGTCAGCGCGAAGGGCATCTATTATCTGGATTTCGACCACGCGACCTCATCCGCGGTTCCGGTGAACCGGTTCGACATCCTCACGCGTAACATCGTCACTGTCGCGAAAGTCCCCCCACCGATTACTCGAGGCGTGCCGGCGTTTGCCGTTAGCCCGGATGGCCGTTGGCTCACCTGGGTCGCTTCCAACGATCGGCAGGCCGGGTTGATGCTCGTACGCGACTTCCGGTGGTAGCCGGGACGCCGCGCGGCCGCCCCTCGCAGTGACGAATCAGAAACAGACACTCCGGTTGTGGCGATTAGAAGTATAATCGTCTGGCGACCACGCTGCACGCGGATTCTCCACGGCCTGCGCCAAGCCGGGGTTCGACGGATTCTGGCGAGCGTGATGGGTCCACCAAAAATGAAGAACTGAGGACTATTTATGTCAGACAAACCTTCCGGCACTTCGCGAAGAACGTGGCTCACTACCACGACTTCCGCGGCCTCGGCGATCGCGGCGGGAAGCCTGATCACCCATGCCGACCTCGAAGCTGTTACGGGGCAGATCAACACGAATTCGAGGCCCTCGGCGCTGAGAATCACGGATATGCGCGTCGCCATGGTCTCGCCGCTTTATGAGAACGATCTGCGGTGCCTTGTCCGGCTGGACACCAACCAGGGTATTTACGGGTGGGGCGATGTGCGTGCGCGGGCGAGCAAGACCTACGCGCTGATGCTGAAAAGCCGAATCCTGGGAATGAACCCCTGCAACGTCGCCGCGATCCTGTACAAGATTAAGCAGCACGGGGATCATGGGGTCGCGGGCGGCGGCGTCTCGGCAGTGGAGATGGCCTGTTGGGACCTCGCGGGCAAAGCTTGGGGTGTGCCGGTCTGGCAGATGCTGGGAGGCAAGTTTCGCGACAAGATTCTCCTCTACGCCGACACGACGTCGTCGTCGAATGCCGAGGAGATGGCCAAGCACCTCCTCGAGCGCATCCCCGAAGGCTTCAAGTTCCTTAAAATGGACCTGAACGTCGCGGAGATAGCCGGCGCGGGAAACGTGGTCAGGCCGGCGCCGATGGGCGCGGCTGGTCTGGTGGGAATGCCTCGGACGCCTCATCAGTTCACCGGCGGTCAGATCACTGAGAAGGGTCTCCGGGCGGTCGAGGATTATTGCGCCGCCGTTCGCGAGAAGGTGGGCTGGAGTATCCCCATCGCCACCGACCATTACGGCAGCTTCAACGTCGAAAACATTATTAAGTTCGCCCAGACCGTGGATAAGTTCAATTTCGCGTGGCTGGAGGATACCGTGCCTTGGATGTACGCCGACGACCTGCTTCGGATCAAGAACGCCTGCAAGACGCCGATACTGACCGGCGAGGATATCTACCTCGCCACTGGATTCAAGGAGCTGTTCGAGAAAAAAGCGATATCCATTTGCCACCCGGACCCGGCGGAATGCGGCGGCATCCTCGAGGCCAGGAAGATCGCCGATCTTGCCGCGCAACACGGGATCGCAACCGCGTTCCACAACCACAACAACCCTACGACGGTCTTCGCCGGGGTGCATGCGGCCGCGGCCGCGGAGGAGTTCGTGGCTCTCGAATTCCACGACTGCGACCACATCGACGAATTCTTGTCGGTGGTGACCGGTTGGCCGAAACCGATTATCAACGACGGCTTCATTACGGTGCCCGATAGGCCGGGCCTGGGCTACGATTACGACATGGAAGGCCTCAAGAAGTGGGTGAAGCAGCCGGGCTTCTTCGAACCGACCAAGGAGTGGGACAGCGAACGGTCCTTCGACGGCCAGTTCATGTAGCGGGCGCCACCGCTGTCAGCTCCGGGGCTGAGTGCCGGCCGTCGCTCGTCGTGTCACGCAGGACTTCTGTATCCGGGAGGATTAAGTGTCCAAGCCAGCATTATTGCGTCGCAGTATGTTGGGCGCTTCCGCGCTCGGCGCCGCTTCCGCGGCGGTGGCCCTGGCCGATCCGGGCCAGGCGGCGGCCCAGGCAGTGGGAGTCAAGAAGGCCGATTTACCCGACCTCGCCATCAAGGAAGTGAAGGTCTACGTCGCCGATATCGCCAATGTCCACCGGCTTAACACTCCGGAGACCGGTGAGATTGTCTCCATCGTGACCAACAGCGGGATCGAAGGTAACATGACCATCGGCAATCGAGGCAACCCGCCGGGCTTCCTGGAATATGCCAAGCGCCGCGTGCTCGGCAAGAGCGCCCTGGATGTAACTTCGATCACTCCCGTTCCCAACACGCGGCGTTTCACTGCCTACGGAGCGCTCACCGCTTTGCGCCGCGGGGACACCGGGCAGAATTACATGCACGACGCCATCATCGACGTCTGTCTGTGGGATATCCTTGGCAAGGCTGTAAATCGGCCTATATATCAACTCTTGGGCGGTACAAAGACGCGCGTAATGGCCTACGCCACCTCGCAGCACATGGCCACGGTCGAGGAATACGCCCCCGACGTCCTGAGGGCTAAAGCGGCAGGTCTGAGGGGTTACAAGATCCACCCCGATAGAGGGCAGCCGGGACGCGCCAATCACCTGAGTCAGTTGGAGGAGATCAGGCAGGTCCGCAAGGCCGCCGGCGACGATTACACCCTCATGTTCGATGCGAGCCGAACCGGCAACCTCTATTCAGCGCTGAAGATCGGCCGGTTACTGGACGATTTGGGATACATCTCATATGAAGACCCCATCCCCAGCGAGGATATTGAATCTCTCATCGTACTGGCCCGGGCGCTGGATGTTCCCCTTACTATCGGCGAGTATCTCCTGGAGATGAATAGCTTCGCCGACTACATCAAGCGGGACGCGCTCGACATCGTGCGGATTATTGCGGATAACATCGGCGGGATAACAGGCGGGATGCGAGTAGGCCAACTGGCCGACGCTTTCGGGTTGGAATTCCAGCCGCACAACTGGGGCAACGTGATGGACATGGCGGTGGCCTTCCAGATCGAACTGGCATCCAACACCAACTACTGGTTCGAGATGCCTTGGCCGGTGGAATACAGCGACCGCGTCTACATCAAGCACAGATTCCGGGTCGACCAGGACGGCTACATCAATGCGCCGGCCGAGCCGGGGTTGGGTTATCCGATCGACCGCGACGCGCTCGACAAGGTCACGATCCGGATC
>Ga0326727_10009198_pt1 | contig 24478 bp, 16 predicted proteins | sample MB2enrmetagenome_FD_207643 | JGI IMG/M metagenome (GOLD analysis project Ga0326727, IMG submission 207643) | Lab enriched peat soil microbial communities from McLean, Ithaca, NY, United States - MB29MY | ecosystem: Environmental > Terrestrial > Soil > Wetlands > Peat | place: USA: New York... | reverse complement strand
GGTCGCGCGATCCATAGAGCACCACGCTCTTGTCAATCAGCAGGGTTACGCCTTCGCGCAGTTCTAGTGCTCCGCTCAGAAACGCATTTGCATTTTTCCCCATTGCAAGTTCCACGGCCATGCCGGGTCTGCAACTATCCAGAGCCTGCTGGATACGCGCTGTATCAGTGCTCTTCTCAAACTTTTCCGCAAGCTTCTCAGCCTCGCCGGTTTTCTCCGCTTTCAGGGTTAGGCAAGTCTCTGGAATCACCGGCTCAGTCACTGTGCGCGTATCTTGTGCTTGTGCAGCGAACGCAGTTGTTATATATGCCACTACGCAGTACATCAAACACCATGAGGACGTCTTCAAGACTTGCCTCCACCACGCCGGATTCTAGCACTCATGCATCACTGTCTGACACCGTTGAACTCTTGGGTCAGGCCTGCTCAGGGCTTTGCCTGGGAGGGCGATGCATTTTGTGGCGAAGGAGTGGAGGGTGGCGCCTTGGTTTGTCCCAATACTGTAGCGGCGGCGATGGGGTTCCAGTGGTCAGTGCCGGCGAGGAAGACGTCGGGGAGGAACTGCGCGGCGTCGGAGGAGGTGAGCTGGTGCGACCAGGGGACGCGCGTCGTGGGTGAAGCGCCGGGTCCGGTCGAGTTGGATTCGGCGTAGTAGGCGGTGGATTCGTTGGCGGGGTTGGACCAATTACCCCAGCCGGCAGGGTTGATGTTGGCGGGGAGCTCTGTATTAATGAAGATCACGCGGGCGTACGGACGCCAGGGGCGACCGAGGTAGATGGTCTGGTTAGTGGCAGGATCGAGCGTGGTGGTGATGCGAGAGTTGAGGATGACATAGCCGGTGGGCTGATCGGCAGAGGTGCGCGATTGTGCGGTGATGTAGCCGGGGCCGTTGGAGTGCAGCTCGTCACGCTCGAAGATGGCGGCGGCGTTGCCGAAGATGTAGTCGACGCCGCCTTCGATGGTGCTGTCGACGTAGTACTGGCGGCCAAAGTCGGCGAAGAGTGTGTCCTGGTGGCCGAGCAGACGGCAGTGTCGGAAGATGGAGCGGTCGGAGCGGTCGGAGCGGTTGGCGACGGCGACGGCCTGGCCGGTGTTTCCGGCCGTGTTCTCGATGGTGAGGTTGTCGGCTTCGAAGTCGGGGCTTTCGATCTCGACGGTTGCGGTGACGAAGGTCCCACCCGCCTTCGATGCGTTGAGCGAGTTGGTGATGACGACGTCGGAGGGTGATTTGCCGAGGCCGATGAGGGTGATGTTGGGGTGGTTCTGGGTGATGAAGAGGGCTCGTGGTAGGTGCCGGGGACGATCTCGATGAGGACGCGGCCGGGAGTGCCGTCGGGATTGGGAGTGGCGAAGGGGTGGTGGTCGAGGACGTTTTGAATGGTAGGGAAGACGGTGCGATCTTCGTTGCCGGGTGCGGCGAGCGAAGCGGCAGGGTCGACGCGGACGTGGACGTCGGCGGCGTGAAGTGGGAGGGCAAGATTGAAGAGAAGGGAGACGAAGGCGAGGCGATGCATGGGGTGAGTGTACTGCGTGTTGAGGGAGAACGGTAATTGAGTTATGTTGTGAGGAACCCACTCCTTACGATGAGGCCGCCATGAATGAGGCACACGGAAAGTTGGGGCAGATGGTATCTGAATATTCAGCAGTAAAACACATGGGATTCAAGATTGATCGACAAATCAAATCCGTGATTCGGTCTCCGATATTCCTAAAATGTCAACTTTTCGGAAACTACGGCGTTCCAACAGTCAATAGCCTTGTCAACTCAAGTACGCCTTAGTTACATATGAGACAGAAGTATCGTAAGTTATTAATAATAAAACAACTTAGAGAGTGTCGGGGGTCGGATTCCAGCCATATATTGATTCTAAAAAAGTTATTGAAAATTATCGACGCTCATGCCTGCCAATACGCAGCAAACGCGGTTCCTAGGTACGCTACAAGTACACGGAGTTTGCGACGGTTCTATTCTGTCTCGGCTTTGCCTGCACCTGGATTCCTCGGCGCCGCTCTCTTGCGTCTCTTCCGAGGGCTTGAAATCATCTGGGGAACAAGATGGCGGAACGCATACAGAACGAGATTGAGTCGTTGGGGCCCGACAGTCCATGCTTGCGGATGCTGCTGAAAGTCTGCTCCTAAGGTTGCCGGGCTATTCTTCAGGTCACACTGATTACCAGCTGTAGGTGTAACCAATGCTTGCCGTGGTAAACCATGGAACAGTAACGGCCTTGCCGTAGCTCTCCTGAATCCATATTGAATTGTTGTTATTGCAGTGCACAATTGCGCCGAGCGAAGCGCCACTGTCCAGCCTGTTCTGGACGTGAGCGTTGCCGGTGTAGCTGGTAATGCCCGATTGAATCATCGTGTATCCAGACAACGCCTTGGTCCTGGGGAGCGAGAAGTTCTTCATGATCCCAAGGCTCTCCGTGTGTTCGCCATAGTTGGTATGCAGGAAGCCGTGGGTCCCGGCATTTTCGTACATATAGCTAAAGGTGAGCTCATCCCCCAACGGGTCCTTCTTCAGGAAGGCAAAGGTGTGGCCGATTCCAATGTTGTAATTTGCCCGCGGCAGAAGACCAGGCCGGTCGATATCCGACCCCGCCATCACAAACAGGTCTGTGCTGGTTCCGCTCATTCCCATCGGTGCCATCGCTGATTGTGCGTGCAGCTCCGCACACCACGCTACCGCGCAGAGCAAGACCGCTGCAATGGGGATTCGCGAATGGCACGACATGTGGTTTGTCATCCCGTACCTCCACTATCTCAATCGACCTCCGCCAGATGGATGCGCGCGCTGCGAACCGCCTCCAAAAACCTGCGCGCCAGTTCGCGAATCCACTGGTCCTGGCGCATCTTGAGCGCCTGACGCGGCATCAGCTCCGATCCGATGCCGAGGGATGCCGCGCCGGCGAAGATGAAGTTGGCCGCGGTCAGTTGATTGACGCCTCCGGACGCGATCATGCGCACCTGTGGCAACGGCACCTTCAGGGCGCGAATGTACTGGTCTCCACCGACTTGAGCACAGGGGTAGATCTTCACGAAGTCAGCCCCTGCCTTCCACGCCGCAATCACTTCACTTGGCGTCAGTGCGCCGGGGATGGCGGCCAGATCATTCTTCAGGGTGAATTCCAGCACGTCGGGAACCAGCCCGGGACTGGTGATAAAGCGGGCGCCGGCATCCACGCAACGCCGTGCCGTATCCGTATCGAGCACGGTCCCGGCGCCAACCACGAAGTTCGGGTAGTTTTGCGTCAACTGCGCGATTACCTCGACCGCGTTGGGCACGGTCATGGTGATCTCAGCCACTGGGATGCCCGCGTCATAAACCGTCTCGGCGGCAAACAGCGCCAGCTCTGCCGATCCGACACGGATGCCTGGCATGATGCCGATATCTTCGATGCGCGTTCGAACTTCTTCTCGATTCATGGTTCCGACCTCGATGTTTGATATCAAGTCATGTGTTGTCCGTCGCTCCCGAACTCACTCAATGCTGATCCTGCACGGCTGCTAAGGAATGACCTCGCGTCCCACGGCGAGATTGAGCTGACTCGCGGCCGTCAAATAGGAACCGATCAACTGCAGATAGGCGAGCTGCACCACGCGATAATCGCTTTGGGCGTTGAGAAAATCCATCAACGACGCGCCACCATGCTGGTAGGAGAACGTGACCGTGTCGCGCACCCGCGTTGCCTGGTCCTTGTACTTGTCGCGATACGGAACCAGCAGCGCGATGTTGCTCCGCACCTGCTCATACGCCGAGTCCACGTCGCTGAAGACCTGCGCCCGCGTCTGCTCGGTGAACTGCTGGCTGCGGTCGATGTCGATCAGCGTGCGTTTTTTCTCGCCCTGGTTGCGGTCGAAGATGCGCAGCGGAATGTTTACGCTGAGACCGAGCGTCTGCTGGGCATAGGGATTGTAGAACGATGGGTTGTAGGTGTACCACGCGCCGAAAGTCGGATCCGTCGAGCCGTTTGCAATTGCCAGCTTATGGTTCGTCTTCGCCTGCTCGATTCCCTGGATCGCGGCGCTCAAATCGGGACGCGAATCGAGCGCTGTTTGATGAAAGTCATCGAGCGGCTTCAGATCGGTGGAGAATTCAAACGGACCGGTTACATCGAACTGATCGACCGGCGTACGGTCGTCCAGCAACTGTAGCAGCTGGATCTTCTGTGTGCGCAGGTTTACGGTTGCTGTCTCGATCTCCGACTCATATTGCACGCGCAGCAGTTCGATGCGGTCCAGATCGATCTGCGCCAGATCGCCGGCCTTGAAACGGTCCTGGCTGATGGAGATGATCTTGTCGTAATACTCCAGGTCGGCGCGCGCCAGTTCCAGCACAGCCTTGGCCTCGAGCGTCTGCACGAAGGCGGAGCGTAGGCTGAAGAGCAGGTTGCGCTCCAGGTCCTCGTGCAGCGAGCCGCCGATGCGCGTTGATTCCTTCGCCGTCTCCAGCCGCAGCTCGCGCTTGTGGTCGCGCTCGTGCAGATAGCTGAAGTTGGGCTGCACCTGCGTGCCCGATGTGGGACGCCAGTAGCCTTCGTGAGGTACGAGCTGCGTTCCGTCCGAACTCAAAGTGAACTCTGGATTGGGGCGAAGGAACGCGGTGATCTCCTCGGCCTTCAACTCATCCACATTGCTCTGGTCCGCCTTCAACGCGGGGTTTGCAGCTTCAAACTTCGTCTTCACCTGGTCCCAGGTGAGCGCCTGCTGCGCGCTTGCGCCTGTAGTGCAGAGCACAAGGAGAAGAACCTTGAAAAACACCTGCCCGATGCTGCGAGAGAACACTGCTCTCAGATTATTCATGCACCACCTCCGCCTTCGGGAGATCATCGTCATCCCTTGCGATCCATACATAAAATGTGGGCAACAGGAATATGCTGAGCAACAGATCGGAGATCAGGCCGCCTACAATGACGATCGCGAATGGCCGCTGTGAGTCCGATCCGATATCGTGCGACAACGCCGCCGGCAGCAGACCAAGCGTTGCCACCAGCATGGTCATCATGATCGGGCGAAGCCGCAGGACGGCGCCTTCGACCGCGGCATCGACAATATTGAGGCCCCTCGCGCGAAGCTGGTTGATGTATTCCACCATGATGACTCCGGTCTGCACCGAGACACCGAAGAGCGCCAGCATGCCGATGCCCGACGACACGCTGAGGTACGTTCCGGTAACCACCAGGGCGAGCAGGCCGCCGATGGGAGCCAGACCGACATTCATCATAATCAGCGTTGACCACTTGTAGGAGCGGAACATGGTGAAGAGGATGATGAAGATACCGAGAACCGTGATCGGAATGATGAGAGCAAGGCGCGCCTCAGCCCGCTTTTCACTCTCATATTCACCCGACCAGTCCACGCGATAGCCGCGCGGCATCTTGACCTTGTCGTTGATCTGCTTGATTGCATCCTCGACCGTAGATCCCAGGTCCCGGTCTCTGACGTTGAAGGTCACTGCGATATATCGGCTGTTGCCTTCACGGTAGATGTCGTAGGCACCATCCTTGATCTCCATCTTGCACAGTTGCGCCAGCGAGACGCGCTCACCGGAGGGAGCGAGCAGTCGAATGTTGCTGATCGCTTGCTCGGTGTTGCGGTACTGCCCCTGGTAGCGCACCACCACGTTGTACCGCTGCTCGTCGATCAACACCTGGCTAACCGCGTTGCCTCCCACTGCCGTCTGCACGGCATCCTGGATGTCCGCCACGTTGATTCCAAAACGGGCCGCCATCTTGCGGTCGATCGACAGGTCGAGGTTCGGTTGGCCAAAGTCGCGCAACAGCTTGACATCGTGCATGCCTGGAATGGCAGCCATCACGGAAGCGACCTCGTCGCCCTTCTGCTCGAGTACGCTAAGGTCATTGCCAAAGATTTTCAGCGCCAGAGATCCCTTGGTACCGGTCATCGACTCGCCGACGTTGTCCTCAATCGGCTGCGAGAAGTTCCAGACAGCTCCCGGAACCTTTTGCACTGCCAGGTTCATGGCGGCAATCAGCTCCTCTTTGTTCTTGTGAAAGATTGGCCGCCACTGGTCATGCGGTTTCAAATCGACAAAGTACTCGGTGTTCCCGAAACCGCCAGTGTCGGTTCCGTCATCAGGCCGGCCTGCCTGCGACACAACGGTCTTTACCTCGGGAAACGACGCAAAGACCAGGCGCTCCTGCTCCGTGAATTTTTCGCCTTCCGAGAGACTGGTGCTGTTGGCCAGGGTACCGCGTGCCCAGATTGCACCTTCGTCGAGGTGCGGCAGAAACTCCGACCCAATGGCCCCGCTGAATCCCAGATAGACCGTTCCAGCCACAGCAACCACGCCCACTCCTGCAATGATCCAGCGATGTCCGATCGCCCATCGCAACTGCTTCCGGTACTCGGCCGTTATGACTTCCATCACACGGTTTCGCCGTTCCTTGAATCCACCGCGGAAGAAGATGCTTGCCAATACCGGCACAATGAAGATGGAGAACGTCATGGCGCCCAGCAGAGCGAAAGCAACCGTCCACGCCATGGGCCGGAAGAGCCGTCCTTCGATGCGTTGCAGCGTGAAGATCGGCATATAAGCGGTGATGATGATTGCGATGGCGTAGAAGACTGGCCGCTGCACCTCGTGGCAGGCCTCGCGAATGATCTCTGCCGTCGTCTTTCTCGGCTCAGTTGGGCCTACGTCACGGATATGGGCCAGATGGCGAATAATGTTTTCCATCATCACCACCGCCCCATCCACCACCATGCCAAAATCCAGAGCGCCCAAAGAGAGCAGGTTAGCGGGAATATGGTTCAGGTCCAGGCAGATCGAGGCAAACAACAGAGAAAACGGAATCGTGAGCGCCACGATGAAAGCCGCGCGGGCATTGAGCAGAAACAGCAGAAGGATGATGGTGACCAGCACCATGCCCTCGGTCAGATTGTGCATCACCGTGTGCAGGGTGAAGTGCAGCAGGTCGCTGCGGTCCAGCATGGGGACCACCTTCACCCCCGCCGGCAGGATGCCGTTGTTGAGCTGGTCGACCTTCGCGTGAATCGCATCCAGCGTCGGTTGTTCTTCCGCGCCTTTGCGCATCAGCACGCCGCCCTGGATCACATCGGGCTCGTCGACGATGCTTCCGTCCTCCATGTGGTTGGCTCGGGCCATGTGGCCCAGCCGGATCATGGGGCCCTGCTGCACCTCCGCGATGTCTTTGACTCGCAGCGCCGTCCCGTTCCTGGTGGTCAGGACGGTATTCTCGATGTCCTGCACACCCTTGAAGAGCCCCAGCGCGCGAACGTTCATCTGCTGCATGCCGAGTTCGACGAAGCTTCCGCCGGCGTTGTTATTGTTGTTGGATAACTGCTGTTCCACCTGCCCGATGCTTAGCCCATACGACACCAGTTTGTTCGGGTCTACCTTCACCTGGTACTCGCGCACTGTGCCGCCAAAGTCGGAGACATCCACCACATTCAGAACGGATTTGAACTCCTTCAGCAGGACCCAGTCCTCGATCGATCGCAGTTGCATCAGGTCGTATCGGGGGTCCGTGCTGCGAATCGTGTACCAATAGATCTGGCCCGTGGTGCTCCAGTCCGTGCCGATCTGCGGTTGCAGGTTTTGTCCGTTGGGTAGATCGACCTGGGTCAGCCGCTCCAGCACCTTCTGACGGTTCCAGTCGTTCACGGAGCTGTCGTCGAAGATCATAATGACGTACGAGAGGCCGAAGATGGACTCGGACCGCAGAAACGTCATATGCGGCATTCCCGCCATCTGGACTTCAATGGGAATCGTCACCTGCTGTTCGATCTCCTCGGCGGAGCGTCCCGGCCACTGCGTAATCACCGTTACATAGTTGTCCGCGATGTCGGGGTAGGCCTCAACCGGCAACTGATGAAACGAAATTGCTCCCCAGAAAACCAGCAGCACCGCGATCGCAATCACGACGAAGCGATTGTTCAGGGCAAAATCGACAAGAGTGCGGATCATAGCGTTCTCCCCAAGGCCCTTCGGCGGTTACTGGTTGTCGATGGTGTTCTGTAGCGGCAGTGGATTGATCACCACCTGCTGGCCAACCGCGATGCCCGAGACGATCTCCTGCATGGCGCCCGGCAAGGGATCTCCCCCGACCACCATCACCCTGCGAAACTTGTTGTCTGGCGCCGGCACATAGACCCAGTCGCGATCATGCAGATGCAGGATCGCCGAGGCCGGAACAGCCGCGACCGTTTGCTCCGTCTTTCCCTGGAATGTGGCTGTCACAAACATTCCCACCTTCATCATGCCGGGATTGGCCACCTCGATTCGCACCTTTCCCGTCCGGATCGTCGGATCGAGAATCGGCAGAATATTGTTGACCCTGCCCTTCAACACCCGGTCGGGATAGGCATTCAGCGTAATGTCGGCAGGGTCGCCAACGTGGACGTTGGGTAGATCGTTCTCATACACATCGCACACGATCCACACCGTCGAGAGGTCGGAGATGGTGAAGGGACTCGTCCCAAGACTCTGCACGCCCGCCGCGTTGGTCACCTCCTGGTCGGTGATGACGCCGGAGACCGGCGCGGTAATATCGACCATACCGGTGGGGTGGTCCACGTCGCTGCCCAACAGGCGAAGATGTTCGGCTGCAGTATCCACGGCAATCTTCGCCTTGCTCTCGGTGTCCTCTGCCATCTGCAGATCGTTCAGCGCGTATGCGCCTCTGGCGTAGAGAAGCTGCATGCGCTCCAACTGCGCTTTGGCCAGCACCTCGTCGGCCACGTTCGACTGATAGTTCGCAAATGCGCCGGAGATATCGTCGCTGCGCAGGCGCAGCAGTAGTTGGCCCTTCTTCACCGGATCGCCGAGGCGCGCGAAGATGCCCACAATGCGCCCGGAGGCCAGCGAGATGACAGGAACCGTGCGGTCAATATCGGGATTGACCGTGCCGGTTACGGCAAGCTGCGCGGTCGCCCGATGCTCCACTGCCACAGTGAGTGGATACTGGTCCGGGCGGTCAACGGAGAACTCCTCCGCTTGGTAGGCCGTGGTGACTTTGGCCGGCGGCGGCGCACCGGCCGCGGGATCCGTCTCTCCCCGCTTGCAGGCTCCTGCCGCCATCAGCAGGGCGCTGCCAAGAACCACGAGGCCGATTCCTGTAGGATTGCGATGCACTCTGGTGGCTGAGGCGAACATGCTAAACCTCCCTAGTAAGCGAATCGGCGTCGCATTGGTAAGAAGTGTCCGCGGTCCGATTCAGCCTTGCTGCATAATGCTGTTTCTAATGTTGATAGATGACTAGTAAGAACGGCATAAGGAATAAATAGAAGGTTTATAAAAAGTGTGTTGGAAAATAGTTAAAGCGTGAAGTCTCATATACGATTAACATCAATATATGCCAGCGTGTATCCCTCTCCTACTAACTCCCTCATGCGTTCAAAAACGCAACCTATAAGGACAAAGACGCGCGGGTACTCTGGGATGCAGTGCAGGGATATAGTTTCCCTGCACTGCTCCACGTCGCGGATGCTGTGTTTATTTCAAATGAGGCTTGTGGCTAGAACCTCACCAAAATCGCTTCCGTCACAACGAGTTGGTCTTTGACCAGGGACGGGAACCATACGTTATTAATTGCAGCGGCACCTGTTAGGCCGCCGCAGGCTGTCTCCGCAGCTGCTAGACCCGCTCCGCCAGGAGCCCAAGCGGCTCCCGAGTTCGCGCCTCCGCCAAGATTGCTGGTAGAGCTGCATACATAGTTCGCCGGTGCGCCGTTGTTACCACCCGGAGGCGTAATTCCGCCACGTCCCGTCCAGTACGGCACATCCGAGTGACGATAGCCCGTCTCTGAGCGGAATGTGATGTACTGGCTGGGCATGTAATCATAGGTGACTGTCATATCCCATGAATGTGCTTGATCCCCTGGGTTCTCCGTGAAGTAAGGCGATCCAGTAAAGGCAGTCGCGCCGTTGATGGGTGGCAACAGGGTAAGATAGCGGCCGGGGTTGGTCATCATGCCGCCGCCGAGCGTGAGGGCGTACTTGTCCTTTTTCCACCATGTTCGGTCGTAGGCCATCCAGCCGAGGAAGTCTTGCTTGAAGGACCGCCCGCCGCCAGCTGCCGCTGGCGCCTTCGGGTTGCCGTGGCAGGCTACGTTCTCATTCGGAGGTCCGGATCCATCCAGTCCGTATTCGCAACCGGCGTCCGCGGTAAAGGTGAAAGCTGCCTTATCGATGTATTTATTCTTGTTGTCGTAGTATTTGACCTCGATGCTGTCGTCGGTGTGCAAACGGTGACGATACGGCAACCCAAGATCATCTTCGCCCACACCGTAGTTGTTGAAGACCAGGTCCAGCCACGGCCTGGGACGATAGAGGATCTGTCCGCCCAGTCCCGGCTTGCTGTTAGGTCTTGCATACGTCTGCCAACCATTGATGAACCACGGCTCAATCTTCAGCTTCTCGGTCGGGAAGAACTGTAAACGCGCCCCAGTGAAGAACCACGGAGTATTGGAGGAGACATACGACGGCTGATAGGCCCAGTTGTCGGCGTTATAGTAGCTGAACAGCCCGATGTAGGAGACGAAGATTCCGGCATCCAGGTTGATGCCATGCATCTTGTCCCAGTGATATCCGCCCCACGCCTCCGAGACATACCGGTAGGCATCGGCAAGGTCCCATTGGCCTCGGTTATAGCTGGCATCGTTGCGCGGTGTGGTGGTGGCCCACTCGCCGAACATGGTAAGCACCCTGCCGCGAACGTTATCGAGGCGGAGGTCGCCGCCGAAGCTCAACTGCTCCAATTGGAATTCATCCGAACGAAACGTCTCGGTCGATCCGCCCAGGGAGTCGTCTGCCGGATGGTTATGGTCCCAGGTGTAGTTGACGTCCGCGCGAAACTCCGGAGTGAAATACTTCGTTGACATCGGGCTGTCGACCACGCGGCCGTTCGAATTCATCCATGTCCAGTCCCCGGGAAACGGCGCACTCTTTGTTGTCCTCTCCGCGCTTATCGTCGGAGTCGAATCAGCAACCGTCTTCTCAAGTGCAGCGAGGCGCGCCTTCAAGTCCGCCAGTTGCTGCTCGGTGGTCTGCGGTGTGCTGGACGAGGTTGAGGTTGAGGGCGTGGCCTGTGCAGACGCGCTGATTCCAGCCGCGGCCAAACAAACCAGGAAGGCTAATCCACTTGCAAGGGCTGACTTCAAATGATATTTAGGCATACTCTGTCCTCTTTCTCCGGCGGATACACGTCCACCTAAGCGGTTTTTTGTGATCGCTGCCTGGTCCCTATTGGCTAATTTGTTCCGAGTTACTTCAAACGCGCGATGCGTTGCTGTACGACGCCGATCACCCGCTGTAGCTTGTTGATCTGGTCGGCTGCCTGAGTGTCGTTCCGTCTCATTGCTTTCTCGCGCAGACGTGCAACCCGGTCCATCGAGAGGCCCAGGTTCTCTTCAAGCGCGCTAAGTTCCACGGTGTAGAAATACTGTGTCTGACCGAGAGCCATAATATCAACCTCCACATGTAGCAGATGCTTCAGTGTGCCGGGAGGGACATAAGAATGGCATAAAGAAATAATAGAAAGTTCGCAAAATGGTTTATTTGCACTTGTGCTGTCATTCCAGTTAGCTCTTGTGTGCCGTCTGGCGTGTCATTCGCGCGCGGCACCACATACCGGCAACTTCCAGGTATCGAAATCTTTAACAATCATCTTTTATCTTCCTTATGCGCTCCTTATGTGACCCGCCCTAAAGTCATTTTCAGGAGGTATCAATCATGAACCGTTCACTGGTGCTTGTTGCGACACTCTCTCTTGCCCTTTCCTTTGCGGGAATGGCACAATCCTCATTGCAGACAGCAAGCCTGTCTGCGCCAATGACACCGCGTGAAGTACACAGCCTGATGCGGAGTGCGCATGACAGCGCACAGTACAAGCAGATCGCCTCCTACTTCCATCAGCAAGAGGCGAAGTTCCGCGCGGAAGCCGCTGCCGAAGCGGTCGAACGGGACCGCCGAGCTCCGGACAGCGCAGCTCTCTATCGCTATCAGAAGTATCCGCGCCCATTCGATACGGCCCAGTACCTCTATGAGTCGTATCTCTCTAAGGCCGATAGCGCAGCCAAGCAGGCACAGCACTTCGACCAACTCGCGGCGGCGAAGTCCCAGAACGACCAGCAACTCGCCTCAACTTCCCAGGACAAGCTGTAATGCGGCACTGCGAAGGGCCCAGAATCGGGCACATGGAACGTGCATCCCATCACGGGAGCTACCGCTCCATGTGCCCAAGATATATTTGATATATTTAATGACATTTTTGCGCTTTCTTAATCCCTTCATTACAACTTCGTTCACTACCATATAGATGGGATTTCTTGAATGACCTCACGGCTCACAATGGTTATTCCGCTGACGGAGAAGCGGTCGTGGATGCAGCTGCTCAAGCAGTGCGCGATTGGTTGCACTGCCATTGCGACTTTGACCTTTGTTGCGTACCAGTTGCACTTTCCAGTTGCTACCGCAGGTTTTATCTATCTGCTTGTAGTGGTTATTACATCTATTTCTTATGGAATCTGGCAGGCAACCTTCATCTCGCTGTTCGCGGTCTGCTGTCTGAACTACTTTTTTATTCCTCCTATTTGGTCGTTTACCGTCTCAGACGATCGGGACTGGATTGCGCTGATCTCGTTTCAGGTCTGCGCGCTCCTGGTGAGCCGTATCTCCTCCCGGGAGCAGAGGATGGCGCGCGACGCCAACTACCAGCGACTGCAGATGAAGAAGCTCTATGAGCTGAGCCGTGGCACTCTGCTCTTTGATCTGCACCAGCCGCCGGGATCGCAGTTGGTGCAGTTGATCCGGCGCATCTTTCAGGCCAACGATGTTGCCATCTTCGATGCAAACTCCGTCCTGCTCAATCACGAGGGGACCTGGTCGGCGGAGGAGCAGCAGATTGCCAAGACAACCTACCTTACCGATCACAACGAGGACGACCATGACACGGGCACCACGCAGCGTGTGATTCGTATTGGGAACAAGTCCATCGGTGCGATGGCCATTCGCGGAGAGGTCGATCCGCTGATTGCCAACTCCATCGCCTCGCTTGCCGCGATCGCCTTTGAACGTCAGCGCTCGTATGAAAAAGAGGCGAGCGCTGAGAACGCGAAGCAGGCTGAACAACTCCGCGTGGCCGTGCTGGATGCGCTTGCCCACGCGTTCAAGACACCGCTGACGGCGATCTGCACCGCGAGCTCCGGCCTGCTGGAGATGGGCACCCTGGACAAGACCGAGTCCGAGTTGGCGGATCTGATTAATGAAGAGTCGATCAATCTCAATCAACTCTGCACCCGCCTGCTGCAAACCGCAAAGCTTGAAGCCTCCAGCGTATCCCTGCGCACAGAACCGGTGATCGTATCGAGGTTGGTGCAGGATGTAGTAGCGGAGCTGTCGGGAACGCTCAAGCAACACCCGATCGAACTCTCCATCGAGGAGCAGGAGACACCGCTACAGGGCGACCGGGAGCTGCTGACGATGATCCTGACGCAGTATCTGGACAACGCAGCCAAGTATTCCGCGCCTGACGCCCCAATCGACATCGCGGTGCGCGAGAGCAACTCCGAGCTGCTGCTCTCGGTGCACAACCAGGGCTCGCTGATCCAGATGCAGGACCGAGAGCGCATCTTTGAGCGCTTCTATCGCAGTTCCGACGCCAAGGAACGCGCACCCGGCGCAGGGGTTGGCCTGTCCATCGTCAAGAAGGCGGCGGAGGCGTACCACGGGCATGTATGGGTGACCAGCGCCGAACAGGACGGCACAACTTTCTTTTTGTCCATTCCGAAGATACAGATGGGAGGGGTCTAGCCATGGAATCCGGACTGATTCTGGTTGTCGATGACGAGATGTCCATCCGGCGCGCGCTGCATACAACCCTCAGCAATCTGGGGTTCAAAACGGTGGAGGCGGCGCGTGGTGAGGAGGCGCTCTCGCTGCTGCGCACAAACATCTTTGACGCGGTGCTGCTCGACATCAACATGCCGGGCATGAGCGGCATCGACGCCTGCAAGATCATGCGCAGCCGTTTTCCGCGCATTCCCATTCTGATGCTCACCGTGCGCGACAGCGAAGACGATAAGGTGGAGGCGCTGGATGCGGGCGCGGACGATTACATCACCAAGCCCTTCCAGTTGCGCGAACTGACTGCCAGAATGCGGGCCGCGATGCGCTGGTCCAAGATGCCGGACACGCTGGAAGCAGCTGTGCTTCGCATCAACGAGATTGAACTCGACCCCGCGCGCCACACCGTCAAGAAGGCCGGTCAGCTCATTCACCTTACCCCCAAGGAGTTTGAACTGACGCACCACCTGATGACCCATGCAGGCAGGCCCATCCAGCATAGCCGCCTGCTGAGTACTGTGTGGGGAGAAGGATACGGCAACGAACTGGAGTATCTCCGCACCTTCATGCGTCAACTGCGCAAGAAGCTGGAAGACGATCCTGCCAACCCCAAGTACCTGCTCACGGAAGCGCACGTCGGATATCGCTTCGCGGAGAAATTGTAGTGCAGCGCATCCCCCGTGCCCTTCGACTCACGCCCAACTGGCGTACTGGATTGGGCAGGCCAGTCAAAAGTCACGAAGCGGTCATTCACTGGCTCCTCCTCATTCCGCTAGCCAACTTGAGTGCGCCCTAGTTACAAGCGAGACAGACGTATCGTAAATCGTTAATAATAAATAATTTAAAGAGTGCCGGGAGGGGGGGTCGAACCCCCATGACCTTGCGATCGGCGGATTTTGAGTCCGCTGCGTCTGCCAGTTCCGCCATCCCGGCGCTCCTCGATTGTAGCAGCGCGAGGGGTTGAAGCAGCGCGCAAAGCGGCCTGGCTCCGCGGCACAAAGTGCATTCTTGCTGTTGTTCCTGCGCATGTTCGTGGCAGATTTAAAATCCATCCAGTCCTGCATAAGAACACGGGTTATCCAGCCTGCCCTGAGCGTTGCCGAAGGATGCCGCAGACATCGAACGGAAGCGCGGCTTGAGTGCCCTGCCCGGACTCGCTCCGCCCTACTCCCGCGCGCGCTTCTTGATCTCCACATTCAGCCGCTTGATCTTCTGGTTCAGCGTGCTCAGCGGAATCTTGAAGTACTCGGCCGCCTCGGTCTGGTTCCAGTGGCAGCGCTCCAGCCGGTCCGCAATGATGCGCCGCTCGATCTCCTCCATCAGGTCGAAGAGGCTCGCGTCAGGCCGGTGGTCCAGCAGGCTTGCCGAGTAGGTGTTGCCGGTCAGCGATGCCGGCAACAGGTCGGAGGTGATCGTCCGTGTGGTCGTCAGCACCACGCCGCGCTCGATCGCGTTCTCCAGCTCCCGCACATTGCCCGGCCACTCGTAGTCCATCAGGATGCGCATCGCCTCGGGCGCGAGCGTCGGCACCGGCACATCGTTCTCGTCCGCATAGAACTTCAGGAAGTGCGCGGCCAGCAGCGGAATGTCCTGGCGGCGCGCGCGCAGCGGCGGCAGCTCTAGGCAGATCACATTCAGCCGGTAGTAGAGGTCCTCGCGGAAGCGGCCCTCGCGAACCGCCGCCTGTAAGTCGACATTGGTGGCCGCAATAATCCGCACGTCCACTTGGATCTCCTCGGTGCCGCCCAGATGCATGAAGCGCCGGTCCTGTAGCACGCGCAGGATCTTGGCCTGCATGTCCATCCCCATGGTGCCGATCTCGTCGAGGAAGAGCGTGCCTCCGTTGGCCACTTCAAACAGTCCCTTCTTGGCCGCCACCGCCGAGGTGAACGCACCACGCACGTGGCCGAAGAGCGTCGATTCCAGCAGCTCCGACGGCACCGATCCCGTATTCACCGGCACAAACGGCTTGTTGCGGCGCGGCGAGTTGGCGTGCAGCGCCTTGGCGATCAGCTCCTTGCCCGTCCCGCTCTCGCCCTGCACCAGCACGGTCGACCGGCTGGGCGCCACCTGCGCCACCAGGTCGAAGAGCCGCAGCATCGGTTCGCTCTTGCCCACGATGTTCTCGAAGTTGTAGCGCTGCTTCAGCGCGCGCTTTAGCTGCACCAGCTCTTCTTCCGCGCGATGCCGCCCGATGGCGGCGCGAATGTCCGCCAGCAGCTTCTCGTTGTCCCATGGCTTCTGCACGAAGTTCTCCGCGCCCGCGCGGATGGCGTCCACCACGTTGGAGACCTTGCCGTACGCCGTAATCATGATCACCGGCAGCGTCGGCTGCATCTCCAGAATGCGCGGCAGCAGGTCGATGCCGCTCTCGCCCGGCAGCGCCAGGTCCAGCAACAGCAGGTCGAACTCGCCCGCCGCCAGTTGTTCGATCCCCGCCGGCCCATCCGCCGCCAGCGTCACCTCGAAGCCCTCCATGCTCAGCAGGGCGTCCAGCGATTCGCGGATCGCCAGCTCGTCGTCCAGGATCAGGATGCGCGCCGGGCCAGCCACGCGCGCGTCCGCCCCCACCAGGCGCGGCTCAGTCGCCTCCACATTCGCGGCAGCAGCCGCTTCAGAGTTCACAGCAGCAGTCGCTTCAGACATGGGCATTCTTCCCTCTGCATAGACAGTCGATTTCAATCCCGGCTCCAGCCTCAACTCCACTCATCGATCGCAATCTTGCTCTACACAGGTACTACACTCCTTGGCTCGCGAAGCTTCGCATCCTTGCTCTCCGTATCCGCTGCATCCTTGCTCTCCGTATCCGCTGCATCCTTGCTCTCCACCGCCGGAAACTCCAGCCGGAAGATCGTTCCCACACCCACGGTGCTCTCCACTTGCATCTTGCCGCCGTGCTCCTGCATGATCCCGTAGCTCACCGCCAGGCCCAGCCCGGTGCCCTTGTGCTGCCCCGCGCGCGGCTCCGCCTTGGTGGTAAAGAACGGGTCGAAGATGCGATGCAGATGCTCCGGCTCGATCCCTGCGCCGAAGTCCTGCACCACCACCATTGCGCGTCCCGCCCTCTGCTGTGTGACAATCCGTATCCTTCCGTTGGCGGAGCCGTGCATGGCGTCGCGCGCGTTCAGCAGCAGGTTCAGCACCACCTGCTGCAGCTTGCCCTCGTTGCCCTGGATGCACGGCAGATATTGCTCCAGCTCTGTCTCCACGCGAATCTGTGCAGTCTTGAACTGGTGTTCCACCAGCGTCAGCGTGTCCAGCAGCAGGCGGTTCAGATCGATCGTGCCGAACTCACTGCCCCCTGTGCGCGAAAAATTCAGCAGCCCATTCACAATCTCCGACGCGCGGAAGGTCTGTTGCGTAATCTTCTCCAGCACCGGCGCCAGCCGCTTGTCCTGCTCCATCATCGGAAGCATCTGCTTGGCCAGCATCTGGGTGTAGCTGCTGATGACTGCCAGCGGCGTGTTCACCTCATGCGCCACGCCCGCTGCCAGCAGCCCGATCGACGACAGCTTCTCCGCCTGCGTCAACTGCGCCTCCAGCTCCACGCGATCGGTGATGTCGTCCACCAGAACAATCCGTCCCACCACGGCGAAGTCGCGCGTCAGCAGCGGCGCAATCGCAATGTTGGCCACCCGCGTCTCGCCGGCCGGCAGCAGCAGCCGTACCTTGTAGAACGTATGCGTCCCCTGCTCGCCACGCACGCTGTCGAAGCGCTCCATAAACTCCGGCGGAAAGATCGCCGCCAGCCCCTGGCCCAGCGCCTCGCCCCGCGACCGCGCGTACATCGCCTCCATCTGTGCGTTCCAGCTCTCGATCCGGTCGTCGAGATCGACCGCGAAGACGCCAATGTGGATCGACTCGACGATATTCTCGTGGAACTCCTTCAGCCGCTCGAACTCGCCGATCTTCTGCTCCAGCCGCCGGTAGAGCTGCGCATTCTGGATCGCAATCCCGATATACCCGGCCAGCGATCCCAGCACCTCCATGTCCTCGCTGGACAGAAAATCTCCGGCGTCGGTGCGGCCCAGCCCCAGGACGGCCACCGTGCGCGTCCCGCCGCCCTCGCGGTTCGCCACCCGGCAGGGCAGGTAGTAGTTCAGGTCCAGCAGCCCCGCGCTCCTCTGCTGCTCATCCGGCAGACGCAGCACCTGCTGCGGGTTCTCCAGAAAGATGTGGTCGTCCGCGTCCCAGCGGTCGAAGTCGAGAAAACGCACGTCGAGTCCGCGCATCTCCTCCACATTCAGGTTCGCCAGCCCGTGCGAGGCCGCCAGTTCAAAGTGTCCGCCTGGCTTCGCCGCGCCGTTCTCATTCACCGAACCGTTTTGCCTCGCATTGCCGTTCCCTTCGCCGTCCGCTCCGCCGCCGCCGGAGTCCGCATCCTTCTCCGCCGCCAGAAACACCGCCACCCGCGTCAATAGCAGCGTCTCCGGCAGCCGCTCCACAATCGAGTCCACCAGCGCGCGCAGGTCGGTCTGCGAGTTCAGGCTGCGGCCAAAGTCGATCAGCGTCTCGCGATAGTCGAAGCTCTTCTGGTCGAAGACGCGGTCCACCCACGCCTGGATCATCCGCTTCAGCGGGTCGAACGACAGCCCCACCACAAGAATGGCCACAATCGGCCCCATGTAGCCGAACGAGGGGAACCGCGCATGCACCATCTCCGATGTGACGCCCACCGCCAGAAAGTAGAATCCGACCAGCGCCGCCGTCGCCAGCGTATAGGTCACGCCGCGCTTGAAGATCAGGTCCACATCCATCAGCCGGTAGCGAACGATCGCCCAACTGAAGGTCAGCGGAAGCAGCGCCAGGAACAGCAGCACAACCTTGGCCAGCAGCGCCGGAACGGCAACGCCGCAGAGAAAGAGAATCGCGTACACCGTAAACGGCCCCACCGCCAGCATCGTTCCGCGCGTCAGCCACTTCAACTGCTGCCGCTCCAGCGGCGACCCCGCGCGCTGGTAGCGACGGTAGAAGACCACCGCCGCCACCACGTAGTACAGTGCCATGTAGCCCACGCCGATCTGGTCCAGCCGATGGCTCAACACCCCGGTCGCGGACCAGCGCACGATCGCCCACACCTGCAGGCCCGCCAGATACGCTCCCGGAACATATAGCAGCGCGGGCAGCAGTCGCCGCCCAAGCCCGTTGCGCGCCTTCGCCGCCAAGCTCTCATCGGTCCCGGCCGAGTCCGAGAAACTCACCGCGAGGTGCAGAAACAGCGCTGGCTGCACCATATTCGCGATCAGGTTGCCCCAGTAGATCACCTGGTCGAACAATCCCGGCTCGCCCGTCGACCGGAATGCATACAGCACAAACGAAACCAGGCAGAAGATATAGAAGTGGGTCGACTTCGGCGCCGTCCAGCGCCGAAACAGAACATACAGCCCAATCAGCAGATACACCAGCGCGATCAGCCGCGAGCCCTGCGCTGTGCTTCGGTCCGCCGGCTCCAGATACACCTGCACCGGAAACCTGGCCGAACTCTCCATCTCTTGCGCCCCCGGCCCACGAGTCTCCGGCAGAGGACGATAGATCGTGTAGCTGGCGGCGTGCTCCCAGATCCCATTGCTGTACATCGCGCGCACCTGCGATGCCACGCGCGACGTCGGCTCCCCGTTGATTGCTTCCAGTATGTCCCCGGTGCGAATGCCCGCCCTGCCGCCGGGCGAATCCGCCGGAACCCGGTCCGCCCGCAACCCGCCCTGCGCCTCCACCCAGGTCACGCCGTCGGTGGGAAACTCGGTGCCCAGCTCCTGCGACAGGTTGAAGCCCGCAAGGACGCACACCCCCAGCGTCGCGACCGCAAGGGCGATGGCAAGGATTCGCGTCTGGAAGGCGTCTCTCATCATGAGCACAGCTAACTACATACGGCAAACTACGAGCACTCCCTGCAAAAGTTCAAGAACTCAAGACCGCCCCCCCACAAACGCTTAACCAAATCAGACTAAGCACATCGGTCGCCAAACGGAAAATCACAGATTCCAAGAGATGTCGCCCTTGGGCTTTGCGATTCCTACCAATAATCATAAACACTTCCATTAATTGGGGAAATGCCGCTCCGGAAGATTGCCCTTAGCCCATAGCCCTTACCTCATACATCTTGCCTGAAATTGAAATGGCGCCAGCCAATCCCCCATCACCGAAACCAGGATTCCTTCACCGTCCTTCCACGCTCTATGTCGATAGACCTTGAGCGATATATGCTCGAAGTCAGAAGAAGCTACCCATGAACCCCGCACCCACACTCCCCGCCGGCTTCCGCGAGTTCCTCGGCAACACCCCCGCCGTCGAATCGCTCCGCGCCGGTATCAGTGCCGGCCGCCTGCCTCACTCGCTCATCCTCTCCGGCCCCGCCGGGGCGGGTAAGTACACGCTCGCCCTCATGCTCGCCATGGCAGTCGAGTGCCAGCGCCAGCCCCGCGAGCTGTCGTCCAGCGGCCAGTCTCTCGCCTGCTTCTGCGGCGAATGCTCCAACTGCACCCGCATCGCCTCCGCCGCCAACCTCGAAGAGCAGGTGGCCGCCGCCGTCCTCGCCCGCGAAGACCTCCGCGAGACCGACAAGAAAGAGACCCGCGTCCTCATCCAGCCCCACCCCGACGTCCTCATCCTTCCGCCCGACCCGCCCCAGCTCCTCATCAAGCTCGGCCAGGTCCGCACCCTCATCCAGCGCGCGCATTACCTGCCCAGCGAGGCCCCGCGCAAGATCTTCATCCTCACCTCCGCCAGCATGATGAAGGAGGCGGCCAACTCCTTGCTCAAGGTCCTCGAAGAGCCGCCCGACACCGTTCTCATCCTCATCCTCGCCGAGAACCCCGGCGAGCTGCTGCCCACCATCCGCTCCCGCTGTGCCACCGTCCGCCTCGGCGCGCTTCCGGTGGAAGAGATCGAAGCCCTCCTCGCCACGCGCCGCCCCGGCGTCCCCGCCAAGCAGCGCTCTCTCATCGCCCGCTTGGCGCAGGGAGCAGCCGGTCGCGCCCTCGCCTTCGACCTGGAAACCTACACCGCGGCCCGCGCCGACGCCCTCATCTTCCTTCGAAATGCCGCGGGTGCCCAATCAGGCAACAAATCGGGTGCCCCACGTCTCGCTTCTGAGACGTGGGTTCAGGATGTCGACCACACCGCCCTCTTTAGGATAACCGAGACCTATCGCGCCGGAGCAGACGGCCAGACCAAGACCGCAGCCCTGCTGCGCGCCCTCGCGCTCCTGCTCGAAGACCTTCTCCTGCTCGACTCCGGAACCCCCGAACTCGTCCGCAACACCGACCTCCGCGCCGAGCTCGACCGCCTGGCCGCCGCCCTCCCCTTCGCCTGGATCGAATCCGCCAGCCACGCCCTCGACCAGGTCCACTCCGGCCTGCGCCGCAACCTCCTCCGCTCCCTCTCGCTGGACGCCTTCGCCGCCCAGCTCACCACACCCGGCAACTAAGCGCGCACTCGATCTAAACTTTCGTCATCCTGACCCTGAGCGTAGTCGAAGGGGAAGGACCCCTGTATTTTGTCTTTGCTTGTCCTGCCGCGTCCCACCCCAAAATCACCCCACCCGCGCCGCCTTCTCCAACCTGTCGCGCAGCGCATCGCCCAGCCCATCCATCGTGGGCAGCGGGCAAACAATCGCCTTCACCCCGCGCCCGTCCAGCACCCGCAGCCCCGCAAACAGCAGCCGCGCCAGAGTCTCCGCATCGTCCCATGGCCCCCAGCAAAAGACCGCCCCCGCCCCACCCGCGTCCCAGCCGTCCGGCAGCATCACCCCAACCTCCGCGCCAGCATAATTCGCAACCTCCCGCAGCATCTCTTCCTGTCCTGCGACCAGCACCAGCCGCGCCCGCGGTGCGTAGTGCCGCATTCCCATCCCCGGCGAAGCCAACCCCGCACTCTTGTCATTCCGTAGCGTAGCGGAGGAATCTGCTTCTTCTTCGACCGCCGCCGAAACCACTTGCACCTCCTCGCTAATCACCTCCGCGATCATCTCCGCCGTCACCGCCCCCGGCCGATAGATCGCCCGCGCAGCCACATCCAGCACAGTCGATTCCACGCCCACGTTCGTCGCCCCGCCGTCCAGCACCGCATCGATCCGCCCATCCAGATCGGCCAGCACATGCGCTGCCGTCGTCGGACTCGTCGCGCCGAAGCGGTTTGCGCTGGGCGCAGCCACCGGAACGCCCGCCAGCCGGATCAGCTCCAGCGCCACCGGATGCGCCGGCGAACGCACGCCCACCAGCGCCCGTCCCGCCGTCACCGCGTCCGGAACCGCAACCGTCCTCGGCAGCAGCAGCGTCAGCGGCCCCGGCCAGAAGGCATCTATCAACCTCGCAACCACTCGCCCCTCGTCTCCCGCCGGGACCGCCGTCACCAGCTCCAGCATCGCGCGCCCCTCCACATGCACAATCACCGGGTCCCACGCCGGCCTCTGCTTCGCCGCAAAGATCTTCGCCACCGCCGCCGGATTCAGCGCATTTGCCCCCAGCCCATACACCGTCTCGGTGGGAAACGCGACCGTCCCGCCGCCACGCAGCAACGCCGCCGCCCGCGCCAGGTCGCTGGCCTGCAGCCGCTCGGTCTTCAGGCCCAGCCCCTGCTCCGTCCGGCCCACGCCTCCGCGTTCCGGTCCCAACGTATCGCTCATTGAAGGCATCGCCTCTCTCCCTCATCCTACCGCCCGCGCCGTATACTCAACGAATGCAGACCGCCGAGATCGAGCTCAAGTTCCCCATCCACGATCTCGCTCGCCTGCAATCGTGTCTTCCCGGCCTCGGATTCCAGCTCGACACGCCCCGCACCTTTGAGCAGAACACCCTCTACGACACGCCCTCCCGCACCCTTCGCGCTTCCAGGCAGATCCTCCGCATCCGTCGTTACGGCGACCTCTGGATCCTCACCCACAAGCGCCCGGCAGACCCCTCCGTGGACGGCGGTCCGGCCGGCGACCCGGCCAGCTCCAGCGCATCGGCCAGCTACAAAGTTCGCATCGAGACCGAGACCCTCCTCACAGACGGCTCCGCGCTCGCCGCCATCTTCCATCAACTCGGTTTCGATCCCGTCTTCCGCTACGAAAAATACCGCACCGAGTGGTCCCGCTCCACTCCCACCATCGACGGCCCGCTCTTCACCGGCCCGGCTCATCCAGCCGATGTCTCCATGCCCAACCCCAGCCTCCACCTCGTCCTCGACGAGACGCCCATCGGCGACTACGCCGAGCTGGAAGGCCCGCCCGCATGGATCGACCGCACCCTGGCCCAGCTCGGTGTCAATCCCGCCACCTGCCTCACAGACAGCTATGGCAGCCTCTTCCTCGACTGGAAGCAGCGCACCGGCAGCCCCGCCGATAATCTTACCTTCGACGAAATCCCCACCCACGCCGTCCTCTAGCCCGCGCTTGGCTGAGCATTTTCGCAATAGGTACATCCGGGGCGAAAGTAGCTGGCGTGGTTTTCTCTCAACCGGGGTCCCCAGCGACCGGTCCACGTCGCTGGGGTGGAAAGTAAACCACATCGCACAATTTTTGCTAGGCCCAGTAATTGCGAAAATGCTCTAACGAACCGCTCCCGCCGGGCCGATACACCCTCTGAAGCCCTTGCACGGGCAACTCTGTCTCAGAGGACCGCATGAAACTCGAATCCAAGCTCGGCATCAGCACCGGTGTTCTCATCCTGGCAATGTTGGTCAGCGCCCTGTTCGCGCACATTCGCATCCAGGAGGCCAACCGCCTCTCCGATCTCATCTTCAATGAACGCGTTCCCATCATCTCGGTCACCCGCGACGTCCGTTTTGCGCCCTTGATGAGCGTCCGCTCCCTGGAGACCTACCTGCTCATCGGCGCAGATGACCCGAAGGCGTCCGCGCGCTTCCGCAAGGAGCGCCGTGACAAGCTCGCTGGTGGAGATCATTCGCACGACGTTCTCATGGACCTCATCCAGAAGCTCGGCCCCGGTCCGGAGGCCGGCGAGTTCCAGCAGTTCGATACCCTCCTCGCTCAACTCCGCGGTCTGGAGGAGGAGGCCGAGCGCCTGAATGAACTGCACACGCCCGCGGGCGCCAGCCAGGCCCATGCTCTTCTCATTCAACAGATCCTCCCTCTCGATGCCACCCTCCTCGCCTCGTTGAACGGCTTCATGAAATCCCAGGAAACCCAGCGCGATGCGGAGCTGATACGCCTTGGACACCTCAATCGCGCCGTCCTCTTCACTCTGTGGACCGCCACCATCTTCGGCGCGCTCATCGGCGGCCTCCTCTCGTTTCTCCTCGCCCGGCGCATCACCCGCAGCATCGACCTCGTCGCCGACCGCGCCGACGCCATCGCCTCCGGTGACCTCACCGGCGACGAACTCGACATCGACTCCTCCGACCAGATCGGCTCGCTCGCCCATGCCATGCAAAAGATGCAAAGCGGCCTGCGCAGCATCATCGGCACCGTCGCCCACAACGCTAATTCCCTCACTGCAAGCGCCACCTCCATGAGCTCCGCCACCGACAAGATCCACCACCGCGTCGACGAGCAGGCCCAGCAGACCCAGCAGACCGCCACCGCCATGCAGGAGATGTCCGCCTCCATCGCCGAGGTCTCCCGCCACACCCAGTCCGCCGCCGAGGCCGCCCGCTCCGCCGCTCAGACCGCCCACGAGGGCGGTGACATCGTCAAGCAGATGCTCGGCTC
>Ga0326727_10009197_pt1 | contig 24481 bp, 13 predicted proteins | sample MB2enrmetagenome_FD_207643 | JGI IMG/M metagenome (GOLD analysis project Ga0326727, IMG submission 207643) | Lab enriched peat soil microbial communities from McLean, Ithaca, NY, United States - MB29MY | ecosystem: Environmental > Terrestrial > Soil > Wetlands > Peat | place: USA: New York... | reverse complement strand
TCATCATCCGCTCCATCTCGGCGGCCGAACACTGCCAGGTTTCATCCACCACCCAGCATCACCCGCCCACCGGCTATGCGGACAGATCACGTGTGAATTGGACCGGACAACTCACATACTAACGACAAAAGGTGACATTACTACTTTGCGGTGACAGGGGGCCCTGGCCGGTGTGGCCGGGGCTTTGGCCGGGGGACCCTGACGTCTGTCAATAGCGGGTATCTCTCCCCGCGCAACAGCCGGCGATCACAAGGCGAATGGAGTGCATGATTTTGTACGCGCATCGGCAGCGAGGCGCGTCTGTAATCTGGAACGCAAACAGGTATAGTGATGTAGTCGCCGTGCAAAATGGATTGGCGGAGCCATGCGTCTCGCACTAGTCGCCGTTCTGGCCTTGTTTTGGTCAGCGCGCCCGGAAGCCGCCCGCCTGCAATCGGTCGCGGCGGCGCCGGAATTGGTTTCCCGACACCAGCCAGCCACAGTCCGGGCATGGGTCAACGGGGTGATAGCGCCCGTGGCCTTGCGCGACGCGCAGAACCGCAATGTCCCGGCAAAGAGCAGGGTGATTTCCATCGTATTCGACAACAACTTCGACAACAACCGCAACCTCGTGGCAGGAGCCGAAGAAGCTGATCGAAATGCGTTTGAAGGACGGGATGCCGAAGGGCAGATGATGGCGGCGCAGAATGGCGCCGTCGGGATTCCATCGGTAGTGGGTGGACGCCGCGGCCTTATTCGGAGGGTCCGCGGCGCATGAGGGGGTGCAAAGTGCAGTATTACCGCATTATGCTTCTGGCCGGCGCGCTGTCTGCCGGTTTCTGTGCACCGGCGCCACAAACCGGCGGGAACGAGCCTGCGCCGTCCGGTTCCATACCGGTGATCAAGGCGGAGACGCGCCTGGTGCTGGTGGATACGGTGGTGACCGACAAGAAGGGGGGCTACATCACCGACCTCACCCAGAAGGATTTTCGCGTCTGGGAAGACAACAAGGAACAAATTGTCAAGAGTTTCTCGTTCGAACAGGGAGCCGCGTCGCCGGAGAATCCGCAGCAGAAGCACTATCTGATTCTGTTTTTCGACAATTCCACGATGGCGCCGGACGAACAGATGCGCGCGCGGGCGGCCGCGGCGAGGTTCATTGAAGCGCACGCCGGCCGGAATCTGGCGATGGCGATCGCCAATTTCAGCGGGACGCTGCAAATCGCCCAGAATTTTACGACCGACGCGGAGAGGCTGAAGCGGGTGGTCGGCGGGCTGAAGCAGTCGTCGGTTTCGCCGGTAGAAGATACCACCGCGGAGGTCGCCACCGTCGGTGTGCCATCTCTGGGAGGCAGCGCGGCGGATTTCGGCGTGCGTACGAGTCTGCTGGCGTTGCGAAGCCTGGCCAAAAGCCTGGCTTCGGTGCCCGGCCGAAAGACGCTTATCCTGCTAACGTCCGGTTATAAGATCGGCGCCGACCAGATGCCCGAAGTGACTGCCGCGATCAATGAATGCAACAAGGCGAACGTAGCAATCTATCCCATTGACGTTCGCGGTCTGGTTGCAGGCGGCGGAGATGCAACAACGCCAGCGGGATCGGGAGGGCTCGGACCGCATGGGGCGATCTTTGGGCATCCCGCGGGGTTCCCCTCGGTGGTGATCGTTCCAGCCGGCCTGGTCACAATGGGGGGCGTCACTGTGTGGCCGTGCGTGCAACTGGCCTCCTTGAGCGGATTGTCCGGATCATCCTCCGCCGGGCCCTCTCCGGCGCAGCGTGGCGGCGGTGGCGGAACCGGTGGTGGTGGCGGAACCGGCGGAGGTGGCGGGGGTGGTCGCGGCGGTGGTGGCGGAACCGGCGGAGGTGGTGGTGGGCACGGCGGCGGAGGCGGAACCGGCGGTGGACGCGGCGGCAGTGGCGGAGCCGGCGGTGGGCGCGGCGGCAGTGGCGGTGGAACCGGCGGAGGTAAAACCGGCGGCGGTAACGGCGGCAACTACAATTCCGGTTACAACAACGGGCTTAACCAGCCGCGCGTCCTGATCCCGAACTTCCCAGCCAGCGCCTCTGACAACCAGCAGGTGATGTACATGCTGGCCAGCGGTACCGGCGGATTCGTGATCAGCAACACCAACGATCTGTTGAGCGGGCTGGAGAAGATCGCCAGAGAACAGGACCAGTACTATCTGTTGGGTTACACGCCGACCGAATCGAAGGAGGGAAGCTGCCACACCATCAAGGTGAAGGTGGAACGCGCCGGGACCATCGTCCGCGCGCGCAACGGGTATTGCAACGTTCCGCCTCAGGATCAGTTAGCCGGCGATCCCATCGAAAAGCAAATGGAAGTCCAGGCCGCAGCCGCGGCATCCGGCCCACTGACCGGCTCCATCTCCGATCCCTTCTTCTATACGTCGGCGAACACGGCCAGGGTGAGCGTCGCCATGGAGCTTCCATCCGGCCAGATCAGGACCGAAAAGGTGAAAGGGAAACTCCACGGCGAGGTGAACATCCTCGGAATTGCGTACAAGCCTGACGGCACGGCGGCGGCGCGGTTCAGCGACACGGTGAAGCTGGACTTCAAGGACAAGAAGGAACTGGACGCGTTCCAGGAACAGCCACTGCACTACCAGAACCAGTTCGACGTGGCCCCAGGCAAGTACACACTCAAGGTTGTGTTCAACTCCGGCCGCAACTTCGGAAGGGTGGAGACGCCGCTGCTGGTGGATCCCTGGGATGGCAAGCACTTCAGCCTGAGCGGCCTGGCCTTCAGCAAGGAGATCCATCGGGTGACGAACGAGAGCACCGGGCTCGACGCGCAACTTCTGGAGGGGCGCACGCCTCTGGTTGCCCAGGGAATGGAGATCGTCCCCTCCGCTGTGAACCGGGTGAAGAAGACGGAGAACGGCGCACTGTACGTGGAGGTTTACGAACCGCTTCTCCTGAGTGCGCACCCGCCGCAGGTTGCGCTCCAGCTCAAGGTGCTGGACCGGAAGACCGGGGCGCTGTCCGAAGACACGGGGTTGGTCAGCCTGGCCGAAACAATCGAGCCCGGTAATCCCGTAATCCCGGTCGGCCTCAGAATCCCGCTCGACAAACTCGCTCCGGGCGGTTACCGTTTGTTCTTGCAGGCGAAGGACTCGGCCGGGCGGAACTCGGTGGTGCGCTGGATGGATCTGGACGTCCTGGAATGATCCGTGAAGTGGGGCAGGCCCGCGGTCGGCGCGGGGCTCTCAGCCCCGCCTGCACGTGCGCGACATGAAAGTGGATGTTGCCAGGTCACAGCCTGGATTTGCCCCGTGGGCATGTGGCGGCAGCGGCGTTATTGGAGTGCCAGTCGTAACCCGGTTGCACGGCGGCTGATCACGCTAAATCGAACTTCTCCTGGTGCAGCAGCGGGTCGCTCTTCACCAGCACCGGCCGGCGCAGGATGCCCTCCAGCTCCTCCAGGTACCTGGTGGTGTGCGAGTTCAGCAGCTTCGCCACCTCGGGGTTCACGCGCAGGATCACTTCTTCGCCTTCCACCGCCTTCACGATCTTCTGCGCTTCCTGCAGAATCTCGCCGATGGTGGTCTGCGGGCTCTTCACGTAGCCCGCGCCGTCGCAGTACGGACAGGGCGCGCACAGCGTCCGCTCCAGGCTCTGTTTGACCCGCTTGCGGGTGATGGCCACCAGACCGAAATCGTTGAACTGGAGAATCTTGTACGGCGCGCGGTCGGCGCGCATGGCCTCCTCCAGCGTCTGCATCACCTTCTGGCGATTCTTGCGCTCGTCCATGTCGATGAAGTCCACCACGATGATGCCGCCGAGGTCGCGCAGACGGATCTGCCGCACAATCTCCTTCACCGCGTCGGTGTTGGTCTTGACGATGGTGTCCTCCAGCTTGTTCGACTTGCCCACGTACTTGCCGGTGTTCACGTCGATGGCCACCAGCGCCTCGGTCTGGTTGAGCACGATGTAGCCGCCCGACTTCAGCCACACCTTCGGCCGCAGCGCCTTCTCCAGTTCCGCGGTGATGCTGAACGCTTCGAAAATCGGCGCCGGACGCGTGTACATTTTCACGCGCGGCACCAGCGCTGGCTGGAATCGCTGCGCGAAGTTGAGGACGCTCTCGTAGACGTCCTCGTTGTCCACCCAGACGGCCTTGAAGTTTTCCGTCAACTGGTCGCGCAGCAACCGTTGCACGATATCGAGATCGTGATGCAGCAGCGCGGGGGCGTGCTTCTTCTCGGCCTTCTGGCGGATGTCCGTCCACAGGTTGTACAGAAAGCTCATGTCGGAGGCGATTTCGTCCTCGCTCTTGCCCTCGCCGGCGGTGCGCATGATGTAGCCGCCGGGAATGCCCGCGCGGTGCGCCTGCAGAATCCGTTTCAGCCGCAGCCGTTCCTCGTCGCTGGAGATCTTCCGCGAGACGCCCATGTGCTCCACCGTGGGCATGTAAACCACGTAGCGGCCGGGCAGCGCGATGTGCGAGGTGATGCGCGCGCCTTTCTGGCCGAGCGGCTCCTTGGCGATCTGAACGATGATCTCCTGGCCTTCCTTGAGCAGCTCGGTAATCGACGGCTGGCCCTGGCCTTTCTCGGGGGGGCGCGCCGCGCGCGGCTCGGGCTTTGGCGGAGGCGGCGCGGTCACCACCGGTGGGGCTTCGCGCACCGGCTCGCGGCTTTCCCGGACCTCGGGCGGCCCGGTGCGCATCTTCCTGCGCATGCGCCGGGACACGCGATGCGGATAGCGGCCGCCGCGTTCGCGCAGCGAGGCGGATGCCGCGGCCGGGGCCGCTTCCTCGCCCTCGGCCGGCACGGCTTCCGCTTCTCCGGCGATGGTCCGGCTTGCGCCCGCTTCGGCGATTTCCGGCGCCTCCGCTTCCGCTGCCTCCGCCGCGGCCGTGGCAACTACCTCCGGCTCGGGCGCGCGTTCAACCGCCGCGGGTTCTTCGGGCGGCGCCGACTCGGCGACAGGCGGCGCTTTCGGCTCGGCTTCCGGCGCTTCGGCCCCGGCCCGGCGATCGCGCCCATCGCTCACGCTGACTCGCAGCTCGCCGGTGAGCGCGTCGGCTTCGGCCTGCGCCGCCGCAATCTCGTCCTCTTCGTCGGGGTCGAGAGCGGCGATGCCGGAACTGCTGTACTTGGCCAGAGATTCGCCCGGAAGCACGGGGAAATCGTCGTCGCCCACGGAGAGAGCGCCGGCCGGCTCCGCGGCCGCTTCCACGGCCCCTTCCACAGCATGAGGCGCGGGCGGCGCACCCACCTCGCTGGCATACTTCGATTCGGGAAAGCCGCGGCCACGGTTTCGACGGCGCCGCGAGCGGCGGCCCTGCTGATCGCGGTCACGGTCCCTGTTTCCTCCGTGTTCGCCCGACTCCGTTCCCGAGGCCGCCGCAGCCACGGTGTCCACGGCCGGCACGGCGGGCGTTACCGCCGGCTCCTCCGCGGCCGCTGCCTCCACTTCGGGCGCGGGCTCGGCTTCGGCGGGCGGGCGCGGCTCGGTAACGCGCGGCGCACGTTCGAATCTGCGTCCGCCGCCATTACTCTCGCGACTGCTCTCGCGCTCGCCCCGCTCCGGCCGATCCTCGGGAAGAGCGTCGTACTCTTCACTCTCCTCGAAGAAATCGGACACGTACAGAAACGTGTCGCGCTCGAGACCGAGGTTCACAAAGGCCGATTGCATGCCCGGCAACACCCGCGTCACGCGGCCTTTATGAATGCTGCCGGCCAGTGAATATTCGTTGGCTCGCTGGAAGTAGATCTCCACGAGTTGGTCGTCTTCGAGGATGGCCACCCTGGTTTCGTGCCGATCCGCCGAAATCACCAGTTCCTTGGTCATTTGCGTCTCCGTGTTGTCACGGCGGGAGGTGAACAGGGAGGGAGAAAGCCAGCCAGCGCGGCGATCAGGCCGGGTGATCCGAAGACCGTTACCCCGGCGCACACTTCATCAAAACCTGTCGGCGGCCGGAAGCGCGGAGGCGCACCCAGCGCCCCGCCGCGCACTCCCCGGCAGCTTCTTTTGAGCACCTCGCGCAAAACGGAGCATCGGCGGCGGTTGATTTGGAGTCCCTCCTCCGCATGGAGGCCACCGCCGGGCCCTTCGCGCTTGCCGGCCAGTTGCCGCCGCTGGCGGCCGCTGGCAGCTCAATTCCTTCGAAGCGTGAACCCGTCTAAACCAGCGTTTCTTTCCTCGAAGCGGCCACTCCCGGCCGCGCTTCGCTTATTCCGGCCGCCGAAGCGGCCTGTTAATAGCCTGCGGCAAAACCGCTCTCTCACGTTCGCGGCTCGGCAACGCTTTGCTAACCGATAAAACGCCGGGGCCGCACATTATTCACCAGCCCCAGCATCAGAAAAACGGACATGATATTGCTTCCGCCGGAACTCATCAGCGGCAGTGGAATCCCGGTAACCGGCATTCGTCCCACCACCATCCCGACGTTTACCAGGACGTGGAACAGCAACAGCGCCGCCACGCCCATGCAGATGTACATGCCGGCGCGATCCGTGGACATTTGCGCATTCTGCACAATCTGCATCAACAGCAGGAAATACAACCCCAGCGAGAATATTACGCCGACAAATCCGTGCTCCTCGGCGAAAGACGAGAAGATAAAATCGGTGTGCGGAACCGGCAGGAAGCGATACTCGGTCTGCTTCCCGCGGGTCACGCCCAGACCCCACATCCCTCCCGATCCGACCGCGATCTTCGATTGGATCACCTGATATCCGGTCCCTTTCGGATCCCGGTTCGGGTCCACAAAACTGACCAGCCGGGCCTTCTGATAATCCTTCAACAGCAACCACGACACCGGCAGCACCAGAGCGAAGACAAGGAGAATCGCCACCGCGTGCTTCCAGCGCAATCCGGCCAGAACCACACCCGCGCCCAGCACCGGCAGGTACGTCAAAGCCGTACCCAGATCCGGCTGCCTCATCACCAGCACCATCGGAATGCCGACAAGGCCGCCCAGCTTCAACAGGTCGTGCAGTTCCAGTTGCTCTGTTTTCAGTTCCGTCAGGAATCTCGCCACCAACAGAACCAGAACCAGCTTAACGAATTCTGACACCTGCAGGTGGAATCCCGCAACCGGAATCCATCTTCTCGATCCGAACACCGTTTTTCCGACGATGAAGGTGGCCACCAGAGCCAGCACCGACAGCACGTACAGCAGCGGAACCTGCGCCATCAGGGTGTGGTAGTCGATGTTGCTGATGATCCACATCAGAACCAGGGCCACCAGGATATAGAGGATCTGCTTCCACCAGGCGTCCCGCCAGACGGTGTCGCGCGTGGCGCTGAAGATCTGCAGCACGCCGAGGGCGCAGATAGCCAGCGCGACAATGAGCAGCGCCCAGTCGAAGTCGCGAATGGAGCGATAGGAAGCCATGGGTCAGAAGTGCAAAGGGCGTAGAGGGAGCAGCGGGGCAAAGGGCCAAAACGGGGGACAGACTACTGCGTGCGCGTTTGGTGCTTCAACCCACATCAGTAAGTCTGTCCCCGTTTTGGCCCTTTGCCCCGCTGCTATTCCTTTACTCATGGTTGCGATGGCCTCCTCAGAGGGAAAAGCAAGGGCTCGGCCGCCGCGATCTCCGGTTGCTGCGCGGCCAGACGCGCTTTCTTGTCGAAGTAAGCCTTGATCACGTCGCGCACGATGGGCGATGCCCACGGACCTTCGCCACCGTTCTCCCAAAACGCCACCACCACGATTTCCGGGGCTTCCCGCGGAGCGAAACCCACAAACCACCCGTTGTCCTTCATGGTTTGTCCAAGCTTGGTCCCTTTGAGCAACTTATTCGAAGCGAGCTGCGCCGTCCCGGTCTTGCCACAGAGCGAGATGTTGGCAAGACGGGCCCGGACGCCGGTTCCTCCGCCTTCGTTCACCACGCCCCACATGCCGTAGATCACCTTCTGCACGTTCTCCAGGTTGAGGTCGGCTTTGCGCGGGGGATCCAACTTCGCATCGCGCACCAGGTGGGGCTGTTGCCAGACCCCTCCGGTGGCGATTCCGCCGATAGCCACGGCCATCTGCAGTGGCGTCACCGTCAGCGCGCCCTGCCCGATGGAAACCGAAATGGTCTCACCGGCGTACCATTTCTGCCGGAACGTGCGCATCTTCCATGCGGTGGATGGCACTACGCCCGAAGCCTCGTTGGGAAGGTCGATCCCGGTTTTGTGCCCATAGCCCACCATGCCGGCGTACTCGGCGATGCGATCGATGCCCAGTTTGTTCCCCACCGTGTAGAAGAACACGTCGCAGGACTGCACAATGGCGCGATGGACCTCGATGGTTCCATGCCCTCCCTTCTGGTGGCAAGCGAAATAGTTACCGTAGAAGGAGGCGCCGCCGCTGCAGTGGACCTTGAAGTCGTCGTCGATGACGCCGGTTTCGAGTCCCGCCAGAGCCATGATCGGCTTGAACGTGGAGCCCGGGGCCTGCTGGGCCTGGATGGCCCGGTTCAGCAGGGGGTGGCCGGGGTTTTCCACCAGCTCTTTCCAGTCGCGCGCGGGAATGCGTCCGGCGAACATGCTGGGGTCGAAACTCGGACGGCTGACCATGGCCAGCACTTCCCCGGTGCGCGGGTCCAGCGCCACCACCGCGCCCTTCTTGTCCTCCATGGCCAGTTCGGCGACGGCTTGCAAATCGAGATCCAGCGTGGTCTGCAGGGTCTTGCCGGGAATGGCGGGCTTATCGTCGATCGGTTTGCGTACGTGCCCGGTGTTATCCACTTCGTTCCGCGTCTGGCCGTCCACGCCCATCAGGATCTCGTTGTACTGCTTCTCCAGACCCTGCTTGCCGACAATATCGCCCAGCCGGTACTTGCCGGCGTAGTCCGGGGAATCGAGCTCGGACTCGCTGATCTCCCCTACGTAGCCGATCACGTGCGCGGCCATGCCGTCGGCCGGATACAGGCGTTTCTGCTCCCGGAAAATCGACATTTCCGGAAACGTGTCCGCGTCCTTGTGCGATTCGACGAAAGCGAGGTCTTCCGGGGTGAGCTCTTCCTTGATGGTCACCGATTCGTACTCGGGACGAAGCTCGTAGCGGTGCATGCGATCCAGCAGCGCATTGTAGTCGAGGTTGAGCCCCTCGGCGATCGGCCGGAGGTGTTCGTACTTCAGGTTTACCCGCGACAGCAGCACGCTGATGGACGAGTGATTGTCGACGATGACGCGGCCATCGCGGTCGAGGATCTTGCCGCGGGGCGCGGGGACCGGAATGGAGCGGATGTAGTTTTCCGCGGCGCGCTCCAGGTAGAAGTCCGGGTTGCGCACCTGCAGGTCCCAGAAGCCGGCCACCAGGAAGATGAACACGCCGACGGTGAGGTACTGAAAAACGGCGATTTTCCCGGTTCCGAACCTGGCTTCGTCGCGCAGCAGACGCGGCGGTGGAAGTGGAATCCGATCTGGTTCGCGGTCGCTGTTCATGTGCACAGGCAGATTACCAACCCGCAGTCAGGTTCTGGCCTTCAGTTTATCAAGCAGGTGGAACAGCGGAAGGGCGACAGCGGCATTCAACAGCGCGTAAACGAAGGTCTGTTGCGGGTCGAAGACGGTCATGTGCCCCAGCAGGGCGCGGTCCAGCACCCAGTAGAAGAACTGATGGAAGAAGTAGAAGAAGAAGCTCAGAATGCCGATGAGGACGGGATTCTCCACGTCGAAGCGCATGCTGACTGAGGCGGCGAAGTAACCCACCAGCGTTTTGACGATGCCATACATGCCGATCAGTTGCTGCGAAAGGGAGTCCTGCACAATCCCCACCGCGGCGCCGAACAAGACGCCCGCGATGGGCTGACGGCGCGTGAGCGCGAAATAGATGGTCACCAGCAGCGGCAGTTCCAGGTACCCGAGGAAGCCGAAAAAGCGCGGGACATAGACCTGGAACAGGATCGCCAGAAACGGCACCAGCACAAAGACCAGCGAGCGCAGGTGCTCGCCACGGGTCCTCCTCTTTCGGGTGTCCTCGAGCAGCCTCTCCCCGAATTCGCTCATCGTGTCTCGCGTGGGACACCTCCGGATGGCGGCTCGGGTTGCGGCGGTATTGCTTTCTGCTGCTGCGCCTTCGGTTTGGAAGTGGGCGCGGCCTTCGCCCCGGCCTGTTCCTGCGCGGTGAAATCGGGCTGATCCAGGTGAACCTCGCCCTCGCCCTGATCGGCGGGCTCAGGGGCGGCGGGCCTGGCTGGTTTCGCGGCCGGCGGCGGTTTGCCGGTCACTTTGATATTGAAATTCGGAGGGCCGCCTTCCCCGTACACATGGCCCTGCGCATCGCCGATTCTCTTGTAGGCTGACTTGAGCCGGTCCGCGTCCGTGTTTCCCGCCTGCGGCAGCTCCACGGCCGGTCCGCTGGGGGCGGGATGGTCCGATGGCGGAGGAGCCATCATGTGGATTTCGGAGGAAGCCACGGCCTGCTCGGGTATCAGTTGATGCACTCCTGCGAGGACAATCAGCACCTCATCGAGACCGCCCTGCAAACCGCTCGGCGACAGGAAGATCTCCTTGCCCTCGGTTCCATTGCGCACCACCACCGCCTGGCCCACCGGGAAGCCGCGCGGGAAGATGCGGTCGTAGCCGGAGGTGTAGAACCACTCGCCAACGTCGACTTTCTGCTCGTTCTGGACCTCGGTGATCCTGCAGTTGCCGTGCCCCAGCCCGCGCAACTCGCCGTGCACCCGGTTCTTCTGGGAAACCACGCCGGCCGCGAAACTCGGGTCGGTGGTCAGCAGAACCAGCGAGGCCATGGGGTACGCTTCCACCACCTTGCCGACAATCCCGTCGGGGGTGACCACGGCCATGCTTTTCTCGACCCCGTGGGAAGTGCCGCGGTCCACCAGGACCTCGGCCGAATTCGCCGCAGTGCCGTTTCCGATGATCCGCGCGGCGATGGTTTTCGACGGCGACTGAGCCTGAAACGCGGCCAGGGCGCGCACGCGGTCGGCCGTGGACAGCTCGGCGTTGAGGAAGTGGTTCTGCATCTTCAGATCGCCCACCTCCGCGTGCAGGCGCTGGTTCTCTTCGCGAACGCCCAGCAGAGCGAAGTAGTCTTCGAACAATCCCACGGTGTTTCGCCGGACCGCTTCGAGCACGCGCGTCACCGGCGTCACCGTGCTGACGGTCCACACCCGCAACAGCCGCACGTCCTGGCTGGTCTTGACCTGCCACGCCAGCAGCAGCAGTTGCGCGGCCACCACCACCAGCAGCACGGTCAGGTTTCGGTAGCGGTTGAGAAACGACTCCATCTTGGATAGTCCCGGCGGCCTGAATAGTCCCGGCGGCGGAACAGGCGCCTGTTCCTATTCAATCGCAATTCGGCGAAGCAGTTTGAAGTCGGTCAGCATTTTGCCGGTTCCCAGCACCACGCTGGCCAGCGGATCTTCGGCAATCGAGACCGGCAATCCGGTCTCTTCGCGAATGCGCTTGTCCAGGTTTCGGAGCAGCGCGCCGCCTCCGGTGAGGACGATGCCGCGATCGCTGATGTCCGCGCTCAATTCGGGCGGCGTGCGCTCCAGAGCCACGCGAATCGCGTTCATGAGGGTGGCCACGCACTCGGAAAGCGCTTCGCGAATCTCGCTGTCGTCGACGGTGAGGGTCTTGGGAACGCCCTCGATGAGATTCCGTCCCTTGATCTCCATGGTGAGCGGGCGATCCAGCGGAAACGCCGAGCCGATCTGGATCTTGACCGCCTCCGCGGTGCGTTCGCCGATCAACAGGTTGTATTTGCGCTTGAGGTACTGCATGATGGCGTCGTCCATCTCATTGCCGGCCACCCGCACCGAGCGCGAGTAGACGATGCCGGACAGCGAGATGACCGCGACATCGGTGGTGCCGCCGCCGATATCCACCACCATGTTTCCGGAAGGCTCCGTGATGGGCAGCCCGGCGCCGATCGCCGCCACCATGGCTTGTTCCACCAGGTGCACTTCGCTGGCCTTGGCGCGATAAGCGGAGTCGATGACGGCGCGCTTCTCCACCTGCGTGATCTCGCTGGGCACGCCGATCACGATGCGCGGATGGACCAGCATTTTGCGTCCGTGCGCCTTCTGAATAAAGTAGTTCAGCATGCGCTCGGTGACTTTGAAATCGGCGATCACGCCGTCCTTCATGGGGCGAATGGCGACGATATTGCCCGGCGTGCGGCCGAGCATCTCCTTGGCTTCCCTGCCCACCGCCTCCACCTCGCCGTTGGTCTTGTTGATGGCGACGATGGAGGGTTCGTTGACAACGATGCCCTTGCCTTTGGCGTAGACCAGCGTATTGGCGGTGCCAAGGTCGATGGCGAGATCCGAAGAAAAAAGGCTAAATACGGAACGAACGTTCATGAAGCTGACTCGCGGACTCCTTGGAATGAGCGGGGCTGCAATCTCTCAGGAGGGCTCAGGCAGTCCTGACGAATAATACCATACCGCCTTCCGCGCCTCAAACGCGAAGTCGCTGATTTTCAAAGGCATTAAAGTGCCGTTACGGCGGGCGAACTTCCATCCTGCCGCGCTTGAAGGTATAGTGGATTACAGAATCACAATGACATCCTGGCGGGCGGCCGGCCTGTTCGTCGCCTTCGCCGCCTCCACTGTTGCCGCGACCGCCCCGGGTTCCGAGCCGGCGTGGCAGTTGATCGGGCAGATCGGCGGTCCCACCCAGGCGGTCGCCGCACAAGGCAAATACGCCTATGTGGGTGTGGGACTGCAACTCGTTGTTCTGGATATCTCAGACCCGGCCGCGCCGCGCGAAGTTGGTGGCAGCGCGCCGTTCTCCGGCTTCGTGCAGGACATCGCGGTAAGCGGGACGCTCGCATACGTGGCGGCTGGCGGCGCCGGGCTGCAAGTGTTGAACGTCTCCGATCCGACCAATCCGGTCGAGATCGGATCCCTGCAAACGCGCGGCTACGCGGAAGGTGTCGCCGTCTCGGGAACCACGGTTTGTCTGGCCGACGGGCCGTACGGGCTGCGCGTGATCGATGTCTCGAATCCAGCCAATCCGACCGAGATCGGCTCCGCGTTCACGCGGAACTACGCCTTCAAGGTCGCCATGGCCGGGAACTACGCCTACGTCGCGGCGGCGGGCGCGGGCCTGCTGATCGCGGACCTGACGAACCCGGGCAAACCCGCGCAGGTTGCGACCTTCGCCACGCCCGGCTATGCGTACGGGCTTGCCGTCAGCGGTAACACGGTGTACGTAGCCGGCGGCTGGGAAGGGCTGGCGATCGTGGACGTCACCACCAAAGCCACGCCGAGCCTGCTGGGGCAGTATCAGACCGTGGGATGGGCCAAGGGGGTCAGCGTCTCCGGGAACCTGGCCTATGTGGCTGCCGCCTTTGATGGACTGCTGGTGATGGATGTCTCCAACCCGGCGGCTCCGGCCGAAGTCGGTAGTCTGGCAGTTGTTGGTGGAGATGCTGCCGGCGTGGCGGTGGCCGGGACCATCGCTTACGTGGCCGACCGAAACTGGGGTCTGGAAGCCGTGAGCGTGGCGGCGCCGGCGAGCCCCGCCCCGGTGGGATTCTACGGTCCGCTGGGATACGCGGACGGGGTCACCGTAGCCGGCAATTATGCGTACTCGGCGGCGGCGACTGATGGCCTGCGGATCGTGGACATTTCCGATCCGGCCCAGCCTCGGCAGGTGGGCGATTACGCCACTCAGAGCTACGCCAGGAGCGTAGTTGTGGTGGGCAATTATGCTTATGTGGGCACTGCCCAGGGGGAAGGACAGGAGGGGCTGCATGTGGTGGATATCTCCGACCCGACCAGCCCCAAGCGCGTTGGGTTCCTGTTCAATGGCTATCCAACGCGCGACCTCGCCGTTTCCGGAGGGGTCGTTTGCATTGTGGATGAGAACGGACTCTGGCTGATCGATGTGTCCGATCCCATCGCACCCAAAACGCTATTCGTCCTCCAGACGCCAGGGACTGCAGTAGGCGTGGCCGTCAGCGGCAACGTGGCTTACGTTGCCCTTCAGCAGCAGGGTCTCCTGACTGTCGATTTGTCGAACCCATCCGCGCCGGCGGTCATGGGGCAACTCCAGTGGCCGAACGCGGGCGCCCAACATCTGGTGGTATCGCAGGGATATGCATTCGTGGCCGACAGCGGTGCCCTCACAGTGCTGGATGTCTCCAATCCGCGAGCGCCGGTTTGGCTGGCGTCATACCCGATCTCCGGCTTCGCAGAGGCCGTGACCCTCGCGGGCGACCAGGTTTTCGTGGCGGGCGGTGGAGGGGGACTCTCGGTAGTTGACGTTTCAAATCCGGCTTCACCCGTTCTGGTCTGGAACTATGGAACCCCGGGCTACGCGGACTCGGTGTTTGTTGATGGCGACTACGCATACGTCGGGGACTTGTTGGGCGGGATGTTGGTACTAGGAAGCGCGCCAGCGCAGCCGACGGCAACTCCGGCCAAGGCGGTCGTGGCTGCAAAAATGGCGCCTCCTCGTGTGCGCACCAGCCTTAAGGCGACCACATCCGCCCGTGCCTTCTCGGTGCAAGCCGCATCCTCCTGCGTCGTGACCAGTACCGCCGACAGCGGTACCGGCACACTCCGCAATTGCCTCTTCAGCGGCACGACCATCACTTTCGACGGGACCGTCTTTCCGCCGAGCCGTCCAGCCACGATCACTCTACTCAGCGCACTACCCAGCCTTGTAGCGGGCAATGTAACCATTGACGCCTCCGATGCCGGGGTGATCCTGGACGGCAGCTCATTAGGTGGAATGCCAGGTCTCAACGGCCTCAACATAATGTCGGATGGCAACTCAATCAAGGGTCTGCAGATAGTTCATTTCGTTAACGATGGTATAGGGATTCAAGGCAACGACAACCTCATCGGAGGATCCCGGAGTCGCGGAAGCGGCCCTCTGGGCGAAGGGAATCTCATCAGCAGCAACGGTTTTAGCGGCATCTGGATGGGCCCAGCCACCAACAACGTCATCACCGGCAATTTCATCGGGACTGACATTACCGGAACTGTCGCTATGGGCAACGGCATCGGGATTGGCGGGGGGTGCGTCTCCAACAACCGAATCGGAGGGAACAGCCCCGGGGAAGGGAATGTCATCAGTGGGAACACGGGCTATGCTGGCATTGCTTTCAATGGCGGCTGCGGCGAGAACTCGGCAAACGTCATCGTTGGCAACTATATTGGTTTGGACGCCAGCGGAACCAAGGATCTGAGTAATGCTTCCGAGGGCATCGCGCTGGAAGGCGGGACTGACAGCAGTCTCGTCCAAGGCAACGTGATTGTCTCCAGCGGCGGGGGCGGCATCGTCATCGGCGATTGGGGCAGTTCCTACAACACGGTCGTCGGCAATCTGATCGGAACAGACGCAAGCGGTATGGTCGCTGTTGGATCGACGGCGTACGGCATTTGCGCTTGCGGCGGGTTCAGCCGGATCGGCGGGACCGCCCCGGCGGATCGTAACGTGATCGCGCAGGGCGGTGTAGTCTTCGGCAGCCGGTGGGGACAGCCCGGCAACCTGGTTATCGGCAACTTCCTTGGAACAGATACTAGCGGATCGGTTGCCTTGGCCGGGAGCGGGGCGGGGGTTTCAGCGCCAAACGGCAGTGTTCGTCCGTTCATCGGTGGCATCACGCCAGGCGAACGGAATGTGATCAGCGGAAATCCATATGGCGGAATCCAAGTGGAGGCGGACTACGCCTTCATCGGGGGAAACTATATCGGCACGGATGCCAGCGGCCAGATAGCCCTCGGCAACTCTAAAGGCATCGTGATCAGCGAGGGGACACACACCGTCGTCCAGGGCAATCTGGTGGTTGGGAACGCCAACAGCGGCGTCATCGTGGACGGCGGCGCCGGCAACACCATCCGCCAAAACCTGATCTACGACAACCAGTTTGGCGGCATCGTTCTCTCGGACGGCGGCAACGCGGGCATTTCCGCTCCGGTCATCACCACCGTCAGCGCAACCGGCGTCTCGGGCACGGCCTGTCCCGCTTGTGAGGTCGAGATCTTCTCCGATTCCGATGACGAGGGCCGGGTCTACGAGGGAAGCGCCTTTGCCGGCTTGTCCGGCGCATTCACGTTCAATGAGGGTGCCGCCCTGACTGGTCCCAACATCACCGCGACAGCCACCGACCCCAACGGCAATACGTCCGAATTCTCACCCAGTGTCGCCGCCGCGTCTCCGCCTCCTAACTCGCCCCCGGTCATTGCCGTGGCTCCTTCCACTCTCCGGTTCGCTTACATCACCGGCGGAGCGGTTCCTCAGGGACAGCCGGTCCAGGTTACAAAGACCGGCGGCGGCACGTTCAACTGGAGCGCCAGTTCGAATAGGCCGTGGTTGAGCGCGACCCCCACATCTGACATGGCGCCATCGACCCTGACTGTATCCGTGGCTCCAGCGGGCCTGGGAGCCAGCACGTACACCGGAACCATCACGATTTCCGCGGCCGGGATTCCTTCGCAAACGGTTGTCGTCACCCTCACGGTCAGCGCGCCAGTGCCGAGCATCAGCGCTGTGGCGAACGCTGCCAGCTTCCAGCCAGGGATCTCCTCGGGCACGTGGATCGCCCTTTTCGGTGCGAACCTCGCGCTCACCACTCGCGGCTGGCGCAATGACGAGATCGTCAACGGCATGCTGCCCACCCAGTTGGATGGCGTGAGCGTCACCATTGACGGCAAGGCCGCCGCTGTCTCTTTTATCAGCCCCAGGCAACTCAACGTGCAGGTGCCGGACGACAGCGTGATCGGCCCTGTTCCGGTACAGGTCACCGCCCCGCAGGGAACCACCAGCGCAACGGCCCCGATGCAGCAGTTCTCACCAGGCCTGTTCACCTTCGATGGAACGTACGTGGCCGCCCAGCACGCCGACTACAGCGATGTGGGCAAGCCGAACCTGCTTTCGGGCGTCACGACAACCCCGGCCCAGCCCGGTGAGGTCATAATCCTTTGGGGGACCGGCCTCGGGCCAAGCGACCCGGCCACCCCCGCCGGACAACTGGTCACGCAGGCGGCCCCACTGGCGAATCGAGCGACGGTGCTCATTGGCGGCGAGGAGGCGGACGTGCAGTGGGCTGGAATCAGCGCCGCTGGTCTGTGGCAGATCAACGTAGCGGTACCCGGCGATTTGGCGAATGGGGATGCCACGGTGGTGGCGGAGGTCGGCGGGGTATCCACTCAGAGCAACGCGCTTATCACGATCCAGCGGCAATGACCAATGGCCAGCGCAGCCAGGTGCGCGTCGGTGGTCCGATTGGCCGCGGTCCCCAGCTCGAATACCAGGCCGTCCTGCACACCACCGACAGCGACTTCGCCAGATTCCCCGGACTGCGCTGGAGGAATCCGCTGGCGCAAGCGTAAAGATCTGAGGCGAAAAATGGTACTTTATTCCCATATAAAAGAGGCGATTCCTGTCGATGCGATAATTCAAAAGGAGCGCTTTATGAGCTCGACTGTGAACGGACTGAGTTCGTTCGATCCGTTGGCCCTGATCAACTCCCTGATCGCGCCGGTGACCTCCGCCGCCTCAACGGCAACAACCAATGTCGTAAGCCCGCAGCAGGAGCTTTCCGCGATGCAGAAGAGCGGCGATCTCGAGGGATTGCTGTCGGATAACATCGCTGTCGGAGTGATGCAGATCGCCAATCCCGCCTCGACGCCGTCCGCGGCGGGGACAGGTGTCACCAGTCTCGTCAACCAGTTGATCGCTGCATATACCAGCCCGGCGGCGCCTGAGGCGTCCTCCACGAGCAGCAGCGCCACACCACAGTCCGCCGCCACGCTCTCGACGAATCCGGCTCTGGCCACCATTCAGGCGATGGAGAGCGCCGGCTCTCTGAACTCCACCCTTGCGGATTCCATCGCCGCCAGCGCTCTCGGCCAGACCACCGGCTAGCGTCCGCTCCAACTCTCACGAATCCGGCCGGGCCGGTGGCAGTGACGGCGTGCCCCCATGGGCCTGCGGCCCGCCAAAGGTGATAAAAATGGGCGCGCGCGGCGGCAGCATGTCACACGGCGAGGAATGGAAGAGGTCGTATCCGCTCCGGATACGTTGAGGCCTTGAAGGAGTCCGATCCGGAACGCGCGCCGCAACGCATCCTCATGCGACCAAAAGGACATGCGGCGGCAGCACCGTTCCTTGCCCGGTACCGCAGGAACGCGGCTACCGAGCGTGTCCCTGCGCCGCCGCCGAAGCGGCCGGTTGTTGCTGCGTGAGGCAATGCAGGGTGCCAAAGCCCGGCAACAGATCGACGGCGTGAATACCCACCACCGGGCGGTCGCGGAAAAGTTCGCCCAGTATGCCCAGCGCGACGCGATCGTTCGGATCGTTGAAGGTGGGAACCAGCACCGCCGCGTTGGCGATGTAGAAGTTGGCGTAGCTGGCGGGCAGCCGGCCGCCGTCGAAGGTCAGCGGCGCGGGCACGGGGAGCGCGACCACCTCGGGCCTTGACCCATCTTCGAGGCGCAGGTCCCCGATTCGCTCCCAGTTCCGGGCGAGCGGGCGATAGTTGACGTCCTGCGGATTCTCTTCGCGGATGAGCACGACGGTGTTCCGGTTCACGAAGCGGCAGATGTCGTCGACGTGCCCGTGCGTGTCGTCGCCCGCCACGCCGCCGCCGAGCCAGAAGATGTTGGCGACGCCGAGATTCTCGCGGAGTGCCGCCTCGAATCCCTTGCGGCGCAGGCCGGGGTTGCGGACCTGCACCCCGCGGCTGAGATAGCATTCTTCGGTGGTGAGCAGGGTGCCGTGGCCGTTGACCTCGATGCCGCCGCCTTCCAGCACGAACGGGCGACCGTTCCATTGCGCGTCGAACAGCGGTTTGCGCAGCCGCTTCGCCGCGGTCTCGGGAACGCGGCAGTCCTTCCGCCAGTCGCGATACTTCGCCCAGCCGTTGAAGTGGAAATGGACGATGGCGGTTTCCAGCGTCCGGCCCTCGCAGCGCCGCACGAAAATTGGCCCGCTGTCGCGCATCCAGCCGCGGTTGGTGGGATGCACGATGAATTCCACTCGCCGCACATCGGCGCCCGCGCGGACCAGATAGCGTCGAGCCAGCTTCTCTTCGGCCCTGGAGTTGACCAGCACGCGGACGCTCTCGCCCGGAGCGATCCGGCGCACGATCTCGGTGTACACCCAGCGGATGGTATCCAGCTTGCCCGGCCAGTCGGTTGGGTTGTGCGGCCAGCCGAGCCACGTGGCCTCGTGCGTCTCCCATTCGGCGGGCATCGAGAAGCCGAGGGAGGCCGGGCTCTGGCCGGCGGCGGCCACTGGTTTTGCCATAGACGTTCCAATTCTACTCGTCCGGGGAACCATCCCGGGACGTCGCGGACGTCGGGTTCTGTTTGACCCGGCGCCGGCCGGTGTCTTCAGCGGCAACTGCGTAGAACGTGGAACGGCAGCGGCATGGGGCGATCAGGCAGGCGGCCCGGACATCCCGCCGGCCGGGTTCCGGCGTTGTACCGGTCGCTCCGCACAGCGTACGGTTCTGCCGGGATGCGGCAACGCATTACGGCGGTGGACAACCCTCAGCCGGACTGCTGCGGCCGGCTGGCTATCGCACGGGGGTTCTCTCCCTCCGCGGGGGAATGTTCGCACGACCCCGAACTGGCCGCATCTTTTGTTTCCTGGCGAACATCAATCCGGACAGTGTGGGTGGAGTGGTTCTTGCACGGGTGTTGGCGGCGCTGCTCGGAGCAATCGCTCGGAGCAATCGCCAAGCGGCGTGGCGTAAGTTGTGCTACACTAATGCCCCAGATTCACTGGTACTGAAACTGCCCGTAGCTGCGGCCGGGTTTGGTGCCACGGCGGAGTTGCGGTTTTGGCCTCGCGGAGGAGAAGCATGCGAATTGGCAGACTGGCGTTGTGGCTGTGCACAGTGCTTGCGCTAATGGCGTTGACCGGACTGGTCAGCGCGCAGATGACGTTCACCGGCGGCGGCGCCATTACGGTGGGGGCGACTCAGACCACCGGTTCCAGCTCCACCCTCACGGTGAGTGGCGTCACCGGCCCGGTCGCAACCGTGGTGGTTCAGCTCCCGGGCGTCACCACGGACGAGACTTTGGCGCCTGGTCCGAACGCCTTCCGGAGGACTCCCGCTGCTCATCAGGGGCTCGACGGTACAGGGTTTGGCTGCCGCGGCTTTGGCCGGCGGAATTCCGGGGCCGGGGTCGCGGACCCGGAGCCAGAATTTCGGCTCGCCGGTCGTGGGATCTCCCGGCACGCCGCAAACGCCCTTCTTCACCAATGCTTCCCGCGCCAGCATGGGCAGCGGAAGCAGGTCTGGTTCGGAGGTCTCCATGTCGTCTAATAGTCGCCGCGTCTGCCGGGCAGTTGTTTCCCCGTGCACCGTCTTCGGTTCCTTCAGCCGGAAGAGCAGTCCTCGTTTCGGGCTCCCCTTTGCAGGGTTGGTGGTGCTGGCCACCCTGCTGCTCCCCGCAACGGCGCGGGCGCAGACGACGTACTCGAGCTCGGATGTGATCAAGACGCCGGCCACCCTGAACGACACTCTGAATAAGGCGAATATATACCCATCCACCATCACCGTTCCGAGCAGCGTGACCGGGACCGTCAGCAAGATTGAGGTACAGCTCAACGGAATGCTCTCGAACGGCACCGGCAATTACGGAAGCGTGCAGAACACCGAGATCATGCTGGAGGCGCCGAACGGCGCCCAATTCGAACTGATGGGCGGCGTGGGGGACAGCTATGACGAGGGTTCCCATTCCGTGACGTATTGCGACGACAACCCCTCCAACACCCTCCCCACAGGCACCTGTGGCTTGCAGGGTGTGAATATTCTGATCGGCGCGGGCGCCGGCTTCTCCGCCATGCCATCGAACGGAAGCCTCCAACAGACCGGCACCGCGGATTACCTGCCGAGTTCGTACTGGGCCGGTGAACCATACGGCTGGAATAACGTCGGGTTCGTAGACGTGAACTACCCGCAAACGGACGGTGGCGCCACGCTGGCAAGTGTGTTTGAGTCGAGCGGCGGCGTAACCGCCGCAGGCGCGTGGAAACTCTACATGATCGACTACCTTGGCGATCCGGTGGAAATCAACGGATGGGACCTGATTCTGACGCTGAATGCGAGCGAAGTCGGCACCACCACGACGGTCACGTCGAACCTGCAACCGGCTTACACCGCCAGCCCGAACAACTCGGTCACGTTTACCGCGACGGTGACCAGCGGCGGGAATCCGGTGACCTCGGGCACGGTTGCGTTTTACGCCAACGGCAGCAGCACGCCCATCACCGGTTGCACCGCCCAGACGGTGAACGGCAGCGGCCAGGCAACCTGCGGGACCACCCTGACCGCCGGGAGCCTGTCGCAGTGCTCGGTGTCGACTCTGCCCGCGTGGCCCACCGTTTGCCAGGGCAACAATTCCATCACGGCGACCTACTCGGGGAGCGGGAGCTACTCCGGCAGCACCAGCGGCGGCTTCACTCAGGTGGTGACCGTACACCCGACGCAATCCACGAACACATGGTGCAATGGCAGCGCGTTCTATGATCCGGAAAACAGTGTCAGCCCGCTGGCTTATCCCTCCATCATCAGCGTCTCCGGGTACGAAAGCGGTCAAACGGTGGCCAATGTGACGGTGGAGCTGGAGCAGGTGGTTGGGCCGATACAGGGAATTGCCGGCCAGTTTCTGCTGGTTGCGCCAGGCGGTGCATATAACCTGGACTTTTTCGAGCAGGGGTTTATACAGGACAAGGTCATCAGCGCGCCGGGTGTGACCCTGACTTTCGCCGATTCCGCCAGCGGGTACGTGCCCGACACAGAGCCCGCCTCCGGCACCTACCTGCCATCCGACGATAACAATGTCGAGAACCCGGACACGTTTCCGCAATCGCCGGCGCCGTCCGCCGATGCCAGCGTCCCCCAGGTTCCCACCACCATCAATTTCGCGGATCCGCGCGGCGGGACCAGCAAGGTGGACTTCGGAGAGGCCTTCAATGGCGCCCCGGTGAATGGCGACTGGTCGTTGTACAGCGTTGCCTCCGAATCCCTCGCCGTGGACGCCGGCTGGTGTATCACCTTCACGCTCAACACCGGCACTGCCACCACCACTACCGTCACTTCCAGCAAGAACCCCGCGACTACCGGACAGTCCGTCACCATCACCGCCACCGTGAAAAGCGGCGGCAGTCCGGTGACCTCCGGCGGCACGGTGACGTTCACGGACACCACCACAACCACTCCGGTTGCGCTGGGAAGCGGGACGCTGAACGGCAGCGGCGTGGCCACGTACACCTCCAGTACGCTGAGCGAAGGCGACCACCAGATCACCGCGTCCTACGGCGGTACAGAGTCCGACAACGCCAGCTACGGGTCGCTGTGGCAGCGCCTCGACGACGCCACCACGGTCACGGCCGTCAACAGCAACACGTGGAAGTTCTGCAATACCGGGCAGGTCGAGCTCCCGGCCTATGCCAGCGGCCCCTTCACCCCGAATCCGTCGAATATCTTCGTGACCAATCTTCCGGGCACCCTCAACAGCATGTCGCTCACGCTCAATTCCTTCTCTCTCCCGGCGGTCGCGGTCGCGCTGACCGAATCGCTGATCGAGGGCCCGACAGGCGCCGCGCTGGACTTCTTCTCGAATACCGGCGGCAGCGGCGAGGAAGTTGCTACCCTCGGCACCTATGTTTTCGCCGATGGCAATTCGTCGGTGCCGGATTCGGACACGAATATCGGCCCCGCCAGCAGCGGGGGAACCATCTCTTACGAGCCGACCGCCTACGCGTTTTTTGGCGGCGGACCCGACACGTTCGTCTCCAGTTCGAGCGGCTTCTATAACGTGCCCGGCTCGTTCTACTCCGCTCAGCCCATCGGCAGTCCCGCGTACACCTTCAATACAGGGACCCACAACGCATTTGAGGGCGCCATCCCGGTCGGCACATGGAGCCTGTTCTTCGATCATCGGAACGGTGGGGAGGCTTCCGCGTCCGGCGCCGCCGGTGGCTGGTGCCTGAACTTCACCGAGAACCCGGCCACCGTCACCGCGACCACGGAAGGCACTGACACTTACGTGCAGGGGCAGCAGGGCGCGACATTCACGGTGAACATCAAAAACACCGGGTCCGGTCCCACCGGCGACCCGGTCGGCAACAATCCGCTCACCGTTACAGATACGCTGAACTCGGACTTCACTTACTCGAGTGCATCGGGTTCCGGCTGGACCTGCGTGGCGGGCCCCCCAGTGAAGTGCACAAATGACAGCGCGATTGCCGCGGGCGCCAGCTACCCGGCGCTGGTGCTCAGCGTAAACGTGCTCGGAACCGCCACGCCGGGGCAGGTGAGCAATGCGTTTAGTGTGACCGGCGGCGCCGGAGTCACGGCCACTACCTCGAACACCGACACGGTGACCATACTGCCGGCCCCGGTGCTGTCGGTGCTGAAGACCCATTCCGGGACCTTCCTTCAGGGATCGACGGCGCAGTGGGACATCAGCGTATCCAACAAGTCGGGGTCGGCTCCAACGGCGGGCACGATCACCGTAACCGACACACTGCCCGGCAGCTACACGCTGGCCAGCTACACCTCGACAGGGAGTTCGTGGACCTGCACCGGCACCGGCACGAGCTCGGTAAGCTGCACCTCGTCGACGGCGATATCGGGCGGGGGTAGTTCGCTGATCACGCTCACGGTGAATGTGGCGGCCAATTCCCCCACCTCGGTGACCAACACGGCGCTGACGTGGGGCGGCGGAGATCTGACCCACACCAGTTCGGGGTCGGCCGCGTCGGGGAGTGACACGAATGTGCCCGTGGTCCAGAAGCCGGCGTCCGTGACCATCAACAACAGCGGCAGCCCGCAAACGGCGCCGATCAGCACGGCGTTTGCGATCCCCCTGAGCGTCACCGTGAAGGACGCGGCCGGAGTGGCGATCCCGGGCGTCGGGGTCTCGTTCATGGCCCCGAGCCTTACGGGCGCGAGCGGCACGTTCTCCAACAGCGGGATCTCCATCACCCCGGCGGCCACGAACGCCAGCGGGGTTACCTCGGCGGGTACGTTCACGGCCGACGGGATCGCCGGCGGCCCCTACACGGTGACGGCCACCGCCTCACCCGCGCCGGCGGCCAACTTCAGCCTGACCAACACGGCCTCCACCACCACCACGGCCGCGAACGCCACGGCAACGTTCAGCACGAGCAGTCAGACGGTGACGCTGAGCGCGACGGTAACCAGTGCCGGGGGCACGGTGAACGCCGGCACGGTCACCTTCACGGTAAAGAACGGGACCACCGTGATCGGGACCGCGGTGACTTCGGGCACGGTGACCAGCGGCGCCGCCAGCGCCAGCTTCACGCTGCCGGGCGGCACGGCGGCGGGCGCCTACACCATCCAGGCGGTGTACAATGCCAGCGCGAGCTTCAACACCAGCACCGACAGCGCGCATACGCTGACGGTGAATGCGGCAGCCACCACCACGGCGGCCACCAGCGTCACGGCCACCTTCAGCGGGAGCAATCAGTCGGTGACGCTGAACGCGACGGTGACCAGCACCGCGGGTACGGTGAACGCGGGCACGGTCACCTTCACGGTAAAGAACGGGAGCACCGTGATCGGGACCGCGGTGA